>Ga0123355_10002997_pt1 | contig 24030 bp, 20 predicted proteins | sample TergutEmb28metaG_3_FD_89872 | JGI IMG/M metagenome (GOLD analysis project Ga0123355, IMG submission 89872) | Embiratermes neotenicus P1 segment gut microbial communities from Petit-Saut dam, French Guiana - Emb289 P1 | ecosystem: Host-associated > Arthropoda: Insects > Digestive system > Gut ... | reverse complement strand
GCCTTGGCGCACTCTCAAAAGAAGAACGCCCCGCCATGGGGCAGATGATTAACGACGTGCGCGCTGAGCTTGAATCCGTACTTGCGCAAAAGCAAAAGGAACTAAGTTCATTCGCAATGGCCGCGGCACTAAAAGCTGAAAAGCTAGATGTCACAATGCCCGGCAAAAGGCCATATGAGCTGGGAAAAAAACATCCCCTGACCTTGGTTACTGATGAGATAAACGATATTTTCATAGGCCTTGGTTATGAAATCGCCGAAGGGCCTGAAGTAGAAGAAGACTACTACAACTTCCAAGCACTAAATATCCCTGAAAATCATCCTGCCAGAACAGAACAAGATACGTTCTATGTCGAAGGGGTTAATGGTGATTTTGTTCTGCGAACTCACACTTCACCTGTTCAAGTTCGGGTAATGGAAAACAGGAAGCCCCCAATCAAAGCAATCATGCCGGGGCGGGTTTATCGTTCGGATGAAGTTGACGCTACCCATTCGCCTATGTTCAACCAATTGGAAGGTCTAGTCATTGACAAAGGCATCACCATGGGAGACTTAAAGGGCGCTTTATCGCTCTTTGCCAGAGAACTTTTGGGTGAACATGTTAAAACGCGCTTCCGTCCGCATTATTTCCCTTTCACAGAGCCATCCGCTGAGATGGACGTATCTTGCTTCGCATGTGCCGGCGCCGGCTGTCGAATCTGTAAGGGCAACGGCTGGATTGAGCTTTTGGGCTGCGGCATGGTTCACCCTAAAGTGCTTGCCATGAGCGGCATAGATCCAACTGTTTATACAGGCTTTGCTTTCGGCATGGGACTCGACCGTGTCGCCATGCAACGATACAATATAGTTGATATGCGCCTGCTTTTTGAAAATGACGTGCGCTTCTTAAAGCAATTTTAGAGAGGGGGAAATCCTATGAAGGTTCCGATTAACTGGTTAAAAGATTATGTTGATATTGATTTAGACACCAAAGAGATTGCCGATGGACTTGCTATGTCAGGGTCAAATGTCGAAGCAATCGAATATATAGGCAAAGACTTTTGTAATGTCGTCACCGGCAAAATCATAAAAATAGAAAAACACCCTGACGCCGATAAGCTGGTAGTTTGCCAGGTCGACGTAGGCACAAGCACAATTCAAATAGTCACAGGCGCTACCAATGTCAGCGAAGGTAACTTCATACCCGTTGCTCTTGACGGTGCGATTTTGGCGGACAATCTGAAAATCAAAAACTCCACCATTCGCGGCGTTCAGTCGCAAGGTATGCTCTGCTCTATTGACGAATTGGGCTATAGCAAAGCGGATTATCCTGAGGCCCCTGAAGACGGGATTTATATTTTTGTCGAAGAAGTCCCGCTTGGCATATGCGCGCTGGAACTGCTGCAAATTAAAGAAGATATCGTAGAATTCGAAATAACCGGCAACCGTCCTGACTGCTATTCCATAATCGGGCTAGCCAGAGAGACTGCCGCGACATTTGATAAGCAGTTTAGCTATCCTAAAATTTCTGTAAACGAAGCCGGCGAAGAAAACGCTTCAGACTATGTAAGCGTTGAAATCAAAGATTCCGACTTATGCCCGCGCTATGCGGCAAGAATCGTAAAGAATGTAAAAATCACAAATAGCCCGCTTTGGATGCGTCATAAGCTCACTTGCGCAGGGATTCGACCCATAAACAATATCGTCGATATCACGAACTATGTCATGCTGGAACTTGGCCAGCCTTTGCACGCCTTTGACTTAGACGGCGTCAAAAATGGTGAGATCATCGTAAGACGTGCAGCAGACAATGAGAAAATCATCACATTAGACGGTACTGAGCGTACGCTTGATTCATCAATGCTGGTAATCTCCGACCCTGATAAAGCAATCGCAATAGCAGGCGTCATGGGCGGTGAAGGCTCCAGAATCACAGATGGCTCACGCGCCGTTATATTCGAATCAGCGAACTTCAACGGCCCTAATATACGTGCCACATCGAAAAAGCTGGGCCTACGCACCGACGCTTCCGGCAAGTACGAAAAAGGGCTTGATGCAAATATCTCCATGGACGCGGTGAACAGATGCGCGCAGCTCGTAGAGCTTCTCGGGTGCGGCGAAGTTGTCCGAGATGTGGTTGACTGCTATCCTGCCCCGCTGCCTGCACGCGAAGTTGCGTTTGACCCTGCAAATATAAACGCGCTTCTGGGCACTGATATCCCGGAAGCTGGCATGTACGCCTATTTAGAACGACTGGGAATCTCTGCGGCTGACAGAGTAGCCGCTATCCCATCTTTCCGCTCGGATTTAGCGATAGAAGCTGATATAGCAGAAGAAGCAGGCCGTATCCATGGCTATAACAATATTGAAACTACGCTGGGGCGTGGCATGCCTACAGCCGGCAAGCTTAACCAAAAGCAGCAAATTGAGCGCCTGATACGAAATACAACAACCGCACTGGGCTTTTGTGAAGCTATGAGCTACACATTTGAGAGTCCCAAGGTTTTTGATGCGCTTAGACTTTCTGCTGACTCACATTTTAGAAGCAGCGTCACTATCAAGAACCCGCTGGGTGAAGACTTCAGTGTGATGCGCACAACGCCTTTAAATGGCATGTTTAAGAGCCTTTCGACCAATTATAATCGACGTGTTGATGAAGCCATGCTATTTGAACTTGCAAGAGTTTATCTGCCTAAGCAGCTGCCTCTTATGGAGCTGCCCGAAGAGAAAGATATGCTTTGTATCGCCTTCTACAGCAAAGACAAATCAAAGGATTTCTATTACCTGAAGGGCGTCTGCGAGGCGTTCCTGAGTACCGTTGGTATTCAGAGGCACCAAATTGAACCTGAAACTGAGCTGCCGTTCATGCACCCCGGACGTTGTGCTAAAATCAGTGCTTTTGGTGGTGATTTAGGCTTTTTGGGTGAAATCCATCCTGAGGTTTTAGAGAACTATGAGATAGGCACAAAGGCCTATATCGCGGTCATATCATGTGATGTGATATATGATAGAGCGAATCTTGTGCGGGAATACCAACCTTTGCCTAAGTATCCGGCAATGACCCGCGATATTGCTATGCTTGTTAGCGATGAGGTTTTATCCAGTCAAATTGAAAACATCATCAAAAAACGCGGCGGCAAACTTTTAGAAAGCGTGAAATTGTTTGATGTTTACAAAGGTGAGCAAGTAGCTGACGGCATGAAGTCTATGGCTTACTCGATACTGTTCCGAGCGCCTGACCGTACTTTGACCGATGATGAAGTTTCCGAGAAAATGGAAACCATCCTAAACTCATTGGAAAAAGAGCTGGGCGCGCAGCTTAGGGATCGATAGAGGCCTAGTTTAGGGGTACCGCTTGCTATGCCCCTACAATAGATAATCGGTTGACTTAGGCAAAACTTTCTGCTTGACCATATTTACTCGACATGATACGCTATAGGTGTCGAAATTTTAATCCATTTAATCAAAAGGAGGATTATATATGCCACTCATTCATGTACGCGCTTTTAGTGGAAGAGATCTGGAAACAAAAAAGAAAGCAGCCGAAGCAATGATTAAGGCCGCCAGCGAGGCGATGGGCGCGCCCGAAACCTCATTCAGCGTAATCTATGAGGATGTTGAGCGCGAATCTTGGGAAGAGCAGGTAACAAAGCCTGTTATCGAGCCATTGCGTGACAAAATGCTCATTGAGCGCGGCGTAACTGTTAAATAAATGACCTAACTTGAATACTTGAAGAAAGGAGAGGGTTTCCCGCTGTACTTGGCCCAGCCGGCACAGTAGGAAGCCCTCTTGAAAGGAATCAGATGAAAAAAATATTTTGTGCTTTACTTGTTATTTGTATCATAATCGCACTACCACCTATACAGCTCCATACCAATGAACATCTACCCCTGCAAGGGCGTGTCATCATTCTCGACGCCGGCCATGGGCTTGGCGCTGACAATATTTTTGCAGGCTACAGTGAACAGAGGCGCATGCTGCTTCTCGCACATAAAATTCAAGCAGAACTTACAGAGCGCGGTGCAACAGTGCTCCTAACTCGTGAAACAGAGGAAAATGTGTCATTATCCGTACGTGTAGCTTTGATGAATAAGTGGTCACTCGAAGCCATAAGGGACGTACGAAAAGCTGAACTTGCCGCCCTACCTGCCTCATTGCCTGATTATGTCTACCTAGCAGAATCTGGTACACTGCAAGCCGAGATTGCTGAACTAAACAGACTTTTGTACATAATTAGAAAAATTATTAATGACCCTGCCAGGTATGCTCCGATTTATATGAACGTACCGTTTGACATGACGTATACCAGAAGAATTCACCCGGATTGGCAACGAGTTTTTGAAATGCAAAGCGACCCTTTGATAAGGAACAATTTCTTGGCGATTTCATTGCACTCAAACGCAACCGCCGTGCCAATAGACACAGGTGCGAACGGCGCGGATATTTTTATTTCGACAAACTGCAATCCGCTTAACATAAATTATTTTGCAAACTACTCTCATGAAGATATCACCTATAAGTTTGCTGATATGCTGCTCGACGGCATACATCAACTTGGGATAAGAAGACGTGAGATAACCCCATACCACTGGATGATTATCCGTGAGACCAATTTGCCGGCACTCTTAGTCGAAAACGGCTTTCACACAAACCCCAGGGACCGCACTAACCTTTTGAACAACATGTTCTTGGCACAGCTGGCAACGGTATATGCAGACACAATTGAAGCATATTTTTCGATTATTTCTCCGCCTGTACCGGCGCCCGTGACTTATATTCCTGAACCACAAGCACCTACCACTCCGAGCATTCCACCTTTTGAAGGCACGATATTCACAGGCAGCGCAATGCAACTCACAAGATCGGTGGAGTTATATACAAATATCGGCGACTCTACTCCTGTGTCTATGCTCTTTCCTCAATATGTTCGGATTTTGGACATGTCTGACGACTGGATCCAAATCGACACATGGCTTGGCCCAAAATGGATTAGGGGCAATTAAAGTGATGAAGGAATGGCTTGCATTTGGGGGCAGACTTAGCCCCGGTGCATTGCAAAATAATGGGGCATCATTTGAGATATGGTTGAAATGGATGGATGAGGATGCTCACGAAGGAACTTGTCCACCCGAAGCAGTACCCCAAGCCATGTATTTCGCGGTAAGGTAACTTGATTTGGTATCTACTTATCATAAATCATTCAATGCCCGCGCCAAGCGAGTCGTCGAAAAGTTCGGATTCACCCGCGAAGGAATGCTGAGGCAAGCCAGCAAAAGATATGATGATTTGATTTTTGATGCAGTTTGCTATTCTATATTGAAAGATGAGTATGTGAAGTAAAGTTCTAGTAAACATTCAGTCTGGCAAAGCCCGGCTTGCGGCAAAAAATCTGCAACGCTTTAAAGTATTGCTTTATCAAGGAGGATAATTATGACTATTCATCTTGCGCTTCCTGATATGACATTTGAGATGCAATACAGCGAAATGATGAAGGAATGGCTTGCATTTGGGGGCAGACTTAACCCCGGTGCATTGCAAAATAATGGAGCATCATTTGAGATATGGTTGAAATGGATGGATGAAGATGCTCACGAAGAAACTTGTCCACCCGAGGCCGTACCCCAAACCATGTATTTTGCAGTAAGAGATGATGGTAGATTGATTGGGGCAGTTACAATCCGCCATAAATTGAATAAACGGACAAATAAGGAAAGTGGCGGCGGACATATTGGATTTGGTGTTCGCCCAACAGAGCGACGAAAGGGTTATGCAAAAACTCTTCTCCAGCTTGCATTAGAGAAATTAGCCGAACGTGGCATCAACGAAGTAATGATAAACTGCGCTTCTGATAACATTGGCTCAGAAAAAACTATTCTGTCCTGTGGCGCCGTACTCTTTGATGAAGTAGCGAATGCTACCGGAGATAGAGCAAAGAGATTCCTCATTGATTTGAGAGCTTGCAATTGACAAATTAAAAAAGCCCTGTGCCCGGTTATCCGGCAAGAATATCTAGATCGTTGTTGCGATAAACTTTTATTGAACAGAATAATCCCTCATCAGCTAAGGTTTGAAGACACCTTATCTCATGGGGGATTATTGTCGATTTGGTGGTATTAGCTTATTCTATAAAGCGCCTTTGCATTTGAGGTTGTAGTTTCTGCCACTTCCTCAGGTGAAATATTTTTCAACTCAGCGATTGCTTCCACGGTAAGCCTTAATAAGCTTGAATCATTTCGTCTGTCACGAAACGGCTCCGGCGTCAAATACGGACAGTCAGTCTCAATAATCATGTGAGACAGCGGCACCGTCTTTACCACCTCTACCAGATTTTTACCACGTGCAGAGCGATGGGTCACCAAGCCTGTCACACTTATCAGATACCCCATATCAATATAATCCAATGCCATTTGCGGCGGCCCAAGGTAGCAGTGCATCATGCCCTTGCCAAAACCATAATCCGGCATTTCAATGTCTTTAATCACATCGAACGCTTCTTGATCGGCGTTGCCTGAGTGTATTACCACAGGCAGTCCAACCCTCTTTGCTATTTCAAAATCTGCTTTCAAATAAGCTGTTTGTTCCGCAATTGAATCCGCAGTTTTTTCATGTTTGCGAAAATCCATATAGCATTCACCATACGCCACAATTTTTTTATTTTGAGCGCAAAGTTTCTTCATTCGCTCAACAGATTCGTCAATCAATCGGGCAGCCAATGCTGTGTCTCTCATATCCGCATCGCCATAATGCCCAAAGTCATTTATGCAGATATAGAAAAAGTCGTACTTTTTTGCAAGAGACAGGCCGATATCCAAACCCTTGCTCCCTGTGCCAAAACAATCAACTACATACGCCACACCACCTCTCTGCATTTCTGCAAAAAGCTTAGGCATGTCTTTGTATCTTCTCTCGTATGACGCATAATGTGAGTGAGCATCAAAATATTTCATTAATTAAATCCTCCGATATTTGTGACTATAACTCCTTGTATTTACATTATAACACAACAACAGCACCGTTTCCAATAACGAATATTGATATGGAAACGGTGCTGTTTCTAGCTAGGGCGCGAACACTTCAAGAATCTATGACTAATCTACGTCCTATCTTCCGGCTTTATATAATTACATTTTGGCACAGCACCAAATGAGACCGCATCACGCCTTAAATCAATCAGCTTTTTTGCAAAACCGCACAGTTCATCGTTCGGGCTTTCCATATTGATACATGTACAAGCACAGATGTTTGTGAAGTTGCTGCTCACTAATCGCCTGTCTAAGCCCGGCATACAACCGCCACAAGGTATATTATTATCAGTATTTCTTTTTACGAGTGCTTTAATTTCTTCCGACTCGCCCGAAATTAGTTCACGCAAATTCCTATCATACTGCGTGAAAACAGATAAATGCCAAGCGCCGGTATTCAAAGGATACCATGCAGTTCCAGGCAGCCTAATATAGCATACACCTTTGCCTTTATAGTTGACCTTCCACGAATTTGCAGAAGCCCACACCGGCTTCATTTTACTTTCTATAAGATATAAAATAAAGCTCCGAGCGTTTTTAAGTGCATCACCCTCAAGAGCGTCGGCGATTGCATGCTCTACTTTGGGGCGTTCATTTTTTTGTTTCTTAAACAAGGATTCTTTGGCTCTTTCATGCACGAACAACCCTCTCCTCTACTTCACGGGATACCAACAGTAAACAGATGATTTCATTTCCTCTTCATTGTCGGAGCTGAGCTTACCTATCTTGCCGTCGTAGTTTGCGGTAAACGAACCCGAAATAATACCATTCCAAGTATATCCTAGCTTTGGGGCTATCGCATGGTCATCAAACGTTTCACTTCTCATGTATTCAAAAATTAACCACCGTGAGGTATCTATTTTTTCCACATACGGATTGTGCCGCATAAAAGCTTCAACATCGGTTATGTCCGATTCTGCAAGGCAAATGGTGTAGCGCCAGCCACCTCTCATTTGAGAATCTAAGTCATGAGAGCCAAAGCATAATATAGGCGCGCCGGGTTTCCTGAACTTATTAAGAATGTCTAAACGACCGTCATTTCGTACATCAGCTATAAATCCATCAACACTGGCGTCGCCGCTTATTATCTGCGTAAAGCCCATAATCTTGAATTTATTTCTCTTGACAAGACTTGCCGTAAAGCCGCATTTTTCTTTGCTGCCCGGTATTTCTTCTACTACTTCTTCCGACATCACATAATCTTTTATCGGTGTCAGAAAATCAATTTGGCTTTCAAACCCAGGCTTTTGGAAGTTATTGAAATTTAAAATCTCCGACAGATCAAGGTGCATACCTCCAAAGCTGTCAAGTTCATTCATTGGTGGGTCACAGCGTAACAAATTGCCATCGAAGTCATATTGATACTTGTCGCTTTCGTTAATCCAATCTTGCAAGCCAAGCGCAACTTCAAAGCCGTTGCTATCCAACACATGAGCAGCATACTGTCCGCCAAGGAACTGTTTTTTAACAAAATTCGATGGTATAACCATGGTTTCCGGAATCGAAACCCAAACCTCATCACCAAATCTGCTGCCTGTTGCATTCTGATGCACAATCTTGAAGACTCTCAAGTCAGGTTTGACTTCAATAAGGTTGTTTTCCAATATGAATCCAACCATAGCCTGCCATGCCTTTTCCTCAGAGTTTTCCTCTGTGACACAGACTGATGCGACAGTCATTGGCGGCAAGTACACAACACGGACATTTTCCAGCTTGCTTAATGCATCCGCCGCTTTCATTAAATCGTTCATGCTCACACTCTCCTTAATATTTTTTTGGATTAAGGAAAGGGATCGGGTTAACTCCAACACAGAATCGCTGTTAATAAAGTCAATATTCAAATCAATGCCGATTAGCCCTTCCAGCTTGTTTGCAAACCCACTCAAGACTACTTTGATAGTTGATAAAGCAGCAATTTCTATATCCAACTCCTGTATGTTGTTTCTGAAAATCTCAACAACTGTTGCAGCATCAGGGTTATTCAAAATAATACATATTTGCTTTATCGGAACTTGCAATTTACGAAGGATAATAATTTGTTGCAGGCGCTTAAGGTTTGCTTCGTCATAAACCCTGTACGAGTATCCGGCCTTCCTCATGCTCTTTATAAGGCCGCTTTGCTCATAATAACGAAGCATTCTCGTGGATACCCCATATTCTCTTGAAACCGTGCTGACCGTTTGCAATTCCATGTTTGTGCCCTCCCTTCCTAGCCCCTTATATAAGGAGTGTAAACTACGACATCGTGTTCAAGTCAAGAGTAAGATAAAATATTTTTTGGACATTTCCTGTGATTACTGTACTGATTTATAACTGATAAAGCAAGCGGCATATAATCCCAGCAATTGCTCCTCCCCTAGTATAAACACAAAAAGCCCTGTGACAGTTATCTCAACCAGCCACAGGGCTTAATTATCTTATCTAATTATCTAGCTGCTCTAAGCGCTTCTTGTATAGACGCTTGATGATGACGCTCATGGCTCACGGTGCCGTTATGTGTGCGGCTACCGTAGAAATGAAGGCATACATGGCCATTCATATTGTTATTAGGATTAGTGCTGCCGGCATGAGGCATCCCATTGATAGAGGCCGCAATGGTGCGCCCATCAATATGTACCCATACAGGGCGAGTGTCCCAGCTCCAGCGTCCACCATATGTACTATGCATTATTGCTGTGTCTTCTGCAGTAACCGGCTCTACATCAGCGTGGTTACCGTTTGAGAAGCTTGCAACCCAATAAGTCATACCTGTCCGTACATCTGTAATTTGTATAGGTACACCTGTCCGTAAAAACGTTCGAACATACGACCAGTGTAACAGTTCAACGCCATTCTCACCAACTACCGGAGTGCTCATCGTGCTTCTGTCAAAAAGAAACTCTCCATACATATATCCGTGAGTGCCGTTAAACACTACTCTTTTCCAGCCATCACCTACTATATCAACCACTTCAACAGTGCTGCTTTGACGTACGGTTTTGATTATGTCTGCATCCAACGAAGGAGCTGTACGTAGTCTCACGTTACCTGAAACGAAGTATTCCGACCCTTCCGTCAAAGCTTGACTTTGAGCAGGTGCAGCTTCTGCCGGTGCAGCCATAACAGGTGCAGTATCCATCACCGGCGCCGCATCTGCAACTACCGGAGGCTCGTCCACCACAGTACCTTCGGGAACAAGGAACTCAGAGAACATATACCCTTGATCACCATCAAACTCGACCCTGTGCCATTCACTGTCCACTGTGTCTAATACCAACACCGTGCCGCCTTCACGAACGGTTCTTATCACATCCCCATCAAGCGACGGGCTTGTCCTCATTCTTACGTTAGCTGTTGCTGTAAAAGGAGCCGGCTCACTTGCCGCTGCCGTACTTGTGCTAACAAGGAACTCAGAAAACATGTAACCTTGAGTCCCGCCAAACTCCACTCTGTACCACTCACCGTTTCCGGTGTCCAGCACTCTAACTTCACTACCTTCCAAAACTGTCGTAATCGTCTCAGCTTCCAGCGAAGGAGCTGTGCGCAGCCTCAAGTTATAATTCGCTGTAAACATGCCTGCGCTATTTGCATAAAGCTGTGTCGAACCGGAAAGCCAAACCGCTCCCGCAATTACGCCGCAAATCATATACTTTGCTAAATTAATATTAATGCCACTTTTTTTCGGCAATTTATCTGTAGTTAATTGAAATTGTTTCCCTATGTAACGCATTAAACAATGCATCTTCATATAAAAACTCCTTTGAAAAATACATATTATGTCAGTTGCTGGAGCTTATTGTAACATTCATTTAATATCTTGTCAACATTTTTAACACTTTTTTTGATTTATTCTACAAAAAAGCTGCTAAGGTCCTGTCTTACTCTGCCTTTTTACCAAACAACTTGACAGTTCTTGAAATTTAATATATATTATACTTGAACATATGTTCAAGTATCGTCCGGAGGTTGAATATGCATAATAAAACGCCCATCTGCACCCATGATACAATCCATGAAGACGTGGTCGCGCGTGCACAGGAGGCAATGCCTGACAACAAGGCCTTTTATGAGCTCGCCGATCTTTATAAGATGTTTGCTGATAGCACACGAATAAAGATTTTGTGGGCCCTTTCTCGTGAAGAAATGTGTGTCTGCGATTTAGCCGCACTTCTTGACATGACAAGCTCAGCTGTATCACACCAGCTGAAATCTTTGCGCCTTGCAAGGCTTGTCCGATTTGAAAAGAAAGGTAAAATCGTCTACTACTCACTTGTAGATGATCATGCACGAGTGTTTCTTGAAATGGGATTTGAGCATATTATTGAGTAATATAGTAAGCACTGAACAACCTCATTCTATCTGAATTGCTTCACAAAAATAAAGTAAGTACTGAATAACCTGCTTATGACTGAATTGCGTGCAAATTCTTTAAAAGACGAGGAGCGTGTGAGCGCAGTACTATATCGAAGTACGAGCGCGATACACGCGACGATGTACTTTAATGAGTTTGAAGCAATCCAGTTGGAATGAGGTTGTTCAGGGCTTACTTAATCACAATTCCTCAGGAGGTTTTATAGTGACAACATTAACACCAGTTGTTAAAGAATTCATTTTGCAAGGCTTAGGCTGTGCCGGGTGCGCCGCCAAAATTGAGACCGCAATAGGCAAGCTAGACGGCGTGATATCTGTTTCAATCAACCTTACAACTTCTAAGCTGCGAATAGAAATGGAAGAGACTGTGCCGGATGATATCGACAAAGCTGTAGAATCCATCGTTCATACATATGAGCCTGATGTTCAGGTTGTTGGCGGAAATAAACCTACAGTTAAGGAATATATTCTGCAAGGCTTAAGCTGTGCAGGATGCGCCTCGAAGATTGAGACATCATTGAGCGCCGAAGAAGGTGTAATGTCCGCAACAATTAATCTGGCCACATCAAAACTGCGTGTTGAGTTTGCCGGATTGCTAAATGAAAGTATCACAAAAACGGTTGAGCGAATCGTACATACATACGAACCTGATGTCCGCGTCCTTGGAGAAAGCACAACAGCTGTTCACGCCCTTGATGATAGAGTCAGCAAATCAAAAATCATTTGGCTCGCCACGGGGACTGTGGCATTCTTTGCCGGCATATTATTTGAATTCGTACTGAACGTACGTATGAGCAGAGAAATTTCATTGTTCCTATTTGGATTCAGCTACCTGCTATTGGGCGGTAAGGTTATTCTTCGGATGCTTAGAAATATCGCGAAAGGCCAAATTTTTGACGAAAACTTTCTCATGGGTATCGCAACACTCGGAGCAATTGCTATTGGCAAATACGCTGAGGCCGTGACAGTTATGCTGTTCTATCAAATTGGTGAGTTCTGCCAAGAGATGGCTGTTGCGAAATCCAAACGGAAAATTGGCGAACTCATGGACATTCGGCCTGACTACGCTAACTTAATGAGCGACGGGCAGATTGTCAGAGTCGATCCTGAGTCTGTAGGGATTGGCGATGTGTTCATAGTAAAACCCGGCGAGAAAATCCCACTAGATGGCACCGTAATAGAAGGCACTTCCATGCTTGACACCACGGCGTTGACAGGTGAATCAGTCCCTCGTTCTGTGACTGTAGATGACAGCGTTTTATCAGGCTGCATAAACCAAAACGGCGTGTTAACAATAAAAGCCACAAAACTCTTTGGTGAATCTACCGTCTCCAAGATACTAGATCTCGTGGAGAACGCAGCCAATAAAAAAGCCCCAACGGAGACATTTATCACGAAGTTCGCCAGATATTATACGCCCACCGTTGTTATAATGGCAACATTACTGGCTATTATCCCACCTTTATTCTTCGGCGGCGAGTGGCTCGACTGGATAAGCCGCGGCTTAATATTCCTTGTAATCTCGTGCCCTTGTGCCTTGGTGGTATCCATACCGCTTGGCTTTTTCGGCGGGATTGGCGGCGCATCGAAAAAAGGCGTCCTCGTAAAAGGCGGCAACTACCTGGAAGCACTCGCCAATCTGGATTTAGTGGTGTTCGACAAAACAGGTACACTTACGCGCGGGGCTTTCAAAGTAACGAAAATACACCCGGCCGACAGCACCTGTACAGACAAGCTGTTGGAGAAAGCAGCACATGCGGAGTTCTTCTCTAACCATCCTATCGCTGTATCAATCATGAACGAATATGGCAAAGAAATTGACAAAGAAAGTCTCGAAGATTACGAAGAAATTGCCGGGTACGGTGTGAGCGTCAAGGCAAACGGCCAAGTGATTCTTGCCGGAAATGAAAAACTGATGCAAAAAATGGGCATAGATTACCAGGAATCCCAAAGCATTGGGACAAAGGTATATGTTGCCATCGACAGCATATACGCGGGCTGCATCATAATTGCTGATGAAATAAAACCTGACAGCAGTACAGCCATTCTTGCGCTAAAAGATTTAGGCGTAAGAAAAACGATTATGCTGACAGGCGACGAAGCAAAAGTCGCTGAGTCTGTAGCAAAAGAACTGAAGATAGATGAAGCGCACTCCAGCCTGCTGCCTCATCAAAAAGTTGAAAAAGTAGAGCTCTTAAATCAGCACAAAACACATAAAAAGACCCTGGCGTTCGTGGGTGATGGCATAAATGACGCTCCTGTACTGGCGATGGCTGACGTGGGCATCGCAATGGGCGGCTTAGGCTCAGATGCCGCCATCGAGGCCGCCGATGTGGTGCTTATGACCGACGAGCCTTCAAAGTTAGTCGAGGCGATAAAGATTGCACGATTCACTAAGCGCGTAGTCTGGCAAAACATAGTTCTTTCATTAGGAATTAAATTCTTGTTCCTCTTCTTGGCTACACTCGGTGTGTCCTCATTATGGGAAGCGGTCTTTGCTGACGTGGGTGTGTCACTGATAGCTGTATTGAACAGTATGAGAATAATGAAGAAGTGATGGTTTCTGAGTGACAAAGCCTTTTTTCAATAACCTCTATAGTCAATCAACCGGAGCAACAGAGTAATAGCAATCTATACTCTGTTGCTATTTTTATGGAAACTCATTATAAAGTTGTAAAAATTGCAAAAATACTGATGCATTTTTTTGTCGTATATTGTATAATATAGTCAGATACTTTGATTCGCTTAGGCACCAATCGTAATTTTAAGGAGATTCTAATAATGATATCTAAATTGCTTACAGCACTCACAATAACTTTGGTTATTTTTACTATAGCTCTGCCTGAAAACAGGCATACCGGCATTGTCGGGGAAGCTGTCGAGCCTGTGCGGCGTGAATCTGTGGCTGTTCAACGTATTGCGTTTGCCCTTCGCGCACTGGCCGCACAATTTGATGTTGCGATGATAGATAGCGCAAATAACAGCGTCACCTATCCCCTGTTCAACGATCTCGGCCCTGCCGAGACAGATGATGTCGACTACGACGACTCATACATATATAATGAAGCTTCACCGGACGAAGATAATGACTTAGAAACTCATACTGTCACTTTCGTCCCGGCTGTCCCAAACTCCCTTATGGTTGCCTTGACTTTTGACGACGGACCTTGTGAGAACACAGAAAAAATCTTAGACATCCTTGAATATCACGGTGTTTTGGCCACTTTCTGTGTTATTGGGAATCGCATACGTAATAGCGAAGCTACCTTGATGCGCACATTTGAAGCCGGACATGAAGTAGTTGGCCATTCCTGGAACCATGCAAGATTCCCTCTGCTTTCAAACGACGACATAAAAGAGCAAATTGTAAGCACTAACGATGAAATTTACAGAGTGCTTGGGGTTACATCAAGATTCCATAGGCCGCCGTTTGGCTCTATCAATGATAGCGTTAAGTACGTATCTGAATATCTGGATATGGCTATATTAACTTGGTCCGTAGACCCAAGAGACTGGGAAACCGACGCCACTGCAGAGTCTATTTATGAACACATCATGGACTATGTATTTGATGGCAGCATATTGCTCTTCCACGATGTACACGATGTCACCGTTTCAGCAATAGAAAAAATTGTCCCAAGTCTTCTCGCACGTGGCTACAGATTTATGACAGTTTCTGAGCTTTTTAACTATTCAGAGCGTCCGGTTGAAGCCGGCAGGGTTTACAGACACAGATAGCTCATAAATTTATGAATAAGACAAAAGAAAAAGGCTGATGATAACTCATCAGCCCCGGCGTGCAAAAGCACAAAACCGAATGTCTTGCATGGTACAAAATTCTCAAAACCTCTCACAGTTTTGTCCTACCGTTTGAACTCGTCTCGTAAGTTCCTACTTATATTAACCCAATATAAGCAAAATAATTCTAATTTTTCTATGCATTTTTTATGTAATTTTGGAAGAATTATACAATCCCTCTGGTTAAAGGGCGATTAAGGGGTTAGAGGAAATAGCTAGTTGAGTTGGTTTGTACCGTGTTATAATCATTACAGCAGCAAGCAATCAGCGTAATATAATTTATATTATACGGGAGTTTATAATGGATATTGAAAATGAGCATAAAGTATCAAAATTGAATGTATGCGATAAAACGATTGACTATTCCGATGTAATCCAATGGGCTGAAAAGTGGGATTGGGGAGTTGGCGAAATAGTCGCAAAGCGTTTATGCAAACGTAGTTTCAAGGATGAAGATTCTGCTATAGTTTTGACTATAAATGAAAAGCTCGCGGGTTTTTGCCTCCTTGAAAAAACAGATAGTTGGGGAACAGACCTTGACGATACTCTTACGCCTTTTATAACCGCCATGTATATTGACCCGCAATATCGCGGACAAAAATTGAGTAAAATATTGATTGAAGCCGCTTGCAACGCAGCATATTCTTTCAGCTTTAATGCTGTGTATCTTATCAGTAGCCAACAAGGATATTACGAAAAATTCGGATTTGAAATATTTGCTCAAACTGTGACACAATTAGGCGAAACAGAACCTGTATTTAGAAAATATTTGTAAGATGAAAACTGTACAGTATAAGCATTTTATTCAGTTTGGGTTGTTGACTGTTTTTGTGCCGGCAGGCCCCCCCCGCTAGACGCACTGCACCGGCTCTGCCGGTGTATAAGTGCGCAACTTGAAAAAATGAGGCGTGGAAAATACAACGAAAGTATAGATTAGTCGATAGCTATGCTATTCAGCTTGTTTATTTCCGCAAGCCCCTTAATATCATGCCAACTGCTTTAACTTATGCTGTTTTGCACGCAGCTCACTGCACAAGCAGAATATCTAGTAAAATTGTTCATTATGTTTTATTGCCTGACTTCTGCTTTCCAAAGCCCATGTAAGTTGCAATATTCATACACCGCAACAGGCTTGTCTTTCACAAAGCTGAACTCAGCCTTCGGCTCATCACCGGGTTTCAGATACTTGAGCTGGCCTCCATTTTCTGTTTCCACATAAATAAATGCTATATAATGCTCCTCTGTCATTGGGTGAATAACACTTCCAACTTGAACACTCATAATATCATCAGACACAGTTACTTCCGGCAGGTGCTTTTCGCCGCTTGCATCAACTGTATTAGGAACAAGTTCAGTCATTTTTTCTCCACAGCAAGCTATTGGAGTGTTTTTATTATCAACTATGCCTATCAAATTACCACATTGCTTACAAATGAAAAATTTTTGTTCTCTACTCATATTTTTTATCCCCCTATCTATCTTCTAAAAATTGGTCTTTTCCTGCGAAGCATAACAGACAGCTAAGTAAGTGCCAAATAACCTGCTTCCATGCTTTATGTGTGGGTTTTCAGGTTTATTGACTATACACCTCCTCCGATTTCATTTTAAGTTTACACTGCTTAATTTAATACACAAAATTAATTTCAACTTTATACTTGACAAGCTTTGTCAAATATATTATACTCCTTATATGATATCATTGTCAATAAGGAGTTGATTGCAATAACTAAAAAAACACGAAGCACCATGCAAAAACAAATAATTCTGGACACTATAAAAAAACTTAATAACCATCCAACAGTAGATGATGTGTATATTGACATTAAAAAAAACTATCCTGCCATAAGCAAAAACACTGTATATCGAAATCTTCGCCAGCTTGCCGAGGATGGGGAAATAAGAAAAGTTTCATCGCAAGGTGACCCAGAAAGATATGATAATACTATTTATAACCACTACCACTTCCAATGTAATATCTGTAAGGTGATGTCCGATATAGAGATGGACTACATTGATGATATAAATGAAATTGTAAGGCAAAAACATAAGTTTGAAATCGACGAGCACGACATTGTTTTTAGAGGTGTTTGCCCGGGGTGCGCATAATGAACTAAGAAAAGCAAGTGTTATAGCCAACATTGGCTATATACTTTAAAAGGAGAATGGCTGCTATGAACGACATATTATTTGCATTTTTACTGACATTAATAGCCGGACTTGCCACAGGTATAGGCGGCCTTGTAGTCTTATTCTCAAAGGCTACAGACAAGCGCTTTCTATCTATATGCCTTAGTTTTTCCGCAGGAGTAATGCTTTATATATCTTTTGCAGAAATATTTTTAGAAGCTTTTGAGTCGCTGGAGTATGCCTATGGCGACGGAATGGGATATCTGATACTTACAGCCTCATTTTTCGCAGGTATTGCTATTATGGCTATTATAGATAAGTTTATTCCTCATGATGAATCGCATACTGAAACGCTCGATACTCTTTCCGAATATGAACAAGCATCTCTCAAGGAAAAAGGCGAGTTGAAACGCACAGGGATTTCATCCGCAATTGCCATAGCCATACATAATTTTCCCGAAGGCCTTATTACTTTTATGGCGGCAATGTACGACCCGGCAATGGGCATTGCTATCGCCATAGCTATTATTATCCACAACATACCGGAAGGCATTGCAATGGCCGCACCAATTTACCATGCAACCGGCAGTAAGACAAAAGCATTTTTAGTCTCTGTAAGCGCAGGGTTGACAGAGCCGTTGGGAGCACTGGTAGCGTGGATTTTTCTGAGAAATATTTTTGACGAAATCGACGGAGCATTTGGAATAGTCTTTGCCGCAGTTGGAGGCATAATGGTATTTGTGGCTATTCATCAACTATTGCCTGCTGCGCAAAAATACGGCAAGCATCACTTAGTTATGAAATGGTTATTTGCCGGAATGGCTGTTATGGCGATTAGTTTAGTCACGCTTGAGTTTGTCTTTTAGCTAATATCAACATCGCCACTTTAGTAAAATCCCTAGTTTTACTATTGACATACATATTTATAAAAAACTCAAATTAAAAGACAGGAGGACATTATTATGTCAAACAACAAGTACACATCAATTGTAAATCTCGATTTCCAATACGCACATAGATTTATGAATTGGGAGAGAGAAGCAAAGCACCTTCATGGCCACTCCGGCTACTTAACGCTTGAGCTTGAAGACGAAGTAGACCCGGTAACCGGTTTTGCTCATGCCTGTAAAGAAGGGCAAAAAATTGCATGGGAAGTTTGTGATCACTTCCATCATGCAACATTATTCCAAGAAGGTGACCCACTGCTTGATGCAACTCTTGCAGTCTATGAAAAAGAAGGAATCATCAATGATCCAAAATACTGCGTTCCTCTCAAAAAAATAGACCATGAGCTTGCTTGGTCATACCCAGAGTACAGAATTATTGTTACCAAAAAAGTTTCTACATGCGAGAACCTGTGCGAGCTTTTCTATGAGCTCCTAAAAGACAAATTACCGATCAAAAAGGTTACTTTCCGTTCATCTGCTATGAACGCTGCATCAAAAGAGTTCAAATAAAAGCTAGGTATAAGAAGGGCAGACACATTATGTCTGCCTTTCTTGCTTGTTTTCCCTTATATAGCTAATTAACTTAAAATGGTCCTCTTTTTAAGTTAATTAGCATAACTTCAACCTCTCCATCCACTCAATATTATTTTTTGCGCTTATCAAAGGCACTGGCGCAAGCCTTTCCTGTTCAATAATAAAATACTTTGCATATTTTGATGCTTTTACTATTTCAACCATATCAATAATACCATCCGAAAAATCAACGTTCTTCTTGTCAATACACATTTGTTTTAAATGAATAAATAATGCCTGTTTACCGCACTTTTTGATATACTCCACCGGGTCAATTCCCGCATATTTTACCCAAAACACATCAATCTCAAGCGCCACATCCGCTGTATTTTCTATTAACAAGTCTAAAATATATTCTTTTCCAATTTTTTTGAACTCATGTTCATGGTTATGATATGCTATTTTCAGCCCATACTTCTTTAACCTACATGCTATATCATTCAATGAATCCGCAAGTTCGATAACATCTGCATAGCTCTCTAACTTCGCCCAAGGACAAATCAAATGCTCATTTCCAATAGCTAAATTATATTCAATCTCCTCCTGCAGATTATTCTTTAACCTATCAAGAGGAATATGTGAACCCACCGCAGTCAAACCATATTCATCTAGTTTTTCTTTTAATTCCGTTGCATCTTTCCCGCCATAACCTGCAAATTCAACGCCAATATACCCCATTTGTGCAACCTTTTCAAGAGTGCCATAAAAATCTTTTTCCAATTCTGTATTTATCGACCACAACTGCAATGCAAAATCCATATTCGCGCTCCTCTTTTTAGATATTGACCCTTATTTCATTACCTGTCCTTTGGGATAAGAACGCCGCATCTATAACCTTCATAACTCGTAGAGCCTGCTCCGCTGTGATAGTTAGCTCCGCCTTGCCTTCAATGGCCGAAATAAATTGCTCATACACAACGATTAAGTCATCAAACAATTCTATAGACTGCGAAATAACAAGCTCTTCTGTCGAATCCTTGCTGCGCGGAGCCATTGTTCTTGAAGGACCAGCCTTGGTATGAACAATTTCTTCATTCCACATATTCTCCTTATCAATACGCCGCACAATTACCCCGTTACTGTCCCAATCATCAATTTTAAGCGTTCCGGTTTTACCCTGCACATACCATCTTGGAAGTTTTATATAACTATTGGTCGAAACTTCAACAATTGCTGTAAGCCCGCTTGCAAATAGCATAGTTAAACGAAAGTTGTCATCAATGTCTGGATATTCAATGCTATACATATTACAATATACGCTGACAACTTTCTCATCAATCATATGCATAATTTGATCAATCAGATGAACACCCCAATCAAGCATCATTCCGCCGCCAAGCTCTTTAAGTGTCCGCCATCCTTTCGGTATGCCGCGCGACCCTTGAACGCGGGACTCAATTATGTAAGTAACGCCAATCAAAGCCTCTTCAAGTATTTGGCGCATAAGCGTAAAGTCCTTGTTTGTGCGCCGATTTTGATTTATTGTGAAAACACGATTATATTTCTTTGACGCATCAATAACTTCCTGCAGCTCGGCAGCATTTAGCGTTACAGGCTTTTCGCAAATAACATGTTTACCCGCTGCCATTGCCTGAATAGAGAGTTCTTTATGTGCTTCATTAGTAGCAGCGATTATAACAGCGTCAATTTCAGGATCGGCAAACATGGCCTCTTTAGATTGATACGACATATAACCTGTATCTTCAGCGAGCTTATTGCGTTCAGGATTTATATCGAATACGCCTCTTACTTTTGTTTTCGAGTAGCTGTCAATATACTTCGCGTGCCATCCCGCCATAAAACCATATCCGATAATGCCTATATTGTACAAGCACATCACTCCTCTCAAGGACTATCCCCTATCCTCCACAAGAGACATAATGGGATATAAGTCGTTGTAATGCTTATGTATAAACAGCGCATTTTTCTCTTTATAAAGCGTCTGAGCCACATAATCAACAATCGGCGTAATCAGCCTCTCATGCGTGCACTGCACGGGCGATACGTCATCTATAATTTCCGTCCCATCATTATTAAGATTGTCATAAGCATAGTTGCAACGCGACTTGATGGCGCACTTTCGACAAGGCTCTGCAGGTATCGCGCCTCTTTCAAATATCGCTTTATGCTTAGCTGCATCAATTCCCGAAAAAACGTCGCCTATTTCAAAAATAGGATTATTCAAATGCTTTGAACTGGAATAAATTTTACCGTCTGGGGCAACAGATGGCTGATTCAGCCCCATTCGACCTCTGTCTATATTGTACTTATCACCTTTTAGATGCGACAAAATCTTCATATCAAACGAAGAGAAATAGAATTTTTCCTCCGCCCTTGTCCAGTTAATATACATTTCCGCGATTTTTTTGTATTCATTCTCTAAAGCCAAAAGTCGCTCTTTTGTCCACGGCGCTGTTTTGCAATAATTAACACCCATGTGAAGATATCTAAACCCACTGTCGAACAAAAACTGGATAATATCCGCCGCTTTTTCGATAGTCGATGGGTCCACAACGCTCATGCCGATAGCATAAGGCTGATACCCAAGCAGAAGCGGAATTTTTTCTTGAAGAACACTCATCGACCCGGTGCCGTCATGGAACTTGCGGCAGTCATCCTGTGCAGGCCCATCGCATGAAAATCCAATCGTCAGATTAACATCCTTTGCAAACTTCAAAAACTCCTCGTCCAAAAGCGTGCCATTCGTTGTCATTTTATAGTAAAACGTATGCCCGGTATTTTTTCTTAGTGCCTTTGTGTAATCAACCACATCATATATAAGCTGACGCTCCAGCAGCGGTTCACCGCCATAGAAAAGCATCCCCGACGTATCATTATCCTTCATACCAAGCGCTACTGCCGCAAAAGCGACATCGCGGGACATCTGTTTAGGCCCGCGCGGAACAAAGCAGTAGTTACAGCTTAAATTGCATTGGTCGGTAACGTGTAATGTTAATTGCAATGCACTCAACTCCTCACTGTGTTAGTTTGTAGTTATTTTGATTGTTGTCATACCTTCATCCCATTCAGCATTTGCCCCAATGGCCTCTGCAAGATATTGAAGCGGAATCATGATTATATCACCATACATGAATGTAGATGCGCTCATATCTATCCAATTCTCCCAATCATCATCTATCAATATTGAATGCCTAGAGATTCTTATCGAAATATCATCTTTTGTCACAGTTACTCTATTCATCGCATCACGACTTTCAATCTCCATCTCCAACGCTTCAAATATCTCAGGTGATGAAACCATTACCTGGTTATTTACGAATACGGGGAATAGGTCAAACTCTACTCTCTTCCCGTTTACCATGACACAGATTTCTGCCGGGCGTTCTAAAATACCGTCGAATTGTAATAAGGCAATAAATGTATCTACTTGTGAGTGCAGGTTTGCTTTAAGAGCCGGGATATGACTCGCAGCTTCTCTTCTTGAAACTCTTCTCCCAACAAAAAGATTACCTGTCCAAAAAAGAGGTGTATCAGGAAATGCACTCAGGGTGTAAAATGCGCCGACAGTCGTATCTGTTTGCTGCGCAAAACCTCTCTCAACTGCCATAGCGTTTTCCCTAGTCCATCCAAATACAGACCTTGTGTTAAAGTCTAAAGTTGCGATAGCTACGCTCTTTTGCTCATCAAATAAATCAAAACCAACATCAACAGGCTCCCATCCATGCCGTATTGATGTGCCGCCACTAAAGGTATACCCCGAAGGCTCAGCACTAAAATCAAGCCCTGCCGCCTCCAGCCGCGAGCGAATGATGCCAAGCATTTCCTGCTCTGTTAAGTATACCACATAGCCAGCGCCTCCAGCACCACCCACATGAATTCTGATAGCTAATTCTGCTCTGCTATAGCCCTCATAAGCAACTCGCACCGTTCTGGCACGAGTTGTGTGCCTATCCGAAAAAGAGACCATAAACCCTCCGCCCGAAAATGCAAACACCCCAATCAGCCCCATACAAGCAATAACCTTCGCCTTCTTTTGCCATCTCTTAGGAAGCTTTTTCAGCAGCGTCGGGTTATCATCACTGAGCGTTGGAATATCCGGCGGCCTATATGTTTCAACCGGGCTTATGTCAAATTCGAAATCTTTCATAAAGACAGCCCCTCCTACATACTAATTTGTGGTTATTCTAATCGTCCTCGTGCCCTCATCCCACTCTACAGTTGCCCTAATGGCCTCCGCAAGATATTGTAGAGGAATCATGATTATATCGCCATGCATGAATGCTGGTGTATCGATATCTATCCAATCCCACGCATCCCATTCATCTTCTATATCGCTTACCGACATCACATGTCTATTATGATTCACATTAAATGTTATTAAACGGTCATTTTTTGTTGCGGCTACTCCCCATGAAGGATCGCTTTCAACTTCCATTCCTAATGCCTCAAATATCCCAGGCGATGGAACCATTACTTGGTCATTTTTCATTATAAGCGCTGTATCAAATTCTAACAACTCTTCGTTTAGCATGACTCTAACTTCTTGTTGCAGCTCTAAAACTCCCTCCGACTGCAAAAAAGCAATAAACCTATCTACCTGAGAGTTCAGTCTTGCTTTAAGAGTCGGAATTGACTCTGCTGCTTCTCTTGCTGACATTCTGCTCCTGACCCAATTGCCGTCACCCCTTTGAACATGAGGTGAGCGACGACTTGCTCCCGGATTATAAAATGCACCTACAATAATATCACTTGTCAGCTCAGCAAACTCGCTTTCAACCATAGCGGCAAAATCTCGCCCCCATGCTGAAAATGGCCTATTGCTTTCTTCCCAGCTAAGACTTGTGATAGCGACATTTTTCTGCTCATCAAATAAATCAAGACTGATTTCACTCCCCCACCAAAAGGTGCCATCTTCACCGATTGTATATCCCGGAGGATTCGCATCAAAGTTTAACCCGGCCTTCTCCAATCTTGCACGAATAATACCAAGTGCTTCTTGCTCTGTTAAATGCACAACGTAAAAGGAAACTCCGCCACCGCCTGTATGAACTCGAATGGCTAATTCTACCGCGCTATATCCACCATAACTGACCCGCGCTGTCCGAACATTGTCTTGTAGCCTTTGCTCAAAATTCAAAATCCATTGTTCAACTGGAGCTGCACACCCCGACAGCGCAAACACCCCAATCAGCCCCATACAAGCAATAACCTTCGCCTTCTTTTGCCATCTCTTAGGAAGCTTTTTCAGCAGCGTCGGGTTATCATCACCGAAT
>Ga0123355_10002996_pt1 | contig 24032 bp, 10 predicted proteins | sample TergutEmb28metaG_3_FD_89872 | JGI IMG/M metagenome (GOLD analysis project Ga0123355, IMG submission 89872) | Embiratermes neotenicus P1 segment gut microbial communities from Petit-Saut dam, French Guiana - Emb289 P1 | ecosystem: Host-associated > Arthropoda: Insects > Digestive system > Gut ... | reverse complement strand
TGGAGGAGATTGCATAACGAGGAGCTAAATGACTTGTACTCCTCACCCAATATTGTGCAGGTGATAAAATCGAGAAGAATGAGATGGGCTGGGCATGTGGCACGTATGGGTGAGGAGAGGGGGGTGAACAGGGTCTTGGTGGGGAAACCGGAGGGAAGGAGACCACTGGCGAGACCTAGGCGTAGATGGGCGGATAATATTAGGATGGATCTCCAGGAAGTGGGATGTCTGTATGTGGACTGGATTGGGCTGGCCCAGGACAGACAGGTGGCGGGCACATGTGAGTGCGGTAATGAACCTGTGGGTTCCATGAAATGCGGGGACTTTCTTGACTAGCTGCAGACCAGTTAGTTTCTCAAGAAGGACTCTGCACCATGGAGTAAGTAAGTAAGTAAGTAAGTACATAGGTCACACACTCAAATACATAAAATACTGCTACGCATTGCAAAACAGACTCGAAATATGATTACAGCCCTTACAGCCACTTCCATAACTTGAACTTCTGGAGGGCTTAAAATCGTCCTGTAACTACCTCACATGATTTATCCACAAAAAGCATGAAAAAGAAGTGCTGCATTTTAAACCACGGAACACATACAATTCTTTCGCCCCAGTGCTGCACACTACAAGCTCAATGCAATTTGTAATGTCACTGCATTATCATCAGCCAACAGGTAAAGTCCAACATATCCACGGAACTTACAACCTAAACAAATATTTACAAGATATTACTTACTACTTATGAAACAGAATCTAAAGAAGACACATCTTCCATCATCTACCCGCTACCCACATAATCATGGCGCCGTTAGTAGTTCCAAATTCGAATCGCGCCAAATGCATGTGACGTCAACGTGACGTATTATATGGTTCTGCTGCTTGGTGCACTTGTCCTATGACCCAATGTGATGTCACAGCTTTGAAGTCATGTTTCCAAAAAACATCACAGTTGTTTATACATTCAGGAGCCAGGATAGCATACTAGGTACAGTGACTCGCTACAGGCTTAACTGTCTGGGGAACGAATCCCGGTGAGGGCGAGATTTTCTGCACCTGTCCTGACTGGCTCTGAGGCCCAATCATCTTCCTATACAATGGGTATGGGGTCTTTCCCGGGGGTAAAGCAGTCAGGGCGTGGCGTTGACCACCCCCCCACCAAACCTAGCATGAAGGTTAAAGAAAGGGTAAAGCTATACCCCTACTCCCCCTCTCGGTCGTGGCCCGTTCTAGGGTGAACTTTTTATACATTCAACTCTGTACGACACGGTTAACATGCAGACCTATAAATTCATGTGACAAAAACCTGAGATTCATTCAGCTGCTAACAAAGAGAGGAGACTTCAGTAACCTTCAGGGGTGCTTGGAAGATCACTGCTGGTTGTTGAATACGTAAGTTCACGAACAAATGAACAATGAAGTTCTTGAGCTTTCATTCATTCTGGCTTCATTATATCAGAAACCAGAAGACGTGTGGGTCAAATAAAATGCATACAAGTGCGTAACAATTCTTTCTCCAGCTTTTATTTACAATACCTATCACTCTGAAGCATATCTTGCAAATAATGCCTGAGAGGCATGAAGAAACTCAAGAATATCTTCTTGTACAATAATCTGTTTTGGTTGGTTTTAACCAAGACTGCATGTCTCAACAAAATCTGGCAAAACTGAACTTTAAAAATGAACAGTGAAACACAGTGTTAACACAACAGCACACAATATGCATTGCTCAGAATTCAAAACAATGCATACCGTGATGGCACACGCGCAGAAACCAGATTCGGTCTTCCAACGAAACAGACGAGTCCATTTATATCGGCGGGGGTGTCAGTTCAGTCGAGTACTGGCTTTCTTGGAGTGAGGGTCGGGGGAGAACGATTGTAGTAACACTGGATGGACTGTTCCGAGTCAAACTGAAAGCTGCTGACTACCCACACCATTCGCCTCTTTCCCCTTCACTTCTCCTCCCGTGCGTCACCCTGTGCCATCAGATTCCATTTCCACTCTACCAAACACCCACCCATCAAGAGTATTCACCATCCCAGCACGCAACCACAAACATACTGCCTGATACTACTAAATACAGGAACGCAGTTACACCCAAACAGAATATTAACATGCTTTAGACTAATACAGCTAAAACCTGTATTTAGGAATCCCACAACTCAACCAAAAGGACCTATACAAAGACATGTTCCGTAACAGCCCTCTCCCACTCCGATGACCAATCCTCCCTATTGTGGAATTGTCTACTTCACCTAATAAGCATTGCACAATCCATTTCCATGGGCATATTTTTTATAACTTTTTCCTGCATATGGGCCAAAATCATCATTCATGGTTTATGAAAAATAAATGTTAAATACCTTCAAATGATGTGGCAGCCATAGCAAACATTTAATATTAGCCCATTTATCGGTAAACCAGATTTCACTAGGCCTCCTGTGGCGAAATTTGGATGATGCCTAGTGTCTTCCAATGGGTATAATTCAACAGCAATGACAGAAGGCCCAACCATAGAAATACTCACTTTTCAAAACACCTATTCTTGATCTTTGACATTGTGTGTCACACATTCTACTATCATGGAAGTCTCTTCATATAAACACCACAAAGAATATAAGTTCCAAAAATGAAGACACTATCTGCAACCCTCTGAATATAATAGACCTTGGACACGAGCACTTGGTGGATTATTATACTACCTACACACCGCCTTTCTCTACGTTAAAATCCACCTTCAGGTATTTCGAGGTTATGTTACCCAACTCAAACTGTCCTAAAGCAGAATCATCACACATACAACCAAACAAACTCAATGCCCGCAATACTGGCAAATATGCAGGTATGTGGCTAGGTACCAGCAAAAGCTCTAGTTACACAGTGCAAATGTAGACATTAATCCAACATGACATCATCTAACATTAACAAAACATGACCAAACTGGAAGCTGATGAATTGCTAAGTACCTTCTGCATGTTACCAATAAAACCTTCCACATGCATACATCTCCTCACCCAAAATGTATCTCAGCACCTACAAAACTAGATCACAGTCAAGTCACTAACATATATCCAAACACTTCTGAAAACTATTCAGCATTCAAGTTAAGTTCAACCTATAAACTACAAATTCACTCACCAGATTATAACACCCTTCAACTAGTCAACACTCATTAAATGGAAAACTTAAAACCATTAAACTACTACACAAAATCTTCTAAAATTAAAATGATATACCATAATCAAATTACTTAACACAAATTAACATTAAATAGTGCAAAAGCTAGAAATTTCATGGCAATATTTGTGCATAGCATTAAGACAGCTGAAATACATACAGCTACAAAAATGACATAAAAAATATGAATCCTTACAAATTATTGCCCTTTATGTAAAAATCGGATCTTTTTTTACAGAATTTAATTTTGCAATTAGCCGCCCACATTGTCTATATTTTTTTATAACATGAAGATGGCCATCCTGGCCAGAACATGTTGTAAGCAATAAATACAATAAAAAAAACTAGTTGTGAATGAGTTTACTTTAATATAGTTTATATATTACCACAGCAGAACATATAGAATGAAGGTTAATAACATAAAAACTGGGTTCACGCACATAACTTCATTTAAGCCAACTGCAAAGTGGCCTTCAATACTGACATCATTCAATGACTGTTGTGACAAAATATTACAATCATAGCACACCTAACATACAACTCAAAGGAAGATATCTTAGTTGCTTCAATCTTCAAATGTGGCATCTTTCCCTCTGTACTAATCAACATAGACCAGTTACGTACACCAGAGCTGTTAAATCACACCCAATTTTTATTATTGCACCTCCAAAACGTTTTAGCCATTACCAAGGAGTTTCACAAATATAAGTGGGAAGTGGTATAAGTTTACATATTCAAACATCTGGACATACTGTATACACAGTAAGATAAAACTTACGAAAGGGTATGTGGACTCCACCACGAAATCTCAATATAAACTGTAGCCAAGATGGAACAGCATTTGTAACATATTCCATTCCATGGACCACTTAATGCAACATGATGCCTACAACTTTTAATACTTATGACTTGTATAAACAAATAAAAGTTTTAATATATGATATTTGTTTTACAAAATTTACAAGATATCGCAATATCTCATTATACTGACCACATAATCAGCACACATACACATACATGCTTACTATACCCATGATTTTACTGTGGATTCCACATATATTTTATGGGTGTTATCATTCTGTAAGGTTGCATGTAAATTTGAGAATACCTTGGGTACCTCCCACTGTTACATACATGAAACTCCATGATGATGGTCTAGTGAGGCCAAAACACGCCAGAAGTTAATTAACAAAATATGGTTCTTATTTATAACTCTGATAAATGCAGCTGCTTCATACTAACACACGTCAACAGTGTGACATACAGCCATATCCAGAATAACAGTGTGGACCCACACATTATTCAAACACCATGCAGCAGTACAAAAAGAAACTTGCATGTGAGCTCACTGGTTATTGTAAACACATGCATTATACTTACTTCACAATTATGTCAATGAACACTTTTACTACCTATTAATTTTTTTAATTGCACATCACCAAGAATAAGGCCTTGCCTAAAATTAAACTACATAAAAAAGTGCATGAAAAGGTAAAGAGATACATGCAGTCATCCAAGTTAGTTCAGAGATACACAGAACAAAAAACACACTAAAAAGCGCCCTTCTTAGTTCCTAAGATGCCATGACTACAGGCACATTATTTCTCTGGCCAAATCAACCTATGACTCACAACATTCAACTTCATCCTCCTAACATCCCATTAATTTTAAATTCTACTAACTAGACCTATCACAAATATTCAACACGTTTAACCACATATATTCAATCGATCCTAGTAACGAACGAATAAAACATCGAACAGCACTACGGGCGGCTAATCCCTTTAAGAGAAGGGAAAGGCGGCATTGAAGTATTTAAAGAAAATAATTAAACAAGTTACGGAAATCAAATACTGCCCTTAGGTTAAGGTGAAACTAGTCGTTTCGGCCCAAATATCAGACAGAAATCATCCGTTCACCCTACGTTAGACGCTTCCCCCACTGCCCGTAACCGACCGAACATTACAAATTGCCTGATCTTAACACTCACGTCATAATTCAAATACCAATACATACGAAATGCATAAATTAAGAAAATAACATCCCACCAACTATCATACCACCGACATACATGACCTACGATATACGCTGTCCCTTCTGCCCTCTGATCATTAAGTCTCTGAACACGTACCAATCGCCTTCAACTGCGACAAAACGGAGGCACACTCCACAAGACGATGTTAACCATACTTATTACAATACTTGCAACATATACCTCCAACACCACGCAATAATCACAGCCCTTCAAATCATACGTCTACACATACACGTCCAACCATTTTTCCGCTCAATGTCGGAACCTTCACACTTACCACCTCCTTGACCGGCCTGTCGTCTCGTGTTGTATGACATTATACACACGAATATCTAAGTTAATCGCAACCTTAGACCTCAAGTTGCACCGCAAACCCCGGAGTGCAATATTCTAACACTTTGTATACGACAAAGGGTACAAACAGACAGTATATTAAATCAAACAATGCAGTATTGATTTAACTTCCTCCTGCAACACGGACGAACGGCGCCAAAGAGAACTTACTAGCGTCCTAGGTCATCGATTTTATCACTGACGCCAACTTTAAAGTATGAAAATCCCTACCCAACGCGCACGTCATGAGGGTGACACATTACAATTTCGTGAGAAAAATTTTCATTTAGCTAGCCTCGTCTTCCACAGTTAAAGTATAAATTGTACAAAAATGGAGACAGTACACAATTGGACCTCCAGAGATTTTAAATCTATCTGGCCTATGAGAAACATCTACACGCATTGAGTGCCCATAAAGTTACTTATCCCTATCGTCACATCCGCGTCATGTAAAAAAATAAAATAAATAACTTGATGGCATTTAGTAATTCAAATTGTATATTACGAACTTCAAAGTTCTCAATCAAGCTGGTCGATGGTAATCATAAGCATGCTTATATAATCAAGTTACACCTTTTGCTCAGTACACTGAGTCTCGCCAGAAAATGGACAAACTTGTGGATAAGACCGGTACCCGACAATGACTGTCTTCCACACGGACTTTCGGAAACTCAGTAATATGCCTCAAAAACAATTTTACAAGTAATCCGAAAATTTTAAACCGATTTAAAATTGAAAAGTCAGCAAACAATTTGGGGAACCCGAGTTGTAAAAAAATTTTGACAAATTTGGATCTACGTATACGTGATGGACGCTATCTTGTGTTAATTTCTGAAGGCTGGAGCACGGGTAACCATGACCGTGTGCGAGTGAGAGCACGAACCAGTGCCAATTGCACCACCACCACCACAGATTACTTCTACATACCACAACCAGTGATACGGATGATGGAAGTATGTAGCGTGGGTGGTTGGTGGCATGAAGCTTGATGAATTGTCGTATGAAGTATTCACTCTGATGCGTAGTAATCACTGCGCTGCTCTAATCTACATACCTGTTTAATTTAAAAGACAGACATTGTTAAGACCCAAATGTATATCAAAAGTTGTAACTTCGGAGTGGAACGTTGTCCGCCCTATCGGAAGAAGAATACACAAGCAGAAGCAGACATTCGAGATTAGCAGCATTGAAATTATTTCATGCACGGATGAAACAAATGGGTACTAAAGTGCACTGTCGCAATTCGCAACCATTTTGCGGGGATCCGCCGTACATGCCTGTAATGGCTAATTTGAAGAGTTCTTATTTTCTTACTTAAAGAAATGTTTTGTTAAAAATAATTGCGGAACGTCTTTAATTCGCGATGTATATTTCGAATGATCATTAGAATATCTAATTGCGAAGCGAGTGAGTCATTTAAATTACGGTCAAACCATGCGGTACATTTTTTGTTACACTGTGAATATTTTTACATACGCTATATCAACCAACGATTTCACTTCATTAAAATACAGTTCGTGAAAAGTATCGTACATGTTACAGCACCAGTGTGTCATCCTCAGGGAGTCTACAAAGGAATACAATTCAACACGCCAATGTAGGTAATGATCGACCTCACTTGTATAATTACAATATTAAAATTTTAGAATACACAAAGGTGACAAGCATAAATATACAATATTGCGATATTAAAACAAAGGGTCAAATAAATCTAGGCAGATGTTTGTAAATATAATCCAGAGAAAATATAAACGGCTGCAAGCTTGTAGTTGAAGATACTCATTATCACGTACTTTTAATGTCACAACATTGTAAATTTGTACTTGTAAACTGTGTGTATTCTAGAATGCTAATAATGTAATGATACCAGTCACCACCTACATTAGCATGTTGAACTTGTAATCCTTTTTTCTGGTAGACTTTTCAAGGATGGCAGCCTGATCCTGAAACATGTAGGATTTCAACGGAAGAAAAATGATAATCCATGAGTTGTAACACAATTTATAATCACTTTCACAGGCCTCAGCTCCATGTTTTGGATTGAATCACTCCATCACCAGGACGTGATACAAGACAAATAGCGGATATAATGTAATGACATGTCAACACACAGCACTTGTTGTGTTGAGTGTCAATGATTTTCATTCTTCTGCTGTGCTTTCAGGGTCCCATTACAAAACTCAAAACCAGGAAAACTGAAACTGGTTGGGACATATTAACTTGCCTTTCTTAATTGTTAAAAATGTAAACACCACTCAAAAAAGCGCTCTAAGGAAGTTTGTCCAGAAAAAAGGACTGGAAACTCGTAATATGATATCTGATTATCAGAATGCTGGACCAACTTATAAACCTAGCTAATAATGTCCAATAAAATACAGCAACGTTCAAATATTTCCATTAATTAAAAGATTAAAAAATAAACAGTGCATTTGTCTGGGCCCCAATGCCATGAATGCTGACAACCATTACATTCTTGCATGCCTCCAAAAGTCACATAAAATAAACAATAATTTTGCCTGTTTTTCTATGGTTGTGAACTTTCTCTTACTAGGGGTACAGATGTGGCAGGGCAGGTTTGAGATTAGGGCAAGAATAGGCAGCAGCAATAGGCTTGCAAAAACTGCATAAAGTGGAGTTTGTGTGTACTTTTTAAATATTACAATGACTAATTCATATACTATGAGGGTTGGAGCATTTAGTATGCATGAGGGTGATTGGGGGCTTATTACTAAGAATTCTGGTTGAAAGCTTGAAAGTAAATGAACGCCTAGGCACATAGGGGAAAACACCATTAAAATTAATATCAAGCAACTAAGTGGGTATGGACATGTGAACCTGTTGGGGTAGCTAGTAACTTGTCCAATATTTTAGCTACATACCTTCCATAATAAAGAGACTGCTAAACCAACCTGGTCAGCTGTCTTCTGCTTTATCTTCATAGACAGATTCGTCTTGAAACACACAATTTTGGTACTATACCAGTATCTTTTATTCTGTACAATACTGTATTTGAGGATATATTTCAAAGAACACAGAGATCCCCCAGATCACAAGTGCAGGGAGAAATTAAATACAGCACTACGATACTATGCAGTCCTGAAATGCAAACTTTTCAACCCTGAGACAAAGTGACAAGAAACTCCTTTCCCTACTACAGTATAAATACCTCTTTGGCTCTTTAACACCTGCATCCTTACTCCAGTTCAGTACAGTTTGCAAGAGGAAAAAAAACTACATTACCACTCTGCTGCATTCACATCATGTCCTTAGTGTGGAAATCCACAATTGAGTTTTTTTGTGTTTCAAAGTAGTGGAATAACATGATATCTTTTAACATCTATTAGAATTTTAGTACAATGCTCTACTTTTCATTTCTAATGCCTTAAGGTGTCCTGAAATGCCATTTGTATCTTTTTTAATCTGTTTCTTGCGGGGACTGCAAACCATACACTTCTCTTCTCCAATGGACTTGCACTGGAAGCGCTGTCATCTGCATCTATATCAACCTTTACGTCAGTAAATTATCAGCTTCATATAAGCAACATGACAGTCACAACTTACCAAATATATACACAAAATATTTTGGACTACTGCAGTATGGAGTAACGTTCACATGCACAGTGAAACATTCTACATCTAACAGCCTAAACAAAAAGGACATAAAATATAACTAACCTATGTCTGGCAAGTTCCAAGACTGAATGTATTGCAGACACACCAGGAATATCTGGCTAATTCTGTTTCAGACTGTAAATCAAGATGTCTAAAAATGTGTATTGCAACGTTAAAATGACAGCATTTGACATCATTACCCTGAGTTGTGGGCAACAGGGAAGTGGGTCCTCCTCCATGACAATGCACATCTGTAGTCAGCATCATCTATCAAAGAATTTTTGTCTACATCAAATCACAATGTTGCTGCATGCGCCATACTATTCAGATTTGTCACCTTTCAATTTTTTCTTATTCCCACAACTGAAATGAGCATTGAGAGGCCATCGCTATGCTGACTTTCATGGCCATTCAGATGGTTGTGACAAAACAGCTCTTCAGCATATCAAAAAGTGCTCACCAGAACTGCTTTAAAGACCTCCAGAAACACTGGAACTGGTGTACTGATGCACAAAGAAGCTATTTCAAAGGATATCCTTAGCACAAGAGTGTAAGTACACTGTACTCACTTTTATACCATCAGTCTTGAAACCTCTGGATATAGGTTGTACTTCACTTAAATATTTCACATACACAAGCTCAGATATGTACAGACTCGCACAAGACTTACAACTAAAAATTAATGTTACCAACATCAATGTCTTAACAAAGACAACCTTTCAATGTATATCACAGTTATCACAATAGCACCCATATTCTCCATGCAGATATATAATTTTCTGTGAATATGATAAGGGTTCCATGTTCCAGTTCTTCCCCACTAAACAGAAATTATACTGGTACCAAAATTACTGTCTGTGAGTGTGAAGGATGTCCCTGACACATCAGACAGGTAGGAACAATGGTGTTACACACTAGCTGGCTCAAAAACACTGCCTAGCATATCTCAGTTATCACCTGTCCCACATGGTAAATGTACAAGTCACTATAACGAATGACTAGTATACTTAAGTTAGGCTAACACCTGAACACAGCAATCAGTGTCGCTCTTCCACCAATATAACGAAAGACCAAATTCTTATATATGCACAACAGTACAAGAACAAATGATTCTTTACTACATTAATTTGCCTCACCACTGTGTACCTGTCTACTCCCCCTTTTAACTAGTATCCTCTATTCACAAATAATGTAAAACATAAATATTAGTTATGATAACGCTCCCTCAGTATATTGCAGCAACTAACAGACTCGAAAACCGGGACCCTGACTAAGTGGTCATCTGCATGTGTTTTTCTAAATGACCTGTCATGCATATAGGAACAAGTATAGGGTATAAAACAACAGTTTGGTGCTTTGCTGAACAGCCTAAAAATAGTATTTGAATTTGATTGTTTCCATCCCATTGTGTATATGTAACAAATTTACTGAAATGAACCGTCTTTACCCAACATACAAATAACAGTTGCAAATCCACAACTGGTTAATTAAGCCACGTTTCGGCCTTCAGGCTTCCCTTGTTCTGTGTGCACATGCTACGGGTTACCGGTTACCGACGATAACCGGTAGCGTGCACACACAGAACAAGGGAAGCCTGACTGCACCCATAAAACAACAGCAATATCCCTACCAGCCAGATTACCATAGGGCCACAAAACTGTCCTGTATACAACAAATGGCGACAATAACCACAGTAAGAAGGTTCACAAGAATTCCTACATATGATTTGTGCATTACATAATACCGGCACATGATCATCCAATTCCAACTACAGAGATAACTGTGAGTTTTTATAGCCAAATATTATGAAACGGGAATTTCCATCCCGATGGAAAATAGTGCACATGCTAGTTAAACAAGTGTAACCTAATAATACAGGTCGTCAACTACGTTAGAACTGGAATACATACAAACTTCACACAACATAAGTGTACAATTTCATACGAACCCAGGAAACACTAAGCCCCACTGACAACATTGTGAATGATTGCCATGAGTACCTCTTATATAACCAGGCTATCAAGTGTCACCACAGTCGACTGCACAACTTACATCCATCCCTACTAGGATACTAAAATCAATAACATTTTACATTTTAATGTATTATATCGTTTTAACCAATAGTAAATATGTTTAAAAAAGATATAAGACCAATGTAAACCATGGGATCCCACTGGTATAGCGAACAAATGTACCTTAATTAACACCATCTCTTTGTAAGCCTGATGATGGCCAAACAAGGCCGAAACATGTCGCTTAACCAGTTGTAGATTTGCAACTGTTATTTGTATGTTGTGTAAAGACGGTTCATTTCAATAAATTTGCTAAAAATAGTAGTTGCCTGATGTTAAGGTTTCTTATGTTCAATGCAAAGAGATTACGATTGGCATGAACAACTTAGCAAAGTTACATAATTAATTTTGCTAACTTACACCACAATACTGATTAAAATGGCTTTTAAAAGTTAAATAGATCTATTATGGTACAGTTTGTTCTTAGTCTGCAACTTGTGTCTTTCTGCTCTAAATCATGTATTTGTATTTTTGTGGGCACTTTACCCCTTGTACACCTACAGATGATGCTGGGCCAAGGAAATGAGTTTGCCTAAGTTCATACAACTGTCTTTTAATTCCTGGGCCTGTTATCAGACTTAAGAGTATTTTATCTCAAAGATCCTTATTAAAAACAAAGACAACATATTAATTTGGCTTTTATCAGCCAATTAGGACAGTAATATTATTTCATGACCTGAATATTTCCACATTTTTATAATGGTGCATCCTTACTGTGCACAGAACAACAAATGATCCTTACTGTGTACAGAATAAAAAATGAATCAATAAAAACAATGTATAAAGAATTAGTTTGTAGAACCAGCTATACACACACACTAAATGTATTCTTCACATGTTATCATTTCTGCAACTGATATCATGTGAAGCTCCAACTGATAATGTGTAAAGAATACATTTAATGCAAGTAAAATTGGTTCTACAAACTAATTCATCGTACAATGCATGGTACATAGAATATTAAAATGCATACAAAAAGTTGTAGATTACAGCTATTTGATTTTCCTCTGACATGTTTCAGTTTGTAATGCACCTTCAGGGAGACCACTTTAAAATGACAGTAAGAAGTTCCCAAACACATAAATATAAAAGAACCAAAACACACATGTGGATGTTAACATTTAGCTGTATAACAGTTAGTTAAATCATGTGGAGTATACTACCAAAATCTCGAGGCAGTCCATGTTTACAGTGGTTAAAATGGTGTACTGTTGATGAATACATGTCTTATATTTGTGTGTGTAAGAAATAGGCACTTCCTACCATATTTTAATTGATCTGCCTATGGCCTTATAGCTTGAAACATTTGCGAGGAAAACAGAGTATAGTTTTGATCTTCAACTTCTGTGTACATACTGGGTTTTGAATGAATAATATTAACACTTTTTTAAAAAATATACCAAATATTATACATCTTAATATAAAATATGCTTTGTCATATTTCTATTTTGTACAATGAGCCACTTTCAAGAAATTGTGTGAAGATTTGATCTTTATATGGAGAATATCCATGAATACTGCAAACACAACTTCTATCTGATTTTGTCTTACATTATTTGCATTTGGCATGGTGTTCAAGACTAACACTGTTTTGTTCTGGGTGTTATTACCATAGGTTCTGTCAAACACAAGAATCATATTAAATATTACACACAGTTTCTCTAATGAAAACCAGACTGACTGAAACTTACATCTCTAAACATACAAAAATATCAACAACCTAGAGGGAAATATGACGTCTGCAATGCAGCATAATAATGCCTTAACCGTTTGATTCACAAGGTTACTTTCTATCTGCTCAACCATGGGGAAATTCCACTGAAATTTTTACTGTTTAAATAACCATTATAATAAAAAGAAGCCTGTAGCACATCTAATTAATCGGAATCAGGTGTATTTAATCCCATAAATTATATGCACTTTTTAGCCACAGTATATGTCCTATTTTAATCATAATAGCCACAGCAATTAATTTATTTAATAACAGTAATATTCAAATATAATCTGATCTCAGTTTATCATCATCAATTAATCAGAGATAACCAACCAAATATATACATTTATGTAGGTTAAGAAAATTTATAGAACATAATTAAAGCCTCCACAACATTTAAAATTCACTTAATTATCTGCATACAAATACATGTTTCTCTCCTGCCACAGACATGCCTTCTATTAGAACAGACCTGATTGATAAAATTTTCAAGTGTCAGCTGCTTAAATGTTTATATCACTTTTGTTCTTGCCTTTCTACATCTTGTAGGTGCTTTTCTAGAGTGACAAACAGATTTGAGACTTTATTTGGGCAGCTTTGTACCTGCATTTCCACCCATTAAAATTATGAATGCTGATCTCAAGAGCATTCAGAGGTACAAAAGTTTGAAATGTCCAAACCCACCCTCCCTTTGTTTATAACTTCCCCCCCCCCCCCGCCACCCTTATATATGTATCTATATTCACATGCGCATGTGCACACACACACACACACACATATACACATACGCATTTAACCAATACATTTGCTCTTAAAGTTTTCATCAGGCTCATAAACAGATGTTACTTGCAACTATTCGTAAGTTTCAACTGTTACTGAAACACGGATTAATTGTTAAGTTATTTACATGGGTGCACAACAAAGACTTGGAAAAACTTACAATATCATGAATGAACTTGCCATCTTCATCTTGAGCACAGTGTCAAGAATGCTGTGGTGAACACACATACATATATACACAGTATACAATAAATACACAAGACAACAAATGGTAAGACAGAATAAGTCTTGAGCTGTGATGGTTGCTAACTGAGGTACATTCGGTCCAGCATGGGTGATACAATTGCCTTAACCTGTCACCTAGGTGCTCAAGAAGCACAGGAAAGCATCCTTACATGACATTAATCTCTCATATTATTATATGGCCCTCAAAACAAACACTTCCCACCACAGTCAGACACTCACATCTGTTCTCCTCTGCACAAAACCGTACCTTCCCACTCTTCCATGATCACATATATTTTCCAGTGACTAAAACTGAAGAATTTGGTGTAAAAATCCAAAAATAGTTCTCTCTTGCTATTTCATTTAATAGACCACATCGTGTGTCCTCATACAAGATAAACCATATCCAATAATGGGTTTAACACAAATCTGCATTAAAGAATCCCATTCCTACCACCCATTTCTCACAAGTTTGTAACAATAAAACTACAACTTCCAATGACCCAAAATGACCCATACCAATTTTAAACTGATTCCAAACTCACCACCGGCTGATTTCATCCCTGTACATACGTACTTCTACATTTCTTCACTTCTATTCTGAAAATGTAAATCCCTCAGAATGCAGTCATTTATTCCAAAATGAACTGGTGTTGCAACTCAAAACTATGTAATCTGAAAGTCTTTGTTTTCAACACAGGTATTATTAACCATGCTTTAAGAGAAAGGCATCAGGTACAATGCACTCATCTGAGGATGTTGTCTGGACTTGAGTGTCATATGGAAAGATTACATAGTACATGACAAGCTGCCATAAACAAACTGAAAGTATAAAAAGATGTAACTAATGGTAGTTTAGTATACTGAGTACATATATATATATATAATACAAAACTAGAGAGAGAGAGAATTTTCTGAACTACAGTGATAAACCTTCACATAAGGAAATTAGTCTGGTGTATGTGGTGGTTCAGTGCTGAAGTATGGGGCAGTGTCTCGAACGAGTAACGTATGACAGACATCACAAACTTTCGACAGGCGCTGGTTTGGTCCACTGTGTACTGTATGGGACAAACAGTTGATGCAAAAGATACGCCCACAATGACGACAGTGTTGCTGCAACAGAAATATGAATGTCATAAACAAGTATTCATTGGTTTTTCACTACAGGCAATTATAAAAAGCCTTAGAACACTTATAAACAGAGGTAACTGGAAACTAAATACAAGAAAGCCTTAACACCTTGCAGACCAGATGGTCTTTTAATTAAATACCCCCAGTTCCTGGACATTTTAAACGCTTTGAATGTTCAACCCCATAACATATTCTTACTTGCGGTTTGACACTGCAGATTAGGCTCCTAAGCCCAAGACTGCAGAAACTACATGTAGATAGTCTAGTAGTTTGTCACTGAATGGTATTTCTGAAAACAAGACCCTTTGTGAAGCGGAACAAAGCAGAATTTACAAATGTATCTAGTTTCACTTCGCTTCTTATGTGCAACACACACTTTATACTGCCTTGCAGGATACTTCTTTTTTCCCTCCCCACCACCAATTTTTTCAAGTCTGTGTATTCTGAAATCACTGGAGAGTCTGCCTGGTGGGTTCTGTTTAGGCCCCCTTGGTGTTGTTTGCTTCTCTGGCAACTGAAGGTCATCAGAATTGACTCACTTCAAATCTGGACTTCTGATATCCAGGACCTTCCTACCTTGTGCAGGAAGTTCTTGTAATTTACTTTTTTGTTTGTATTTAGTGGCCTGTACATAAAAAATGCATTGAAGAGAGCACAGTTTAGCAGATAGAGTACCACTTTTTTCAACCATTTTACAGTTTTCCTCAGAACTGAGTAATAACAGAGGTACTGGTCTGCCCTGTCTATGCTTTTATGAATTCATTTTACTGGACAACAGCATAAGGCTTCTTTATTTCCATGCTTGTTTTCCTGTCTTTCCACCCTGTGTTTACAGTTGTTGCGTCATGGATCGTACTTATCATTCGCACAAGTCTTTTGTCCTTCCACACTTGCACCATACGTCACCTTTTCTCCAGACGATTACTGCCCTTTTTTCAAGCGCTTGCCTTCCCCTTCTAGGTCATGTGGAATGCTCCTGTTAGCCCTCATAGTATCACAGACTCTCACGTTTATGTCTAGTAATGTTTGAGCTAATCTCACACTGTTATAAAAATTGTCCTGATAGATGTACTGATTTTGGCCTAAGTTTCTGTCTAAAAGTGACAACACTGTGTCCTCCAACTTCTTTCTCTCAGCTGAGTATATCTCCATGTTGCAGATATAAACCGATACTGCCTCACACACCATTCTCAAACACAGTCCATATTTTGTTATTTTCCCTGGATTGTATGTCCTAAATTTCTGGTGACCCCACCATGGGATCATGGCTTCATGAAGTGACAGTTCTTGTTTTACGCCATATACTGACCTAAATTTCTGTACAAAATATTCATACATGGGCCAAATTTTGAATAGCCACCATGAATCATGTGTTTTCAAAATTGACATAATATAGCTGGTATTATTACATTTAAAGCTCTGAAATAAATGCTATAAACATAACAGCAGCATTTTTATAAACATAAATCAATTACATGTAATATAAAATAACCAAACTACATTTAATGAAACAAAAAAATTAAATTTTGTGCATTTAATTTGATTGTTTGAAGTCCAGTCCACAGGTTTTTGTAAGCCCGACTGTAAGACCCCTGCATTGATTTTTTTTTTTACTGTGGTGTTGTGTAGAGGTTTTTCTTCTCTGATAAAGTCCCAGGTTGAGGATCTTACCTTTTTTTAACTTATGAGTGACATTTTTACATTCACTTGGCTTCAGTGCACTTCTCTTATTAGACATGGTGGCTCTTATTTTAGTAATTTAATCAACCTCATCCCTGATTGGCTTAGATGGCAGAAGGTAAGAGCTCTCATCCCTGATTGGCTGTATTGTTTCTTTACATCAATTCCAATATGTATATTTGTACATTTTTAAAATGTTTATACGTGTTTTTAATATTTTTGGCCTTCTGTTTCCATAACCGTCATTGTGAATAATCGCAAAACAAACTGTCACAAACTGTGGGCTACCTGTATATAATGTGTGTGTGTGTGTATATATATATATATTTTTTTGTATTGCTTCTTAATAACTGTCTGGGTATAGAGGACCATTATTTGTCTGTTATATTAACTGAACACAATTTTTCTTTAGAACCTGGGTTAACTCACCTTTCAAAATTACAGTGCATGCATAGACATACGTCTACTAAGGATTCTGATTTCACTAGTGTAATATATGTCATAAGCAATTTTTTGTTATTCACATTTTTGTTCATCAATTAACTGGGATTTCTGTATGCCTAAACATTCTCTTTTACATTCAAAATCCTACCTACCCTTGCATAATCTAGATTCCTCATTATCTGCTCCATTTTCCAATAATGCTACCTATTATTCCACACACAGACTTCATCTTCTTTTATTGCACATATGTACACCAAATGTGCAGTGAATATCCCATCTCTTCTGCACGATTTATAATAATCTAAGCACATAAATTGCCATGACATGTTCAAAATGTATTATTTTCCCATATTTAGTGAATTTCAGTTTAGTAAAAATCTGCATTTATGGAAAAGAATTTTTCACCAGTGAGATTGGTGTACTGACTAACTACAGGCTTGCGGTCTGGGGTTTCAACCCCGAGAAAGAGATCTGCTCTTCTCCATAACCATCCAGACCAGTGTTGGGGCCTACCCAACCTCCTATTCAATGGGTATCATGGTTCTTTCCTGGGTGTAAAATGGCAAAAGCATGAAGACAATCGCTCAGCTCCATCTAGTGCCCAGCTTAAGAATGACTGGAGCTATACATCTACTCCCCTTGTATGTCTTCATGGCATTGACTGGGACAAGCTTAATGTACAAATTCTTCATCAATTTAGCATGACTGCTTTAAACATTCAATATTCAACTTTTCTGTGTGCCAGTAATTATTACCACCTCTTTGGCAAGTGACATCACATTCTGAACATGCAGTGAAACCATACTACTTGTAGCATCATGGTTGTTTTCAGTATTTTTTTTCATATGATTAATTAGTTTTGAAATTAATTTTATATTATTAATTACAAACATGTGATTTATCTGGCTCAGGATAGGGATAGGTAACAGGTGCTTGTGAATATCTTTGATATGTACACCTATATCTGAAAATTTTCAAGACCTAAATATGACCAAGCAGGACAGACAAAACCTGTTGTCTTTAACTATGTGATATACGTAGTAATACAAAGTGTTTCATTTGCAATTGAATGGTCTGTTGTTGTAGATCTAAGCTGATATACAAACAGCAACAGGATATCTCACTGCAAAACTGGAAATTTATTTATTTAGTTAGTTAGTCACCTTACATAAAATTTAGACATATATAATCCTTGATATGTACACCTATATTTGAACATTTTCAAGACCTAAATATGGTCAAGTAGGACTGCCGAAATGTGTTGTCTTTAACAGTGTTGTGTTCACAACTGGTCTGTAGTTGTAAATCTAAGTTGACATACAAAGGCAACAGGATGTCTCACTGCAAACTGGATATTTAGTTACATGTATGGTTGATTGGTTGGTTGGTTTACTTAAAATTTAGGCATTCATATCCTGGATATGTACACCCATATTTGATAAATTTTCAAGTCCTAAATACGTTCAAGTAGGACAGCTGAAACATGGCGTCTTTAACTGTATGATTCATGTAGTAATAAAAAGTGTTTTGTTCACAGTTGAAGGTTCTGTCCTAAATCTAAGCTGACATACAGGGGCAACAACCAGATGTCTCACTGCAAAATTGGAAATTTAGTTACTTAGTTAGTGAGTTGGATGGTTTCTTTAACCAGTTATGTATAGAAATTATGTTATCATAATAACATACAGCATCTCTTATAAAAGATGAACAGTTTTGTGAAGTAATTTTGCATACCATTATACACAGGGATCTATCTTTAACTTAGTGGTACCTACAGCAAATAGAAAACTTTCCAACAGACAAAAATCCCAGTCCCACGAGATTCTAATACAGGAGGGTATTACTGTAACTACATATTGGAAGTCAGATACATTACTGTGAATGTAATCTCCTTGGTTAACTTACATTACACATGTTGTATTACCCATGTTGTAAACAAAGAATAATACTAGCAGCAATTTATGCACAGCTATCTCATTTTTATAACCTTACTAATTAAACAGACAGTAAGGTGGTAAGAAATACAACTTAAGGGTGATGACAAAAAAGTGAACATGGCCTCCTGTTAGAATACATCTTTCCTGGCCTTTTCCTCCGGGATTCGATTAAACCACAAGAGCCAAGAAAAGATGGCTGCCTATGGTTCAGAAATGGCACCCCATGAATGTCACATACAGTAATGTGAAGTTAACTTGCAGTGGTGATTACTGTTAATTTTTTTATTAGACAAGTATAGCACTGGCAGCAATGTATGACTGGCAATTATGTGTATAATGACACTTTTAATCTCCATTAATTCATACACTGAATACAAGTTCCAATCGTATATGGGAAAACCTTTCCAAGGCTTCTTGTACAACCAATAGGTTCAGGACATAAAGCTTAGCTGGAAGGGTGAGAAAGGTACAACTGATGTAACACAGCCACAGTTCTGAGACATAAAGAACAGCTAGAAAAGTGTGACATAAGTAAAATCTTCAACATAACACCACAGCAAAATGTCCTGGGGAGCCTCATCCAGAAATCTATGGGATCATAGTTTAGGATATCCAATTTCAATCAATCTTCCACAGACTGTTTAAACATTATCTGATGTTCTTTAAATTAAAAGATTTTTCCAGTTTCTATAACAAAATGTTCTGAGTTATTGTTCCAACTGACATAAATTTAACTTCCATTGAATAATTAGTTTGTTCAAAGTATGTTTTTAAAAGTATACAATTCACTTGTAACAACAATGTACCTACCTTACTACGTGTGAAAGAAAACCCCGACCTACAACCTTGACACTCCTCCACATCTTCTTCATGTTGCCACCTCACTTGAGTATCTGCCTCACGAATCCTTTCCAACTGAACTTGGAGTGACTGGGAAAGCCGCACAAAGTCCTTTTGTACTGCTTCGCTGTTATCTAACTCCTGCTGTAGTGAACCTACACGACTCTTCAACTCCGCTACTTGTTCTTCCAACTGTTTCTGAAATGTAAAATATAAGTATTACAAGCATTCTTTGATAGAATTGAAAGGAATAAGTGATTAATATTTTTTTCTGAGTATCTGCAATGTTTCAAATGCATAGGTAACATAGGGTCATATATAATGAAAAGATGATCACAAATGGTGGGTATTTAAGAATATGGGAGGCATGCGTGGTCTATTTTATGGTACTGTCCTCACAAAATATCACACATATTTCATTCAAGATACCTGAACTCCATGCTGAGAATACAACATAAATGTACCAAATTTGAAGCAGCACTGCTAACCATTTAACTACAATATCTGGTTCATGGATTAATTAATGATCTACCATCTACATATGGCATTATTTATCACCAGATGAGATGAGAGGATAAAGGTGTCCAGCAAAATCAAAAGGATGGGAAAGAAGCTAACATATTATGCCAGTAAGTTACAAATTAATGTTCTGGTTACAACCCAAAGATTCTACACTGGTGTAACAGCTTGGGTCCAATACTATCTAGTTATGATGCAGTCCACACAGCATACGACTCTTAATCTCAGAGTTGAGGGTTAATGCCCCATGTAGTGCACCATTGATGTAACTGCTTTCGTCTGATGCTAGCTATGGGTTGTTAATATTCCTGGCCATTAATGGCATTAGACCACACAATGATGAAGTCCAGTTTGCAGTATAACAGTTTGGTTTGTTTACAGTTCCTGCATTGTTGATGATGATGGTAACTGGAATGAACACTCATGTTGCAGCAAGTACTATAGCTGTAAAAACCATGTGTTATTCTTCAACTTTTAGTAGTTTTATCACTTGTAACTTCTTTATTTATACAACGATAATCAAATTACTTTGTTAATCATCAAACTGAACTGAATGCTACATATGCTGTAGCACTGAATCAGATGATGTGTTCACTCATCACAGTACATATTCATACTAGATAATCACCTGGTGAATGCTAGACGAAAATTGTACATTCCTTCTCTGAAGACCAACAGAGAATGCAGAATGACCTCATAAATGCCAGTACAGTGCCAAAACAAAGCAATAAGCACTGTTGGGGTTCAGGCATATCCAGCCTGTCATAACCTTCATGAGGCCTCTTTATGCAGACAGACAAATTTGTGCTCAGTTTGCAAATTAATAACTTTCAGTTTCTCATATCCAAACACTGCAGTTTTATAAACACAAATTTTAACAACCAACTTGTTGCACAAAACATTTTATTTGTTAATCAATGCTCTAACAGGTTTTGGCCTTAATTGTTGGCCATCTTTAAGGAGCTTTCTTTAGTTATGTGCAGCTTATGTTTCAACTTATATGGTACAAATTCTATATGATTATTATTATTATTATTATTGTGAGGCTTAAACTTTACAGTTCTTAAAATTAGTATTATGGTTAAAACGGAGTTAAAATAAGTTAAAATACAGTACAAAATTGTTTTAATTGTTATTGATATAATTCTTTCTTCATATGAAGTGATTTCTGGAATCAGATGTCCGGTGTTTTGTGTTCATGTTGCATGGAAAATGTACAACATTAAACTTCAATTTTAGTGTCCCCAACACCTCTTCACTCATAAGCTTACAAAAAAAAAACTTTCAAGAGGCTCAACATCACACATTCTCATGAAATACTAAGGTCATTCTTGATATTTTGAGTTAGTAAAAGTTAAGAACATAACTGCCATTATTTTTGCTGCATTTCTGACCACTGTAATTTTACGTATGAAAATTATGTCTACTTTTGTCACTTTTGGTCAGGTCCAGCTTTCAAAACCACGCTAAAATGCATATTTAATTGGTATGTTTTTGTAAGATAAAAAGGTGACTTTACCTAAACATCATAACACCCCAATGTATAGAGGATGTGGTGACAAGAGGTCAGTACATTTTAGGCCTCCAACCTACAGAGAGGGCCCATCTTCAACTACCAACTGCATTATCTGGTTTATCCTCCCACTTCAGTGACCGTGCACTATGGGCTCTTTAAGATCAACTAATTTGCAAAGAACAATGACATTTGTTCACAGTAATTAAATCACAGACACTATCATTATTTATTTCTTACTCAGTTTACCATACATACCTTTAATCTGAGAGCATCTGTTAGCTGAGCTTCAAATTCTGTTGCTGTTCGTTGACTATTTTTGACTAATTCCTCCATACCTGCCTGTGTAGTCTTATATCTATTGCGCTCCTTTTCACATTTATGAAGTTGTGTCCTATGGAAAAAATAAGCAATCCAGCTTGTGAATCACTATGCTGACACCCTTTCTACATTTATACAAGTTCTGAAAGTATTCACCACTGACACAATACAATAGTTTCAAACTTCCAACACATGGGTTTACACACTACCATACAGACTTCAGACTTCAATTGGATTAACCACACGTGCCACAGCATTGGCTTATAAACCAATAAATTTTATGTGTTAAACCCTCGTAAGCAGATTTTAATTCAAAGATTAGTGCCTCTTAGAATGTTATTAAACAGCCATATGGTGTATCTAAAGCTTAGCACTGGCATTAGAACATATGCTACTCATATCTAGCACAAATTTTGGAAACTGTGATAGAATAATAAAAGCTGTACCTAAATGTACTCTTTGTCACAGCACACCTGTGAATGTATCTGTCTATTGCACATAAAGGATTAAGTTAAAATGATCCATCAGTTGCTGTTATGATACCAAAATATTTTCTGCACTCACCACTGTCATTTTTCATTTTATGAAGGTTAATAAATCTGCATATTATGCCACAATAAAAAAAACTTCAGTACCATAAGCTGAATAGCATTAGTACTGCTCCCACCTGACAAGTTTACAGAGCAGTCATGCAGGCAACATTTTGGACAGAAGTTTAAAACTCTCATGGGTTACATGCCTTCATTGACTTAATTGTTACATATAGTTTCACACAAAGCAGTTGATTAAGAATTTTTAATACTGATATCTGTAGTTAAATTAGGAAAGGAAAAAAAACTAATTTCACTAAGTGGTTCAAAAACAGAAATATGATCATGAAGCCATAAAATTGTATTGCTAAGTTTATAAACAACCATGGATGACAATCCAAAGGGATCAGGAAACCAGATGTTGTGTAAATTATAAGCTTAAACTATAAAAATAACAACACAGGTGAAAAACAATAATGTAGAAATATATTTTTATATGATCACATTCCTTCTAAATGTCTTGACATTTCAATCAGTAAAATCAATGGGCTATGGAGTAGATAGACTGAACTCATATGACATTCTCATCCAAAACATCTCCAGAGCACAGGAAGTTATTGCACAGACTTTGCTAGCTTTTTCTTCAGAAAGGAAATCAGACAGTAATGCTATCTTTTCACTTCCAACCACCCAAGATCAAGAATCCACAAATCTTACCTTCACAACAAAGTGCTTACACACTGGAGTAACTTTTAGCAAATGGATCAAATCCTATGGAAACCGATAAGCCAACAAAACACCAACTATGAAAAGAATTTAAACAACTTCATAAACTAACTAACAAACACTCTCCCCTTACAGATACATAGTTTACCAACCTATAATTACTTACATGTTCAAAAATGGCCTCATCATGTGACCTGAAGCCACAAAAACCCATACCTGCACCCAGTCCTGATTTCAATCCTGTTCACATTTTCAAAACCTGTTTCCATAATACCTGATTTAGTAATAACACTAAATTGGGTATTACAAAACTAAACAATTTTCGTTCTTAAGCTTTCGCCGTGTCTTGAATGTAAATTAGCTTCTTTTGGGTATCTCCCCGGCGTCCAATTTTCAAAATCCGACGTTTCGGAACCCTCTGTCGGTTCCATCTTCAAGGC
>Ga0123355_10002995_pt1 | contig 24034 bp, 19 predicted proteins | sample TergutEmb28metaG_3_FD_89872 | JGI IMG/M metagenome (GOLD analysis project Ga0123355, IMG submission 89872) | Embiratermes neotenicus P1 segment gut microbial communities from Petit-Saut dam, French Guiana - Emb289 P1 | ecosystem: Host-associated > Arthropoda: Insects > Digestive system > Gut ... | reverse complement strand
TTTTTCTACTCACAGTTTATCGGCTTTTCTGTTTTTGCGGCGGATTTACTCTTTTTTGTATCCGCCTTTCGGTGCTACATTTTTTTATTAACTTTTGCTACATTTCAATTTTACAAAAAACACGTTGTTTCATGCCATGGGGTGGTTGCATTCTGCATCGGAAACATGCTTCTTATGGCTAGGTATGCCACTTTTTCCTCTTCAATAATACGTGTAAAGATATTTGGCATATTATTATATGACATAACGGCAGATACAAACGTATAAGTGTCCCCATCTTGTATGGCATTCCACTTTTCATATGCTTTTTCTTCCCCATAGTACATAGCAATATCTACAAACATTTGTTGGAGCCGGGTCAGATGAACCGTCGTAAATGTATCAAAATAATCTTTCACAGTACGTGTCGGCTGATACGAATCCTCATAAGAGATATCTGCTATAAGATGAGGTGTGTCGGGGTGTGGTGGTAAGATACGAAAATGAGCAATGCCGAATAGAGGACGGAATGCCGCCATTAAAATATAATAAAACTCTGAAAAGGTAATGCTTTCTTCAGCAAGCAGTAATCCTTGCAGCTCATGGATAATTGCTGTAATGTCTACACCACGCTCTATATAAGCCACATCAAAATTGGCATAATTATTTTTCAACACATACAGCAAATAGTCTAAGTCTTGTATAAAATCTGAAATTGTAAGGGGTTGAATATCAATAGCTGCGGGAATTATATCTGTCTCATATACAACTGAACCATCATGCATTGTTGTATACTCATAGATAAGTGAGGTATCTGAAATGTCTGTATCTAACCGTTCATATGACCTGTTATTCCCGCAGGCAGCAAGCCCCACAATTATAAAACTCAGTAGAAAAAAGCACATTAACCTCATATTTGATACCTCCTATAAAAATGAACGCAGAGCCAGGCTAACAAAGCAGAAAGATTTCTATGCATTTTGCATCTTTTGTGATTCAATACATATAACATTGTCAAACTGATGAAGCATATCTTGATCATCGGAATGTGTAATTACGATGAGTGTCAAGTTGCTGTAGCTTTGCAAATATTTACATAGATGCAGCAAATGCGGCTAAGAACAGAATCCAGTTGAGATAAATCATACCGATTACGGAAAACACAAATTGAGAAGCTACAAATACCAGCAATACATGCTTTTGAAAATACTTGCCATATACTATATCTGTATTGGTAGAGTACATAGCAATATTATCATCCGCATTTTTGCTGAAGCCCTTCAACATATTGCAGAATAGTGTACTTTTAGATAATTCCATACGCTGCCTTGAATACCGTAATGTAAAATGCCTAAATACAATGGAAAAGAAAAATTCCAAAAAAGCTGCTGCAACAGTAAGTGCAAGATACATTAACAGCCGATTAAGTTCACCTTCTACAGCGGCATCAACTGTCATCATCATAAGCATTGCCAGTACTACGCCAAGCCCTGCAAAAGTATTGCAAAATAATGGCAATGTAGTAATTCATGTTTTTGCGGATAGGTTTCATTGGGTTATACCTCTTGTTATAGATTTCACTTTCCCCTCCTCCATCGTTACTACAATATCGGCAATACTTGTATGAGTAAGGCTGTGAGTTACAAAATGATTGTTCTGGTGTCTCGTAGGCTCTTGATTGTTTCCATAATATGTGCTTCGGATTTTTCATCAAGTGCGCTACCTAGCTCATCAAAAACCAAAACAGGAGCTTATTTAATTAATACACGTGCAATGCCTTTAAGTCAATCGTATTACCAAATATGCTACGTATAAGTAGTTAACGATTGTGTTTGACTATCCAGGAGAATATTTTGAATACGATTTCGACAGATCAAATTGATGACCTGCTATTTCATGAATAAAAACTGCTCTACGGAGTAGGTCTTATTTTTTATGTGTTACTTCAATTACACAAATACTATTGGAAAGTTTACCTACGGCCGAATTCACATACAGTATATTTTCTTTATCAAGATTAGCATCCCACTCATCCAGCAATAAAACAGATATTCCTTCACTGCATATATTCTTAGATATCTCATCTAGGTTGGCAAGAGTTTTCTCACCTGTAGAAAACTCCCTTGATTGTTCATCATTTTGAAACATCATTTTCGAATTACTTGGCAAAAAGTATGCAGAGTCACCAAATTGCAGCTTTATTTCTGCAAGAAGAGTAGTCTTTCCTGCACCATTTTCCCCAGTAACTATATAACGGCCCTTAGCAAAATTATTTGTAAACAAATATAAGTCATTTAAATTTTGCAATGCCACTTTACGTTCAATGTCTTGAATATAAACCCTCCCCCAAGTTATCTTACCATTAGTATCAGAAACCTCACTAAAAGCTATATTTGCGGATAGCTGCTTTGTTCTGCGTACTTTGTCGTTAAGTTGTACAAATAGACCAATCATATCACTAAGGTATTGGATTGTTAAAATTTGTCGCGGTGCAGTAGCTACCAACATTGCAAGCATTGGTGTATTGCCGTATGCTCTAACAAATGACATAAACAAAACAATAATTATTGGCAACGCACTTAAAACCAAAGTAGCAAGTGACATAATGTCTATTTCTAATGTAAGCTTTCTTTGGTCTGTTCCTGCTGTTTGGCTGCTTCTAATAAAGCGGTTTTTCCACAAAGACATGTTCCATTTATTGCCTAATAAAATCGTATCCCACCCATGATTTATTATTTGCATCATACCATTTCTGCTTTGTTGCATTTTATCAGACTTTTTTTCGAGCCTGGATTTAGATATTAGTATGCATATTAACGACAATGGTATTGCTACAATGTATGATGCAAAAAATGCCCAATCCAGAAATATGCTTAAAACCAATACGTTAAATGCAACATTAAAAAAGATTGATAAAACATCCACGATGAAAAAATAGTCTTCTTGTATTATTAACCATGCTTCATGTGTAAAATACGGCTCTTTTTCTGCTCTAAAATTAGAATTGTAATAAAGGTTAGGCCGATTGTAAGCCTGTCGCCCAAAATCGGTAATATACGAGCCAAAGGTGATGTATTTTGCTTTGTTAATAAAGTAATTGGTTAAAGTTGTTGGAATATACACCACAGTTAAAGAAACCACAAACAGCCCTAGCCACAATAAGTATCCTTCACCATGCATGATACTATGGCTTAGCTGAGCAATTAATGCTGTAGATGATGCAACGATGGCCTGCTGTATAATAATAAAAATTACGCCTGCGATAGTTGCATAGTTAATAAATTTTACTTTCATGCCATCATCCTCTTCATGCGTGGAATTAAAACTTCTTCGATAAAGGCTTTAAAATTTGTCTTTTCATATTCGCAGATTGAGTTAAAATCCTTTGTTTGCTTCTCAATGACACAGCCTCCACCACAAAACCCACCTATATCACAATTTAAACATTCGTTCCTTGAAAAACAAGAATTATTTAACCATAAATCTTCGTACCCTAAAATTTCGTCACGACCCAATTCACCACATTTAAACTGCTCACTTGGCACTGTAACTGTGCAACGATACATCTCTTTTGATGTACCAATGTAACATCCTTTAATTATTGGTGATGTTGCCCAACAATAATGATACAATGCTTTGCCATACTCATTCTGATTAAAGCTCACCCCAGCCATCTTGCTAACTCTCTCTGGCGACTTTATAAAAGCAAGATTTAACCAGCGGGGTGGCTCATATGAAAATATTGATATGATTTTTTTTACAATATCCGTTTCACTTAAAACGCATCGATTACCAGATCCATATTTGTCATCAACTCTTGCAATTTCAGCATTAAAATTTTCCATTGCCGTCCAGCCCTGACTTTCATAATAACAAAAAATATCTTTTAAGTTATCAATGTTTTCTTTATCCACATTGGTTTGAACACCCACGCGCAAACCCAATTTTAACAAGCGGTCAATACCACTACTTATTTCCTCAAATGAGCCTTTGCGTGATTTCAGTCTACGTCTCATATTGTGTGTCGTCTCTGTACCATCTAACGTTGTATTCACCTTTGACAATACATCTCTATATTTAACAAATGTCGTTACAAACCCAAGTAGCTCATATCCATTGGTTATTATTGTACTTTGGCATTTATTTTCCCTTGCAAATTGCAAAACCATCTCCACCAGATGCTTATTACGTTCCTGCAGTGGTTCCCCGCCAAATAATTCAATATCAATCGAAGTTTTTGAATTGCTTTGCCTTATTACAGTTATTTCTTTTTTAACCAATTCAAGGATGTCGGTTAAGTCTTCTGCAGAAACCTCTTTCATATGCGATATTGTGTCATTCTCAAAGCAATACACACAATTCATATTGCATGAGTATGTTGGACAAATACTGAAAATAAATTGCTGCTTAGTAGCTACATCATTTTTCAATGATTGCTCATATAAACGTTTAACAGTTTCAACTCCGGATGCCAGATGTGTTTGACTATATCTGTTTAGAATAAATATGTTTTTGCCATCTAACAATGATGTCGGAACTATATCTACTCTGTCAAAAAAGGAATCAATAACCAAGCTATTGATGTCATCAAATTTTGTTACAAATATATTTGGAATGTTTACCGCTGATTCTGATAATATTACTTGCTCACTAACGATCTGGCCGTCTATTAGAGTTTTGATTAGCATCAGTATACCTCCCATGTATTTCACAACTAAATTACATAAATTAGGGTGCACTTGTAGAAATATGATATTATCCAAATTTAACAGCACACCCTAATTATCTTGTTATAAAAAACTTGTAAATGATACTATAAGACTAGTATCTTCTAGGGCCTCTGTTGTCTGAAGAAGCTCTTGCTTCAGGGATTTGATTGACAAAATCTTCAGAAATTTCGATTCCATTTGCCAACAAAATGTCAATGATTTCATATTTACTCATGAGGCAATCCTCCTTTCTTCTAAAATATGTGATGATGATAGTTTGCTAACTGCTAACGCTTATGTTCATATGAGCGTCCTCATGGTTTTTGTTTGCGCCAGCAAAAAGATAATACCACATTCAAAATTAAACAGGGTATCGACTAAGGAAAAAGATTTTTTTCCTTAGTCGATACCCTGCAATTTATATTTACATGGTAGCATTATCACATTCTTAGACAGATTGGAGGTGACGAAAGTGTTTAGAAATATATATGGGAAATTACTTAGTTTAATGTTACTGCTTAGCGTTACTGTGGCAGTAGTACTGGTCACACCAGTTGCCTCCTATGGCGCAGAAGGAATTATTGCACCCTTCAACATTTGTGATTTAGGTGACGATGAAGACCAGTAATTACAAGCCAATATTCAGTTTTTTTTCTGCAACATACTTAGTAATCGCTTTAACATCGCCCTGCCTTCCCAAAAGCGTTGAGCCGTAATAAGCTTGAGCGAAATGGGGAAGGCTTTCTTCTTTATTGCCTGTATCCAGCATTGCGCACGCTTTATTAACAGCAAACCTTGGCATTCTGTTTAGTTTACCATGCTTTGCATCCAAATCAGCTCCCATATTTGCAACGTCTATACTTTCGTGGTAGCGTCCTACAAGTCCTAAGTATTTAGAATAATTGTAAAGTATTGTAGTATACATAAGCATTTTTTCAGATTCATCCACATAGTAACAATCTATACTTTCCTTCAAGTCTTCAAACAAGCGCAAGCCTTTTGATAAGTTCCCACTTTCACATAGGCTACCTGCCATTTGATTAAGAGCCATAATATCCCACTTACCAAGCCTGGTTCGTGCAGTCATTCCTATATCAAATTTCTTTCGCATAGTTGTTAAAACTTCGTGCAGTTTTGCAATATGCCCTTCGCCATGGCCGTTTTTTACCCCGTACAACCTCGCCTCCATAAGCTTAACAAATTGCAGTCCCACACCTTTTTTATGGCTTTTTGCTTCTTTAAGCTCATTCAACTTTTTTTCCATTTCCTCGTACTTTAAATTTACGGATAATGACCATACTTCATTGCGCAACTGCTTAATCGGATACTCATCATAATGCAAAAATGTATGAAAGTATTTATCAATATCACGCCCAAGCCGCTCCATAATAGCTTCTAGGTTATAAACATTTCCTGGCATACTTCCGTTTTCAATTTTGCTAAGGGTGCCGGAGGTACAAATACCTTCACAAAGTTCTTGCAATGTAAGACCTGCTTCGTACCGTAAATTTGCAAACAATTCACCTATGCTTCCGCATTTAATTGGTTTCCCATAGCTAAAATGTGGCTCGGGCATGGGTGGGCGGACATTTTCCATACCATGGGTTTGGATATTTATACCCCATTTATTCATTGCATTTAACTGTAAGCTGCCTGCTTTACTGTATCTGCGTAGTAGATAATATCCCGCATACGCCTGCGTTAATAGTGGGGAGGTTTTTTCCGGTTCGCCAATATGTGCATAGCACTCGGCTCTAAGCTCTGCAAAATCTGGTGCATAACGCCCATTATTTCGTTTTATAGTTACTCTATACCCGTCATCACAAGCTTTCATTGCTTCCGAAAAATTGTTTTCTGCTATATAACATTTAGCTAATGTTATAAGCATAGGCGCAAGCATTCGTTCTTTAACTTTATCATCTTGCGGCAACAGAACAAGCCCTGTAAGTATATCATGCAGAAGTTTTATCGCATGTTTGGTATTTCCTTCTCGCTTATATGTTAAGGCAAGACTATGAAAAAGAGATGCTTCTTCAAATATTAATACATCTCCTGTAAATTGGCCTTTTTTCACTTCTGGATAAGTAACGCTTAACCCATCAAAAAGTATTTCTCTCAATTTGGATGGGCTTTCTCCAAATATCTCTCTTAGAATTATTTCTTGGCTAACAAGAAATTGATAGTTGATTCCCTGAAAAAAAAGATCGCTTTTCTTTAGAGAGTTAATTATTTCTATTGCTTTTTTACGGTGGTCTTCATCCTCGTTTGCATATCTCATATAGTGCATTAATGCACTTTGATGCTGTAATAGGCTTATTGTCTGATTGTCTAAACAAGGGTAAAAAAAATTATCCACCGGTAGTTCAAGCACATCCATTACTATATTAAAATTTTCTGTCCTTAGTTTTTGGTGCAAGTTTTCTGAGCGCAAGATAGTTAACTCTGTCAGAGCATCATGGGTATCGTGTCCACTGTCCAACATTCTTATTACATCTTTTTGACGTAAACTTTTTCTTTTACGTAATTCCAGCAAAATTTCGTTCGACATTACACTCGGCATCTAACTCACTCCTATATTAAATATACTCATAACTAGATTTTCACATGTGCAGAAAATCTCCGTATCGTATTTCATTATAGGCTGTTTGTTTTAATTTTTCAAATATAGATTTTCATGTCATACTCACTCTAAGCTGCCCGCAAGCACCATCAATATCACTACCCAGGCTGCGACGTATAGTGGTTTGAATGCAGTTTTCTTGCAAAATAGCGGCAAATGCGGCAGTTTCTTTACGGGCAGTGCCGGAAAATTCTCCTCTTGCTTTGTTTATGGGAATTAAGTTTACATGGCAGTTTATACCCCTTAGTAATTTCACCAGCTCTTTTGCATGAGAAGGAGCGTCATTTATCCCTTTCGCCAATGCGTATTCAAAAGTTAGGCGGCGGTTGGTTATTTGTACATATTTGCGGCAAGCTTCTATCAAGTCGTTTATAAGGTAGCGTTTTGCTATTGGCATAAGCTTTTGCCGGACGGCATCTGTCGGGGCATGGAGGGAAATTGCCAGGGTTATTTGTAACTTTAGCTCTGCAAGCTGTAACATTTGCGGTACAAGGCCGCAGGTGGATAGGGTAATATGACGCTGGCCAATGTTTATTCCGTCCGGGTGGGTTATTAGTTCTATAAACTTGATTGTTGCTTCATAATTATCTAAAGGTTCGCCACAGCCCATAAGAACTACGCCGCTTATTCTGCTTGCGATACTTCTTTGTATTGCATAAACTTGAGCGCATATTTCCCCGGCGGTTAAGTTGCGCACCAGCCCACCTTCGGCAGAAGCGCAAAAAACACACCCCATTCTGCATCCTGCTTGTGTGGATACACACACAGTGTTGCCGTGGTTGTACTCCATCAAAACGGATTCTATTAAGGTGTTGTCTTGTAATGAGAATAAGTATTTTTGTGTACCATCGTTTTTAGATGTCTGTTTTTTTACTTCTGTCACCGTAGCAATGCGATAGCGAGCTTCAAGCTCCTCCCGCATTGCTTTAGACAGGTTAGTCATTTGTTCGAAGGTTTGCACATGCTTTTGATGAAGCCAGCCCCATACCTGTTTGGCACGGTACTGGGGCTGGCTTATTTCTTGCATTATGTTTTCTAGCTCACTTAAGGTCATTGAAAGAAGGTCTGGTTTTTCCATTTTGGTATCATCTCTTTCTCATACTAATTCCAATTCGAAACCTCGATAAGGATATTTTCTCCACCGGCTTTAGGGTGGAAAACAAATGTGCTTGGCGGGGTTTGAGAATGGAGTTAGTATTAATTATCTCTGGTAGTTGCCGGTGGACGCAAGTCGTGCACCTCTTCTATTGTTTTACGTACCTTAAAAAATGGAATTGCATATCCTGCCACAACAAAACCCATTCCAAGGAATACTGCAATAAACGTCACGCCCAAAAGTAAGTCTGCATGGTGACGAAGTAAAAAGCCCGACATACCTAATACAGATATGATTATTATACATACATTAATTAATTTTGCACCATACACTGCTATTGGCGGAACAGAAGTTTTTCCAACAGATTGCAAAAAGATAATAGTTGCACCAAGTAAAACTACCACTAAAGCAGTAGGAAACAAAATATCTGAAGTCATATTCCATAAGAGCCCCGGTGTACCTGCCGCAAGTAGGCCAATTAAGCCGAATATTACCATACTTCTGCCTATCCTTTTGGGCGTAGGTTCTTTTCGTTTTTTTGTTTTTATGTTCTGCAATACGTCCGATAGTTTATCGTATTCGATTTGCCTGCCTTCGATTTCTTGTAATGTATTTGCGATCTTATCGAACTCATTTTCTTCAGGCTCCGGCATGTGGTCTGGTTCTTTAATGCTGTAACCGTTTTTGAGCAAGTAGTCGGTAGTTACGTTAAAAATATCGCTGAGTTGTACGATATTGTCCACATCTGGGATGCTCTCCCCAACTTCCCACTTAGAAATAGCTTGGCGGGATACCCTCATTTCTGCACTTAGCTGCTCTTGAGAGATACCATACTGCTTGCGTAAAGCTTGAATTTTTTCGCCTAATGTCATAAAGCACCGCTTTCTTTTTTTCGATAGATTACAGGTTTTGTTGGTTGCGGTCTACCATGTTTAGGTTGAATAGGCGCAACTGCTGGTTGCAATCGCTCTAGTCGTTCACGACTAGCTCAGCCCTTCCTTAACCTGCAAAATCCGCTTAACAGACCTATTTAACCTTGCCATATCAAAATACCCGTTATGATACCCATCAAGCAACGCCTGAAATGCTTTTGCCGGGTTTGCTGGAATAAGCAAAATATCCGCACCTGCTAAAAAAGCACCCATTGCAATTTGCCCGCAGGTAAAATGATCTGTTAGGGCTCGCATTTCTAGGCCGTCGGTAATTATTAGCCCTTCAAAACCTAACTCCCCACGTAAAATATCCTGTAACCAAAAACTAGAGAATGTTGCTGGTAAGTTACCAGATTCTATCCATTGCTCCATCCATGGTAAAACAGCAGTGTGTTCGCTAATTTGTGGTGTGGAAATGTGGCCAGTCATAATAGCTGTCACACCCGCCTCTATGCCGCTTATAAAAGGCAATACCTCAACTTCCCAAAACCGATCTATACCGTGGTTATGAAAGGCTAGTTGGTAGTGACTGTCTTCATAAGTGTCGCCATGGCCTGGGAAGTGTTTTAGCGTAGCAAATACGCCGCCGTTTTGTAGGCCTTGTACCGTGGCGGCCACACTTGGGCTTACCTCCAACGCTGTGTGACCAAAAGCACGGTTACCTATAACGGCATTAGCGGGATTGCTCCAGATATCTGCCACAGGGGCAAAGTTCATGTTTATGCCAAGGGTCTGCAGCCGTTCTGCATTTTGCCGCCCAGTTTCATGTGCGAAGTTTAAATCGTTTGCTTGCCCAATTTCAAACGCTGCCGTGGTTGCACCGCCATCAAAAAGTCTGCCAACGCGAGACACCCGGCCACCCTCTTCGTCTGTGGAAATAAGAAGTGGTAGACGTGCCTGCGCTTGCAAAGCTTCTGTTAACGCTTGCACTTGTTCAACGGATTGCACATTGTCGCCAAACAATATAAAACCGCCAAATGGAATTGTGCTTAGCCATGTTTCCAGCCCGGTGTTTACAGACGTTGTTTGCCATGGTAAGCGAGGCATTATTAGTTGTGCTATTTTTTCTTCCAAGGTTAGGTTTTGCAGCCAATATTCTACGAATGGGGATAACTGTAATTCCGGATCTATCTGTAGTTCTGGTTTATATAAGGGCAGCTCGTATGGTTGCAAGGGTGTGTCCAGCTCCGGTAACAAGTCTATTGATGTTTGATGGTACTGCTGATACGTATATTCTGGTGGATGGGCTGGAGATTGGTCATGTCCGGTACAAGCAACAGGAATTATAAAAAACACAAATAGCAATATCATAATTGTAGTTTTTTTTAACATTATTTCCTCCGTATATTTTAGGCTGCTGTAAACTACTCTGCATGAAACACGTAGCTGAGCAAACTTTCTGCTATAACGCTTTCAACAGCTCCTTAACAACAGCCCACGCCTTAATTGTAGACGAAAGAGACAATCGTTCATCCGGCGTATGCAAATCCAAATTTGTTGGCCCATAAGAGATAATATCAAGCCCAGGAACTTTTTCTGCCAAAATACCACACTCTAACCCTGCATGAATGGCTGTAACTTCTGCTTTATGACCAAACACTGGCTCATAACAAGCTTGTGCAATTTTTAGCAGTTCTGAATTAGGGTTATATGGCCATGCGGGGCTGCGTTGCATAAAAGTTACTTTTGCCCCTGTAAGATTGGCCAATTTGTTTATTTGCCCTTCCATTTGCTTGTTGTAAAACGTTGCTGCTCCCCGGGGGAATGCAGAAATTTTAATGGAATCGGCAAGTGTCTCGATGACGCCTAAATTACAGGATGCATTTACAAGGCCTTCCAGTTCTGTACTCATACATTGTACGCCATTTGGCATTAGAGTTAATGATGCTATTAACTTATTGGTGCAATTTTCTGTCAGAAGCTTGTCCGCAGAGGTTGCTTCCCATGAAATATCAAGACCACTGTCTACTGCGCGGTATTGAATGGCGAAGTCGTTTCGGCATTCTTCAAAGATGGTCGTAGCTTTTTTAACTTGAGCAATAGGAACAGAAATTGTGGCCACAGCCTCCCGTGGGATGGCGTTTAACTTCATTCCGCCAGATACATTAGCTATACGCAAATTAGCATACTCGGATAATGCCGCCAATATATGCCCCAAAATGCGTAGGGAGTTGCCTCGACCCTTGTGAATATCCCCGCCAGAATGTCCTCCAGTTAGCCCCTTTATAGTAATTCTATACGTTTCTGTTTCCGGAACGTCAGTTTCCCACTCTGCAGGTAAAATATATTCCACTGTTGTACCTGCAGCACAACCCATAATAATTTCCAGCCCTCGGCTATTGTCCAAATTAACCATGCGAGTACCACTAAGCAACGAGCCATCAAGGTTATATGCACCTGCCATTCCTGTTTCTTCTTCTGTTGTAAGAACAACTTCAATTGGCGGGTGTTGCAAATCATTTGCCTCCAGCACGGCCATGCATATTGCCGTGCCTAGTCCGTTATCTGCCCCTAGAGTTGTACCTTTGGCTTTTATAAAATCGCCTTCTATATATAGCCTTATAGGGTCTACTAAAAAGTCGTGTACTGTGTCAGCATTTTTTTCGCATACCATATCTAAGTGAGCTTGTAAAATTACTGCAGGCTTGTTCTCATACCCCAGTGTTGCCGGTTTGTATATAACAAGGTTGTGCCAGTCGTCCTGAATGGTTTTGTGGCCAAGGTCTCTTGCAAACTTGGCAATAAAATCGCTAACGGCTTTTTCGTTACCAGAACCTCTGGGGATTTGACTTATAGCTTCAAAATGTTTTAGAATTTCTTTTGGCTCGTAATTAGCTAGTATCATCTTATTTCTCTCCTGTCGTCCGAATTTGCCAAACCGTTACTCTCAGTAACATTTTGGATTTTTTTCATATAGTCTCGGACATATTCTTAGAAATTAAACTACCACATGCTAGCTAAAAATGCAACGTTACGGATATATATAGTCATTTAACCTGAAAACGTATTTCAGGCTTCAATATATGCATCATACTCCACCTGCTCCTCCAACACATCAACCATCCTGCTCATTATCGCAATAGGTGTCCAGCCCCTCTTCTTGCTGTAATACTGCTGTGCAATTTTCACAAGCTGCCACGGATGCACTAATTGCGCATAAATTATTTCAATCCCCCTTTTTGGTATAGGACAAACGAGGTCATATGCCTCTATTAGCTTTTTTAATGGAACTTGTCGGTTGCTACGCCTTGCATAGCGGCGCAAAAAGCTTGCAAAGTCCGAAATTTGTACATCAACGGTAGCCTCACTCCAATTGGTCATATAACAAACCCCGTCGAATATTGGCAGATTTTCTTCTTTTAATTCGTTGTGGCAAATATGATTCTCTGCCAAGGCTTGGGCATAAAGTACATGATAATCCGTTTGCGTCAGCAACTCTACAGATTGGGAAGCATACTCTATATACTTAGGAATATTTTTTATGAACATAACATCAAAATCCGAAAGGCGAGAGTTTTTACTAACCTGCTTAGAAGTCTTAGTTAAAAATGCAGAATTCTTTGCAAATATTTCTGACAAAGGTGGTGCAGTTACAGGATATTTGTTGAGCTCAATGCCTTTTGCAGACAAATGGAATCGGGCAAGATTTTTTACAAGTTGCGTCACATCCTGAGGGCAATTCAAGTCGGGCTCTCGTCCTTTAATATGACGTGACATAATATATGTCTCTCGTCCAAGTTGTACAAATGGTATGCCTTGTGTGCTTAATAAGATTTTGTCTGTCTGTGGGAAGTTTTGTTTTTCTAACATGTCCAGTAGCTCGTACCGTTGCCAAATTGCTTGGTGACGCTCTGGGGTTTTATGTAATTTAAAAAAGTCATGCTCGGCTTTGCATACAAAGTATCCTCGTTCTTTGGTGGCTTTAATGCCGTAAAGCCCATAACAACTTAGCAGGGTAGAGGGAATATCGCCCATAAAAATCACTCCTTATAGACAACTATATGTAGGAGGTATCTAGTTGATACCTTTATTTTTTGCTATTAAATTACTCTGTACAAAATATGCGGCGGCTCCCCTTTCAAAAATCTATTTTGGCATATCTTACTCTTGTAATAAATAGTGAAACAACAAAAGCAACCATTGATATACTGACACTCAACAATGTAGCAAAGATATCAGACAACCCAAGCCACCGTCCTCCAAAGAAAATTGCAATATTTGCTCCAACTGAGGCAAACAAACATACAAAAAACAGCCCATGTACACTACGCCCCCCAAACTTTGTGCTACTAATAGGATAAATTAACGCAGCAAAAAGCAACATAGCACCATATGCAATTGCGAAAAAAATAAAACCACTGTCTATAAACACTTCCATTACAACATTGTTAAAAATAAATCCTACCAACCAAACTACGCCAGTAATCGGAATCATTAAAAACGATGCAGTAAACACGTTAAGGTATAAAATCGAAGCCAGATTCTTTCTCCTTATGGGCATAGCAAGTAGATATGACTCCCATTTTGGTGTTCCTTCACTTTTTTGTATGACTACATAGGGTGCAGCACCCGCCGCATAAATCAGAAACGTTTGTACAGCTAGGCTAAACTCAGTTATTTCAATTATAATTCCCGCAAATAAAGTCAGAGACAAAACAAGCAACAAACTGCCTCTCGCCTCATGAAACGAATATGTCATTAACCCAAGCATTGGTCTTCTATTTTTCATGGATTCTCTCACCTTTCACTAGCATAAGCATAATTTCTTCAATGGTTATACTGTCAAAAATTACGTCTCTGTATTTCTTTTTAGCGGCTTGCCTATCGGAAACTAGTACATCTATCTGATAATCATGTTTTCTGTATGCAAGCATATCGTTTTTGTCAATTTGTTCAAATTGTGCTGCTTTGCAGCGCATAACTCCGTAATTGTAAAGCAGGTTATCTTTTACTTCGGTAAAAATAATACTGCCATCATGTATAAATGTTATATAGTCGGCCACTTTTTCCAAGTCGCTGGTAATGTGTGATGATAGTAAAATAGACTTGTTTTCGTCTTGAACAAAATCCATAAATACATCCAAAATATCGTCGCGCACAATTGGGTCTAAGCCGCTTGTGGCTTCGTCTAAAATTAAGAGTTTTGGGTGATGGGAAAGTGCTACTGCAACACCCAGCTTCATTGTCATGCCCCGGGAATAATCTGCAATTATCTGATTTTCGGGGAGTTTGAATCTTTTCAAATGTTCCATGAATAAGGCATTGTCCCATTTAGAGAAAATGTACCGCATTGCGGAAGATATTTTTGCAGGCGTCAAATGCCCTGGGAAGGCGTTTGAATCGTAAACCACGCCTATCTCATCCCGAATATCAGTGCTGTCGTCGGTCATTTCACGCCCGAAAATTTTTACCGTCCCGCTGTCTTTTAACAAGGTGTTAAGAATACAGCCTATTGTAGTGCTTTTTCCTGCGCCGTTTTCGCCCACAAAGCCCATTATTGCACCACTTGGCAATGAAAACGAAACATTGTTTAAGCTAAAATATGAGTCTTTATATTTTTTGGTCAACCCTTTTACTTCTAAAATTGTACTCATTATTAATCCTCTCCTTCATAAAATATTTTTAGCATTTCGGTAAGTGTGTCTATGGGAATGTTGTATGTCCGCCCAATATCGGCGGCATATTGCAAATGCTCTTCTGCCCTGCGTTGCTGTTCTTCTTGTACAAAGTCTTTGTTTTGTGCAGATACAAAACTGCCACGCCCAATTGTTGTTTCTATAAACCCGTCACGCTGCAAGTTTTCGTAGGCCGTTTTAACGGTTATAACGCTAACGTGGGTAGACTTGGCAAGCTCCCGCATGGAAGGGAGAGGTGCGCCTGTTTGCAGTTCGCCGCTCATAATCATGGCTTTTATTTGCGTGGCTATTTGGTCGTAAATGGGCTTGCTTGTGTTGGTGCTAATTATTATGTCCAGTTAAATCCCTCCTTGTGTTAAATAGTGTGCATATTGCACATGCACACTATACCACCATAGGATTGCCGTGTCAATATTTGTGGAATAATTTTTTCTAGCACACGAGAAAGCGGATCCGCCGCATTAGGCGCAGTGAGCAAAGCGAACACCTCCCGCGCCACTTTTTTCATGTAATCGTGAAGCACCGCCGTAGAGTACGAACAGGAAAATGCGGAGCAGTTTCCTGACATATAAAAAACCAACTGATCGGGTTTTCCGACCAGTTGGTTTTCGTACTTGTAACTAAAAATTTTACAGATAAGACTTAGTTCGCCCACTTTGATAACATGTAAAGCTATTTGGCTTATTAAGCAACTCCTCCAAAAATGTTAAAAACGGAACAAACGCCGGATTTTCGTCAAAGTTGTAAACCGTTTTTATCTCATCATCAAACTCAATTTCGGAAGCATAAATAAACATTTCCAACCCTTCGAGTATTGCCACAGCTTTTTCTTCCATAATTCCAAGATGTTTCTCTATAAATTTAGGAGTAAAGGGTTTGTTTTCATTTCGGGAATATAGGAAAAATAGCGTCTTTAACGTCTCTTCATCTGCCAAAAGCGCAAACATATCCTTATACGCATCTTTATAGTACAACACTTTCCCCCACCCCTCTTCTGGCTGAGGCATTGCAAGAAAGTAGCGCAAGTCGTTATTCATACCCAAAGATGTAATGCCGCCGTCAATTAAAATTTGAGAAAATTGCCGTCCATGTAAGGCATTAATGTCTGGAATACTGTGGATATGCCATTCTTCATTAGGTGGAGGGTGCAACTTCATAGAGCCAAAAGTTGCAAACTCCATTAACCAACATAGCTCAAAAACTTTACGAAAACGCTCATCCATATCATCTGTGCTTCTTAAATACGAAGCCACTTTCCCACTGATATCTGTGAAATTGTGGGTACTGCGCCCAAACAATCTATCAATTGTTACATCAAAATAATCTGCAATTGGCTGCAATAGTTCAATATCTGGCGACCCGCCGCCTTCCCATTTAGAAACTGCTTGCCCAGACACACCAACAGCATCTGCCAGTATTTCCTGTGTAACTCCTTTTTGTTTACGCAGCTCGGCAATGTTTTTGCCAATGCTCATTTTTTCATTTTCCATATCTATCTCTCCTTGACGGTTTTTCAAAAGGCCTTTTGTACTCATACTATATCGCAAACCGCTAGTTGAAACAATGGACGTACTTTGTACAAATCCAACCTAGGGTTGGGACGCTGCGGTTTACTCCTCCATGATATATTGCGGTTTGCCAATTTCAATTTCGTCGTAGACATAATCTGTAAGTAAATCAAGCCGCATCAAGCCAAGATTGCCATTTTTCCGGCTCCGCACCGAAAAACCACTCGCATCTACATCCTTGTCACCAACAACTAGCATATAAGGCACTTTGTCGGATTCAAAATGTTTAATTTTTTCACGCATATTATCTTCCGAATAATCCGCTTCTACCCTAAACCCTTTTCGCTTCAAGTCAATCTCCAGCTTTTTGCAATAATTATTATGCCGCTGGTTGATGGGGACAATAGCAAATTGAACAGGTGCAAACCATAACGGAAAATCTCCTTTGTAATGCTCTATCAATACCGCAAAAAAACGCTCTATACTGCCGAATAAAGCACGGTGAACGACGTACGGCGTATGCTTTTTACCGTCACTTCCGACAAACTTCATATTAAAACGTTCCGGCAGATTAAAATCAAATTGAATTGTGCTACACTGCCACTCACGCCCAAGCGAGTCATACAGCTTCAAATCAATCTTGGGGCCGTAAAAGGCACCGCCACCTTCATCTATCTCATATTCAAGGCCCGCAGAAACAACTGCATTTTTCAAAACTTCCGTTGCCGTATCCCACTGCTCATCTGTGCCGATAGACTTATTTTTCGGCTTTGTAGACACATAGGATTTAAACTTTGTTAACCCAAACGCCTGCAATATATAAAGTGAGAATTTGAGTGCAAACGCAACCTCCGCCTTAACTTGGTCTGGCGTACAAATTATATGAGCATCGTCTTGCGTAAAGCCACGCACTCTTGTTAAGCCGCTTAAAGTGCCGGACATCTCGTATCTGTAAACTGTGCCAAACTCCGCTATGCGTATCGGCAAATCCCGATAAGAGCGTGTTTCGCTATTGTAAATGAGGAAATGGAAAGGACAGTTCATGGGCTTTAGGTAGTATTCATCCCCGTCAATATCCAATGGGCTATACATCGAGTCCTTGAAATTGTCTAAATGCCCCGATGTTTTCCATAGTTCCGACCGCCCTATATGCGGTGTGTACGCCCATTGATAGCCGTTTAGTAAATGTGCAGCTTGGCTAAATTGTTCAAGCAAGAACCTGATAGCAGCACCTTTTGGGTGCCACATAGGAAGCCCCTGCCCTATTACTTCCGATGTTGAAAATAGACCAAGCTGCGAGCCAATTTTTTTATGGTCGTGCTCTGCTGCTATTGCCTGCATTTTCTGGTGTTCACTTAACTCACTAAGCGTTTCAAAAGCTGCCACATAAATCCGCTGAACCATTTTATTGCTGCCGTCACCGTCAAGATATGCCCCAGAAAAACTAGATATTTCGTAAGCACACGAAATATCCCTACCCAAAAGCCAGTTCGTTATAATAGCTACCTTTTCTGGGTTAAGTGAATCAAGCATATCAAAATCACAGTAGAAACCGCTTTCTGTAATTTTATGAAAAACCATCTCTCCCGAGTGCAGTTCAGAAATGGCTTTTCCCATTAATTCTATTAAATTGCTTTTGAAATTAGGCATTATTATGCTCTCCTTAAATTTTATTAATTTACAAATAACGGAGAACATGCGGTCATCTGCCCATCTTCACAAAAAGAACGTATATAAGTGCTCAAGGCAATCACCCCCTTTCATATAACGAAAAAGCGGCTCCGCCGCACTAGGCGCAGTGAGCGAAGCGAACGTTTCCCGCGCCGCTTTTTTCATACAGTCGTGAAGCACCGTGCCGCAAGGCACGGACAGGTGTAGCGATTCGCCTTTAGGCGAACTAGCGTAAATGCGGAGCACTTTCCTGACACATAAAAAAACACCTCACCGCAAAAATCGTCGGTGAGGTGCGTAAAATATCTTTACTAATCCATCTACCAACGACATTTAGAGCTAACACTTGTCGTCGGCAAAATGGCAGACTTCAAATGCTAACTCTGAATGGTGGTAGTAGTGGTACTAATAAGGTGAATTGACATAGTCTGTGTTCCTCTTTTATTTATATAACTACATTAAATATTATACGATGTATAGCTTGCAAAATAAGCAAAACCACAAGAGGCGAAAAATCTATCATTGCAAACATAGAACCTTCTGATTGAAACCTACGCAAAAAACTGCGAACGGGGTCAAGAAATGGGTCAGTTAAAAAACATATCAAATCAACCACTCGGCTTTTCTTATATCGAGGGAACCAGTTACAAAGCACACGTGCCAGTAGCAAAAGATATAGTATACTAAACACCACGCCTACGGCACTTACCAAAACAGGCGACACGCTTAGCGGGAAGCTGTCCTAAATGAAGCAAATTCTCTGGTAGGAGGTACCTCTTCTGTAGTCGCAACAGAAACATCATACCCCGGAGGTGCCATAGCAAAAATGCCGTTATTTATACGAATAGTATCGCCTTGCTCCGCATGAACAACGCCTCCTAAATAGTCTGCAATGCGTTGCGCATTTGCAGAGTCTATCCCTGAAAGATCCACAATAACCATTTTACCACCGCAAAACTCACCAGTAATTCTGCTTGCTTCACCAATAGTTTTAGGGTGAGTTATAACAGCTTCTGGGTATAATTTTTGGGCTTTATCTGTTTGATTATGAGAGCCATGTGCTGAGCTTGTATAGCCTAGCTCAACAATTTTCCCTTTATACGAAGTGCGAGACTTAGTAGGCTGCTTATCAGGTGTTCTGCGTGCTGCCCCCCCACGAGAATAATGATCCTGCATCGGGTCTTCTTCATAGTCATAGCCAGAAGAGTGAGAATAATATTGCTGTTGTTCCTCTTCTTCATCGTCGTAGTAATCGTCATTGTAAACGTCTTCCCCACTTGTTAGTAGGAATCTTTTCATTTTTTCTCCTGCTTTTTTAAACATGTTCAACATAGTGTACCTCCCAAGAAGTGGTTTTGTAATTTACTTTGTTGTTAGTAAATTTGTAAGTATGTCTTGCCAAAAAGTTGTACCTGTATTAGGTAATTGTTCCATTTGGAATTTTATATGATGTCACTCACATTGTCAAGCCTTGTTTTTAGGTATTTTCATACTTTTTAACAAAAATCAATGCCAATTTCTGTAAAAAACGTCATTTTACCTAATTATTTGCCCATGTGTTACCGAAGAGGCGTCTGTAACAATTGTAAAAAACTCACGTAGACTTGGATTTCTGACTGGGTCAAGCAAGGTATATCCCTCTACGTCAGAAAGCTCTCCGTCTAGGTTTACCGGGATAAAACTGGCGTACCCCCAAGCCGCTCCATACACACCATGCACATTTCTCACAGCGGCATCGGTAAGCATATAAGCATCTCCTAGTAAATCTGCTGAAATTAATCTATCACCCATTATAAGCCCGGTTTCGTCATCCAGAACTATATATACATAATCCTCTGCCCACTCTGATATATTAATTGGAACCTGCCTAAGTCCGTAATCTGTTGGAAGATGTACAAAATAAGTACCATGCCCATGAATGTGAGTTGTCGGAATTCTGATATAACGCCTTGTAGCTATAGCTGATGTAGAAACCTTTAACCCACGAGACACATAGTCAGTGGTACGAATACTGATATTCCGCTGGTTAAGAAAATCTATAACATTTCTGTTGCTCCTAAAAATCACCATACTGTCTGTATGGAAAGGCTCGAAGTGAACTATTCGCATAGTTATTGGCTCATAATTCCCGGTAACTGCATTCTGAATAAAAATAGTACGGTCAGAGCCCTCCGTAAAACCTTGTACCATGTCGTTTGGCATGTGAGCAACTATATACCAAATATTCCTTACAACCTTAAAAATAGGATCTCCAGCTTCTACATATCGTGCAGGAATTAAAGCGGTATGGTCTACAGGAAAAGCTATAGCAGCTCGTGACAAGTCCATCATATTTGTAGGGGTAACCGTTGTTTCATACCAATCTATAATTGGGGACATAATGCCGCTGCTGCTAGCATAAACATTTGTGGAGTTCATTGCAAACTGCATCCATAAATTCTCTACATGTCGTCCAGCTTCGCCCACGGCACCAATACCGTCATCAAGTATTACTCTATTTCTATTTTCAATTTGCTGGAGTAGCCGCTCATGAAAAGCATTTAGCTCTGAAAAATTTAACGTAGAAAAATTGTGTATGTTGTTATTTATTGCCCCTTGTAAGTTATTATTAATTCGCTGCACCGAAGAGTCTGATTCTGCAAAATGTCTGCGTGAATTTAATTGCATTAGTTCATCTTCTGCACTACGCAGTTCACGGTTTATGCGGCTTATTGCATCTTCCTCTACAACTCTTGCAACAAGAGTGTCGTAACGAACTCGCTCTTCATCGTCAACCAACCACTCAACTCGTCCGGCTCTGGTGGCATAAATAACTTCCTCATACCTTACAATCATACCTTGAGCCGAGCGTTGCTCATTCATATCCCCCATTCGCACTACCTCCGTAGCAATACTTGGAGTTAATGCACCATGAACAGACCGTACCATATAAAGGAAAACAAAAATAAAAAATAATGCCGCCACCAACGCAACAGAAGCAGGCATACCCCTGCGGCGAGAAGAAGCTAACCTAATATCTATTGGCACATGAGACGTACTGCGGCCATGCTTGGAAGGACGTCTTCTATCCTGGCGCCTTCTACGAGGGGGAGGTTCACGACGTGACATATATTTTCACCTTCTTTTTATGTATTCTGTACGCATATATGAAAGATAAGCTGCCCACATGAAGTAACTGTTTACAACTCATTACGAAATTATATCATATTGTTAAGGATGTGTTTCATTGATTATACTCCTTTTGCTGGCTACATTCAAGGTGCTTTTTCTTATTTATCCCAATGTTGTACTTGCTGCTGCACGCGAAGGGTTGTTTATGTGGCTCAACAATGTGCTGCCAGCGCTTTTACCGTTTATGATAGTCACTAATATGCTGATGATTTTAGGGTTTGCGGAGTATGTTGGCAAAATTTTCACCTTTGTGATGAAAAATTTTTTTGGTCTACCTGGCGCAGGAGGGTTTGCACTTATCGTTGGGCTTACGTCTGGGTATCCTCTTGGTGCTAAAGCTGTGGCGGATTTACAAAGGGATGGTGCACTATCTTTGCAAGAAGCACAGCACTTACTTGCTTTTAGCAATAATGCCGGGCCGCTTTTTGTTTTGGGGGTTGTAGGTATTGGTTTTTTTGGCAATGCAACGGTTGGATATATCTTGTGGACAGGGCATGTAATCGCAGCAATATTTTTAGGGGTTTTATTGAAATTTTTTTACTACAGTGACACAAAAAATGTTGTAAATACTCCAATTTACCCCGTTAAGAAGTTCTCTCCTCCATCAGATACGCATATAAAAAAACGCAAACGGTTACTCTCAGTAACCATTTGGTTTTTTTCTCGTTTTCGCCCTGCCAAATTATCTACTGTAAAACCCGGTAAAATATTAAGTGACTCTGTAAAAAATGCAATGGAGTCTATTGTTGTAATTGGTGGGGTGGTAATTTTCTTTAGTGCCACTATAGCTATCATGGAGGAAATTGGCCTGCCAGATACAGGACTACTTGCTGGACTGCTAGCTGGTATGATAGAAATAACAAGCGGAGTGCGTGATATTTCAAACGCAGGCATATCTGCCGCCAGTCTTGGGTTCGCTGCTTTTGTTGTTGCTTTTAGTGGGCTTTCTATACATATGCAAACTTTACATTTTATAGATGGAACGGGAATTAAGGCAATTCCATATATTCTGAGTAAGCTTGTACACGGGGTAATTGCTGCCGCTATAACAGTAATTTTATGGCGTATTTTTGTGACATAAGAAAATATAGTCGATTAAATTAAAACAGGCTACGGAGACACAGCAATTTTACGACAATGCAAGGAATCGACGCCACAGCGTGCTGCTAGTTGCACGTAAAAAGAAGGTGACACAGCAGTGCCGAAAAAGTGTAAACATCAGTGGACGGTTTTCAATTCATTCAACTATATAGCAATTTGATTTTACGTTGTCCGATTGTTGGCGCAAATGCGCCAACGGTGAGGCCGAAATGCACGGCTTTAGGTGCGTTCTCGGCCGAAATTTGAGGCTACACAAAACCAAATTGCTATATAGTCATTTAACTTGAAAACACTCACACAGAACGCAGGAAATTTTTCGCAAGGCAAGGAGCTGAAAGCCGTAGCGCACTAGGAGTGCGCAAGGTTTTTAGCGACGCAGCATTGCGGAAAATTTACAAGTTATGTGTGGGGGTTTTCGGGTTAAATGACTATACATGGCATTTGCCAAAGAGTTTGTCTAAACTCACTTTTTGGTGTAAAGTATAAAAAGCGGCTTCGCCATACATTTCGTATAGAGCAATTCCTAGCTAATGAAAACTTACTTCCACATCAAGAGGTGTTATTTAATGTACCATATTATCACAAACCCCGTTGCCGGTCGTGGGAACTCTATGGAGTATCAGTCCCTGCTTGCTTCAATGCTAAAACAATACAACATAGAATGCATCGCACACGTAACAGAAAAACCAAAAGATGGGTATATTTTTGCTAAACAAATTATTGAACAATCTCCAAATTGTGAGGGGATCATTGGCATTGGAGGCGACGGCACAATTCAAGAAATTGTAGCTGCAATGGCGGAAACATCAATAAAAGGAGAAAAAATCTCCATTCCTCTTGGTATTTTTCCCGGCGGTAGCGGTAACGATTTTGCCATGACTGTCGAAGGCGGAAAAGCCGCCTACAGAAAAAAATACAAAAAAAATATGACAGCAATAACAAAAACCCTTGTAGAGCGTATTTCTTCAAACAGTACAAGAACCGTAGACCTAATTACCGCAAATGGGGAAGCATACCTAGTAGCCGCCAACATTGGCCTTGACGCACGTATCGTACACAATGCAATAAAATATAAGCCTAGATATGGTGGACAAGCCTATCTAGTTGCCGCTTACAAAAGCATAATCCAACATAAAAATATCCCGTTACAAATATCGGTTATAGATAACGGCGTTATTAAAGAAAATAACCATATAAAAGATTACACCTTAATAGCAATATGTAACAATCGCACATATGGCGGCGGGCTGTGTATTGCCCCGCCCGCCAAATTCGACGACGGAAAAATCACACTATGTACCGTTGATGGTTTAAGCCGCCCAAAACTGGGGGTTCTGTTCCCTTCCCTATTGGTAGAAAAACACACAAAGTTAAAAGAAATAAATTTTATCGAATGTACAGAAGTACGTGTAACTCTACCTCCAGGCACAGAAACTCTATGTATGGACGGCAATCTCTTCCCAGTAGAAGGCGAAATCCATTTTAAAATACTGCCGCAAGTATTGGATGTGTTTGCATGAGCCATTATTTTATAGAAGACTCTTCTCTGCTAACTAACGAGCGCATCCTTGAGCTGGAAATTTTTGATATGCACTTTAAATTTTTGTCTAA
>Ga0123355_10002994_pt1 | contig 24037 bp, 20 predicted proteins | sample TergutEmb28metaG_3_FD_89872 | JGI IMG/M metagenome (GOLD analysis project Ga0123355, IMG submission 89872) | Embiratermes neotenicus P1 segment gut microbial communities from Petit-Saut dam, French Guiana - Emb289 P1 | ecosystem: Host-associated > Arthropoda: Insects > Digestive system > Gut ... | reverse complement strand
TTGAAAACGGCGGAAATACAATATCCAATGGTCAGATAGTTAAAAAGGATGCATGGTACTTATGTAAAACAATTGTTGCATTGCATAAAAAAAGACCCCCAACCGGTGACAAAATGAGACCGGTTGAGGGCTTTTGTTTTATAAATTGAACTCCATTTCTTACAGGGGCAATCTATGACAAAGAGAGATGCCCTTTTAACGAGCAGCCATTTTTCGCAAATGGAGTTTTAAGTCCTTAAAAGCACCCCTGGGGCCAAGTTCTTCAAGTGCATCAATTAGCTCTTTTGTTTCCTCATCAGATAAAAAGGTTCGCATTCCTGCCATCTGAGAAGCACGGTTTTTGATTACAAATATAAAAAGTTCGTCTGATGATGCTCTAACTCCCAACATATCTGATACCGTTTTACTACCTGATGCAAATTGAATAAAATGCTTGTTTAATAGCTGAAAATTCATTTTTCCATCATCGTCTGCATACTTAGCTTTAAATGCTGAAAATTCAAGACTTTCTCTAATATCTCTGGTTTCCATACTTTCCTGCCTCCATATCTTTTTGCATAGTATCATAGGCTTCTATAGTGCCTATATCATAACATTCGCCATTCATAATATAAGTATAAACATCTTTTTTATTATAAAGCCATTGCACAAAATATCCCGGAGCATCAGGTATTTCACCTTCTTGTAAATATTTTGAAAAAAGCGGCAATGTCTCTTTTTGATAAAAATAAGTCGCAAATATAGCTACATCTGATGGCGGATCTTCCGGTTTTTCTACTAAAGAGAGGATTTTATTATTATCATCTAAAGTAGCTACAGCTAACCGCGAAAGCAATTTGCGATCATTCAGCCTTTGCCCACATACTACATCGCTTTGCTTTTCTTTAAATAATTGATATTGCTCCGACAAAGGATATGTCATGTAGTTATCACCGGCAATTACTACTATATCTTCATCTATATCTTTTACGCGAAGCGTAAAGTGGATGTCTCCTATGGCTCCAAGCCGATTATCTTCGGTAGTCGTACCATCATTAAGTACACTAACAGGGCTTTTTGATTCAACATTTTTAGCCCACAACTCAAATTGAGGATAAAATTTGTGATTACTTACTACAACTATTTCGTTAACATTGGGCAATGTATTAATTTGATCTAAAATAAAATTGATAATTGGCTTTCCGTTTAATGGCAACAATGCTTTAGGCTGGTTTAAAGTTAAAGGATACATCCTTGTAGCGTACCCGGCAGCTAAAATAATTGCTTTTATGATAATACACCTCTTTATTAATAATATAATTCTTCTTTTTGTAAAAAATTTTCATAAATTTTTGGTAAAGATGCTTTCCATTGCCGGTTAGATAAATATGATAGATAGCCGGACTTTAAATTTGAAAATTTTAAAGAATAGCAATGAAGTAGTTGGCCACGATGATTTTCAAGCCTCTTCCCTCCATATTTAATATCACCTGCAAGAGGATGCCCCAATGTTGAAAAATGAAGTCGTATTTGGTGAGATTTACCTGTATGAATTTGAACCCTTATTAGCGAAAAATTATCCGTTGCGGACAAGGTGCTATATTCGGTATGGATAAAAACAGCACCTTCTTGTTGTTGCGGCAAGATATAGGATTGATTCGCTTTTTCATCCTTTATCATATATCCCTTTAGCACACCCGCATTTTCCAATCTGCCACAAACTACTGCCAGATAAATCTTTTCTACTTGCCGAGACGCAAAAATAGAGTTAAGTGCCTGTATACTCGCCATATTTTTTCCACTTACTACTAATCCGCTGGTGTTGCGGTCTAATCTGTTGCAAACGGATGGGCGAAAATCATCATCTTCATCATACAAATAATATGAAAGCCTATCTACTAAAGTATCCTGACTATTGGCAGTATCGGAATGAGTTAAAAGACCTGCGGGCTTATTAACAAGCAAAATATTATCGTCCTCGTGTATTATATCCGGAGGCTCAGCAACATGCTTGGGTTTAGGCTTTGCTTCTTTCATAAAGCCTTGTAGGGTTTCCGAAGCCAGATAGAATATTACTTGATCTCCAATAGCAGTAATTTCGCTGCCTTCTGCCCGTTTGCCATTTAATTTTATGCGTTTCTTGCGCAATAATTTGTATATCAGAGATTTTGGCGCAAGTTTTAAATAGTCACACAAAAATCTATCAAAACGCCTATTGGCTTGATTGGAAGTTAAAACGATCTCAACCATTTTGACTTTGCTGGTGATCCCATATCAAAAAGGCGTTAATAAAAGGATCCAATCCACCATCCATTACTTGACCCACGTTACCGGTTTCCGCACCGGTACGATGATCTTTTACCATATTGTAGGGATGAAACACATATGACCTTATCTGGCTTCCCCAAGCAATATCTTTAATTTCACCACGGATTCCTTGAAGCTTTGATAATTGCTCTTCTATCTTTAAAGCATATAGCTTGGCTTTAAGCATCTTCATAGCCCGATCTCTGTTTTGGAACTGGCTGCGCTCATTTTGGCATTGAACAACCACGCCGGACGGTATATGCGTAATTCGGATTGCCGATTCTGTTTTGTTAACGTGCTGGCCTCCCGCTCCGCCGGATCTATAGGTATCAATTTTGAGATCTTCCTGGTCAATTTCGATATCAACACTGTCATCTATCTCCGGCATTACATCACAGGATGCAAAAGAAGTATGCCGCCGCCCGGATGAATCAAAGGGTGAGATACGTACCAGGCGATGAACGCCTTTTTCTGCCCTGACATAACCAAAGGCATTTTCCCCATTTATCTGGAATGTGACAGACTTTACTCCCGCTTCTTCGCCATCCAGTATATCCAGGATTTCAAAGGAATAATCCCGCTTCTCTGCCCATTTTGAATACATGCGCAACAACATTGCAACCCAGTCGCAGGACTCGGTACCTCCTGCGCCGGAATGCAGTGTTACAATGGCATTATTGCGGTCATATTCACCACTTAATAACGTAGATGTGCGCAGATCGTCATATTTGTCTGTAAATGTTTGGGCAAGCTCTTCTGCTTCGCTTGTTATAGAGTCATCCTGCTCTTCCATTCCCAGCTCAATTAAAGTTAAAACATCTTCGTACATACCTTGAAGTTTCTCAAAGCTTTCAATTTTGCCTCGCATTCCTTTTATTTCTTGCAGTAGCTTTTGTGAAGTATTCGGATCATCCCAAAAGCCCGGTTTAGCCGCTTCTTCTTCTAAGGAGTCTATCTTTGACCGCAAAGCAGCCGGGTCAAAGTGAATCCCCCATTTCTGCCAGCCTCTGCCGATATGGCAGTAACTGTTTTTGTAGTTCTTCTAAGGCTAACATTTTATCCCACCTTGTTTATACAACACTGTTTAAATTTTTTGCCGCTTCCGCAAGTACAAGGGTCATTGCGTCCTACCTTGGCATCATCACGTTTTGCAGGCTTCTTTTTTGTATCACCTTCGCTTGAATTGGTGAACATATCTTCCTTTTTAACGAGCTGTACCATTTCTACTTGTTCTTGCTGCTTAACTTGGACATTGTACAGGGCGCGCACTGTATCTCCCTGAATGTTGTTGCTCATATCTTCAAACATATCAAAGCCTTGGAACTTGTATTCTATCAATGGATCACGTTGGGCATAAGCTCTAAGGCCGATACTTTGACGCATTTGATCCATATTATCTATATGATCCATCCACTTTTGATCTATTACCCTAAGCATTAAAGCTCGTTCTGCTTGGCGCATAATCTCAGGAGTAACTTCATTTTCGCGCCTTTCATAGATAGCCACTGCTTGATCATATAATCTATCTTTTAATTGATCACGGGTAAGCGTTTCTTTATCTTCCTGAGAAAGAATCACCGCAGGTTTGTGATATATTAAAATCAATTGCTCATTAAGACGGCCAAGTTCCCAGTCCTCGGGCAAATCACTTTCTCCTGTGCAACTCTCCACTGCTCGGCCAATAACAGCCTTTAACATAGTCATAATGCTGTCTCGCAGATCTGCACCTGCTATTACCTTGTTACGTTCGCCATAGATGATTTCCCGTTGCTCGTTCATAACTTGGTCGTATTGGAGAAGGTGCTTACGGATACCAAAGTTGTTTCCTTCTACCTTCTTTTGGGCATTTTCAATGGACTTAGTTAACATTTTGTGTTCTATCTCGTCATCTTCTTCCATGCCCATCATTTCTACAACTTTTGTTATTTTATCGCCACCAAACAAACGCATAAGGGTATCTTCCAAAGAAATATAGAAGCGTGATTCTCCGGGATCTCCTTGACGACCTGCACGACCACGCAACTGATTATCTATACGGCGGGACTCGTGGCGTTCTGTACCTATGATTTTTAAGCCGCCATTTTGAGCAACGCCTTCGCCAAGCAAAATATCTGTACCACGACCGGCCATGTTTGTAGCAATAGTAACTGCACCTTGCTGACCTGCAAGGGCAATAATTTCTGCCTCTTGGGCATGGTGCTTTGCATTTAGAACCTGGTGCTTGATACCCGATTTTTTGAGAAGTTTACTAATATCTTCAGATTTTTCTATAGATACAGTACCTACAAGCACAGGTTGTCCAATAGAATGGCTTGCTTCTACATCTTTAATAACAGCACGAAACTTGGCGGCCTCAGTTTTATATACAACATCAGAATGGTCTTTACGTATCATGTCACGGTTTGTAGGTATTACTACAACATCCATTCCATAGATTTCGCGAAATTCTCCTTCTTCTGTAAGAGCAGTACCGGTCATGCCCGCTTTTTTTGTATATTTGTTAAAGAAATTTTGGAAAGTGATGGTAGCAAGTGTTTTACTTTCTCGCTGAACCTTTACATTTTCCTTAGCTTCAATAGCTTGATGCAAGCCGTCAGAATATCGACGTCCCGGCATTAAACGCCCGGTAAATTCATCTACTATTACAATTTCTTCATCTTGCACCACATAATCAATATCCAAGTGCATGTTATAGTTAGCTTTAAGGGCATTGTTTATATGATGAAGTATCTCCATATTATCAGGATCTGATAAGGTAGCTACAGCAAAATGACGCTCGGCTTTTTGAATACCTTCTTGTGTCAAGGTAACAGTTTTTTGCTTTTCATCTACTACATAATCCCCTTCTTCCTGGAGTTCTTCACGCAGGAGCGGATTAAGAGCTTCTTGCTCATTTAAAATACGGCCTTTTTTTAATGTTTTGGCAAATTGATCTGCAAATTTATACAATTGTGTGGATTTACTGCCACTACCGGATATGATAAGAGGCGTACGAGCCTCATCTATCAAAATGGAGTCTACTTCGTCAATAATTGCAAAGTTAAGCCCTCGCTGTACTCTGTCCTCTTCACGAACTACCATGTTATCACGCAGATAGTCAAATCCCAGCTCGTTATTAGTGGCATAGGTAACATCACAAGCATATTGTATTCTGCGTTCATCAGTTTGCAGGTCATGTACGATACAGCCTACACTCATGCCCAAACTGTTAAAAACTTCTGCTGCCAACTCTGCATGGTATTGAGCCAAGTACTCATTAACCGTAACCAAGTGGGCACCTTTGCCTGACAACGCATTAAGGTATAGGGGCAAAAGTGCGGTTTGCGTTTTACCTTCACCGGTACGCATTTCTGCTATCCGGCCTTGATGGAGAACTACTCCACCAAGAAGCTGTACAGTAAAGTGTCGTTTTCCGCCTGTCACCCTATCATTGACCTCACGTAATACCGCATATGCTTCCGGCATGATATCATCCAGAGTTTCACCATTCTCAAGCTTTTCTTTAAAATAAGGGGTTTTAGCCGCTAATTCTTCATCAGAAAGTTTTTTCAATTCTTCGCCAAGCTGGTCAATACGCTCTATAATAGGATTTATGCGCTTGATTTCTTTTTCACTGTAATTGCCAAAAACTTTTTCAATTAAACCCATGGGTACCTCACTTTTTCTGTATTAGTAGGAATGCTTCCTCAAACTTGTTCTATATCATTAGTGTAACCATTTATGGAAGGATGTGCAAGGGTTGGAAGCAAAATTGAAGGTAAATTTTTAAGACGTGTATGGATATTTATTTTTAAGACGACCATTTACAGAACGTGCCCAACCAAGTGGGAAGCCATTTACACAAACCAGCACCCAGGCTTTTTCTTTAGGAGAATGAGAAAATTCCCCTAAATCAAGAGACTCACCTCTTAAATACCCGGTACAATTGTCATCGTCAGCACAAAAATTTACAATTTCTTGTGCATCACTATTGATAAGTCCCATTGCAAGAGCATGAGAAGGCTCAAAGCGATCCTTTTTTACATCTCCCAGGTACCAGCCGCTACGTGCCATACGCAAACCGGACATATCCGGCATCCCTTTTGGAAGTGCAAATAAAAAAGAGTCGTTCCGTTTGCCGGAAATAGATGTTATATTTCCGAAATCTCCTTCTGAAAAATAATCACTTGAAAGAGTAAGTTCTTTTTGGCAAAAATCTTCAAATAACTGATGTTCAGAGGGTGATAACTTATTCCCTGTTTTTTTAAATTGTTGAGAAACCATCGTTTCTTTGTAGGCGGCTGCACGCTTTTCTAATAAACAAAGAAAATGACCCTCACCTTCCAGGCGATGGGGCCAGAGTCGTGCCGCACCCGTTAGTTCCGACGGGGCTTCATCAACCCAATCCGGTCGCCCGGGCTCAAAATCTTTTATTTCAACTATTTCAAACTCAGGATGAGTTCTTAAAAAGTTTGCTATAGTGCCTTCATTTTCTTTTGGATCAAAAGTACATGTAGAATAAAGCAATCGTCCACCGGCTTTTAGCATTTCAGTAGCATAATGCAGTATCTCCCGTTGCATAGCTACGCATTTTTCCGGCTTATTAGTACTCCAACCTTTTATTGCATCCGGGTCTTTCCTAAACATTCCTTCGCCGGAGCAAGGGGCATCTACTAAAATTTTATCAAAGTAGCCAACAAATCTATTGGCTAATCGCCGGGGCTGTTCTGTCGTAATTATAGCGTTACGCACTCCACACATAGCTAAATTTTTAACTAAAGCTCGGCAACGGGCAGCACTGGAATCATTTGCTACTAATATGCCCCTATTTTGCAAATGTCCGGCTATTTGCACTGCTTTTCCGCCGGGCGCGGCACATAAATCCAAAACTTTGTCTCCCGGTTGAGGAGCTAAAATTTCCACTGAGGACATAGCACTAGGCTCTTGCAAATAATATAATCCGGCGTGATACAATGGACTTTTTGATGGCCTGTTTGATATGTTAGAGGGGTAATAAAAGCCCGTTTTACACCACTTCACAGGTGTTAATGGGATGTCCAACCGGTTCCTAATTGTCATCGGTTCAACCTTTAAAGGGTTACAGCGTAAGCCGCTGACTTTAGACTCTTGTGTAAGAGCATCAAAAAAATCAGCGGCTTCTTCTTTTAGTAAGTTATGCATCTTTTCTACAAAGGGCTTTGGAAGTTTTTCACTACTCATATTTTAGAAAGTTCCAATAGTTCCGCCACTACTTCAGATACAGATTTTGCACCTTTATCCACAGCTTGGCCATCTTCCCTTGTACGAACACTTACTGTATTTTCTTCTACTTCTTTATCTCCCAGTACTAACATATATGGGATTCGTTTTCCTTGAGCTTCGCGGATTTTATATCCCATTTTTTCTGCACGCAAATCAATAGTTGTGCGTATGCCACTTTCTTCCAATTGCTTAAATACAGCTTTTGCCGCCTCATGGTGCTTTTCTGAAATAGGAATAACAATTGCTTGAACAGGAGCCAGCCAAACCGGGAACCATCCTGCAAAGTGTTCAATTAATATGCCCATAAAGCGTTCGATACTTCCAAGCACCACACGATGGATCATTACAGGGCGATGTTTTGCGCCATCTGCGCCTACATAAGTAAGGTCAAAGCGTTCCGGCAATTGCATGTCCAGTTGGATAGTACCACATTGCCATGTACGCCCTATGCTATCTTCCAAATGGAAGTCTATTTTAGGCCCATAAAATGCGCCATCACCTTCATTTACGCGATAGGGCATACCTTTTTCATCTAATGCTTGTCGCAAAGCTTCTGTAGCCTGATTCCATTGCTCATCAGAACCCATACTATTTTCCGGTCTTGTAGATAGTTCAAGGGTAAATTTGAAGCCAAAGGCAGTGTATACTTCTTCAACCAGATTAATTACATTAAATACTTCAGATTTAATTTGATCGGGTGTCATAAAAATATGAGCATCATCCTGAGTAAAACACCGCACTCGCATTAAACCATGCATAGCTCCGGATTTCTCGTGGCGATGAACATGACCAAGCTCTGCCATTCTTAATGGAAAATCTCTATAAGAATGAAGATCCAAATCATAGATCAGCATACCGCCCGGGCAATTCATAGGCTTAATTTGGAATTTTACCTCATCAATTTCACTGCCATACATATTTTCGCTAAAATGACCCCAGTGCCCTGAACGTTCCCACAAGCTTTGATTCAGCATAGTAGGTGTAGATATCTCTACGTACCCTTCCCTTTTATGAAGCATACGCCAATAATCAATCAATGTGTTCTTTAGCACCATGCCATTAGGTAAGAAAAATGGAAAGCCCGGGCCTTCTTCCAGCAAAGCAAATAGTCCCATTTCGCGCCCTAAACGACGATGGTCTCGCTTTTTAGCCTCTTCCAGCCTGTTGATATGCTCTTCCAATTCATCTTTGGTAAAAAAAGCTGTACCATAAATGCGAGACAGCATTTTATTACGTTCATCTCCGCGCCAATATGCCCCGGCAGTAGATAATAGTTTGAAAGCTTTTACCTTGCCTGTATGCTCCATGTGAGGCCCGGCACATAAGTCTATAAACTCGCCTTGCTGATAAAAAGAAGGCTCTTCTTCCAAGCCTTCAATTAATTCTAATTTATAAGGCTCGTCCTTTACTTTTTCTTTTGCCTCAGCTTCAGATAACATAAATCTTTCTATAGGAAGATTTTTCTTGATTATCCTTCTCATTTCATTTTCAATTTTTGTTAAATCTTCCGGCACAAAAGGCTCTGCAACTTCAAAATCATAATAAAATCCATCAGCAATAGATGGGCCAATTGCCAACTTTGCTTCCGGATACAATCTTTTTACAGCCTGAGCCAATACATGAGCTGCGGTATGTCTTAAAGTCTGTAAATCAGACATATCTAACTTCCTTTCCGGTTGAGAAAAAGCTACTTGCTTTCTTCGCACTTATATTCCTTCGTTTGAATCACTAATAACGTTCCATTTTCGACACTTACTTTGGCAATTTCATCAATAATGAGGTTGCTTATTCCACGAGCAAAGCCTATGAACAAATCTTCACTATTTAAAGGATACTTTAAACCGTCCGTTACAACAGCATTTACAGTTGAAGAAACAGGCAATAAAGATACTAAATTTCCGTCACGTTTGTGTAGTTTACATGATTTATCTATCATCAAAACCTTGGTAGATTCGTCAATGATTTCAGTATACAGCCCTGCATTTAATGTTGCTTGAAGCAAAAAAATATTAGCCATTTGATGATCAAGTCGTTTTCCTAACGCACCTAAAATTACAAGATGATTCACACTTTTAACTTCATCGCAAACATGCTCTATAGCAAGTTCCATATCTGTAAAGTCTTTTTCTGCTGAAAAACGCGATTTTGGTATTTCTTTATACTCGTTTAGTATATCTGCTGAAACAGAGTCAAAATCACCAACAATGTAATTTGGCTTAATTCCCATAGCATGACAGTGTTTTAAGCCTCCATCACAAGCAACAATGTAAGAGCAACTGTCTAATATTTCTTTAGCAAAATCATAATCATTTATTTCGCCATTAACGACTATTGCGGCTTTTGTTACTTCCATTACCGTCCCTTTTTCTTTTTGCGCACTTCATAGCTGGCAAATGTGTCTAAAAATCCGCTTACGCCTCTTGCAAGATCTGTTACTCCAAATACAGATGAACCCGCTACAATAACATTTACTCCTGCGTCTAATACTTTACGCAAATTAGTCATGTCTATGCCACCGTCCATCTCTATTTCTGTTGTAAGACCTTTCTGTTGTATAAAATTAGCCAGTCGTTCTGCCTTGCCTAACGTAAAGGGCAATAAAGACTGGCCACCAAATCCCGGTTCTACAGACATGATAAGTACCATATCTACCTGTTCTACATAAGGCAATAACTGGTCTAGCGGCGTATGTGGATTAATTGCAACACATGCCTTTTTCTCCAGCTCTCGTATTTTTTTGATACAATTGGCAAGGCCATCTTCATCTTTTTCTTTAACCTCTAAATGAACGCTTATAATATCCGCACCCGCTTTTGCAAAAGGTTCAACATGTTTTAACGGATCTTCCACCATAAGGTGAACATCAAAAGGAAGTTTTGTAACACGCTTAATAGAACTAAGCACCGGCACACCAAATGAAATGTTTGGAACAAATTTACCATCCATTACATCAAAATGAATGTAACTTGCCCCTGCCTTCTCTACAATATTTAATGTGGTTCCTAATGAAGCAAAATCTGCTGCTAACAATGATGGTGCTAATTTATACAATTGCTCATCTCCCAGGTGTTTTTTAATTTGCTATCCAGTCAATATAACATGCATAACGTTGGGGATTTATGGAGATGCCTACTTGATCCTTTACTGCACAATCCTTCTCTGACCGGTGGAGGCAGTCTCTAAACTTACATTGGCCAAGCATTGGGTGAAATTCTCTAAATAATACTGCCCGTTCAGTCAATTCTACATTAGGCAAATCAAGAGAAGAAAAACCGGGAGTATCTATTACATACCCCGGTAAGTATTCAAACTCAGAAAATTCCGGCTTTGGTAGTATTGGAATAAATTCTGCATGGCGGGTTGTATGTTTCCCACGGCCAATTTTTTCACTTACAGCCCCGGTAGCTACTTTTGCTTCTAAATCCAAACTATTGATGATGCTGGATTTCCCTACCCCTGAAGGGCCGGCAAGCACCGTAATTTTGCCATACAAAATATTCTTAATCGTCTCTATGCCTTCATAAGTATTAGCTGATGCCGTAAATACTGAATAACCTGCCTGAGTATAAATATCATGCACTTTTTTTAGGATATCAATATCTGCATCTACTAAGTCCATCTTATTAATGCATATAACTGCGTCTATCCCCTCGTGTTCTGCATGAATCAAATACCGATCCAACATAGTAAAATCAAAGGCAGGCTGTACTATTGATAATACCACCATAACTTGATCAACATTGGCTATCCTGGGACGTTGCAATTCATTTCTGCGAGGCAAAATTTCACTAAGGGTACTACCATTGATTTTAACCCGATCTCCTACAACAGGAGTAATTTTTTGTTTTCTAAACAGGCCGCGGGCACTGCAAACATATTGACCTTGGGGAGTATCTACTGTGTATTGACCTGCAACCCCTTTAATAATTATGCCCTCAAACATTAGGCAGTGTAAAATCTACATTAGTACGTGAACGTAAAGTTTCAGCACCATTTTCATCAACTGAAAATACTAAATATTCTGCACGCCCTGTACCCGAGATCGGAAGAGGAAGAGGAAATTGCCCTATATTTACAGGATAGTTAACAATCATATTTAATGCACCACCTTCCGGCCTTTTATAGACCCGCAGATGGACAGATTCTGTTTCAGTTGAAATTTCCCATAATGCTATGCTAAGTGTGCTATGTCTAACTTGAGTTGTCACCACTGCACTTGAAGTATCAGATGCTGTTATTGTTGCCGGAGGATCTGCCGGTTCCGGTGTAGGTGTTGGCGTTGGAGCGGGTGTAGGTGTAGGTGTTGGCGTTGGTATAGTTACTCCGGTGCTGATTGTTAACTCTACTATATCCCCGGCCATTACTTCTTCACCCGGTGATATAGATTGACCAAATATGGAACCTTCAGTATAAAAAGGGCTGGGGCTTCTGGTTATATGTCCTACTATCAAACCTAGGTCTTGAAGCTTTTCTACAGCCATAGTTTCTGACATAGCCCATAAATTCGGCATAGGGAAATGAGAATTATCAGGCCCTAAGCTCACATATATTGTAACCGTTTGTTCATGAGATATTAATGTTCCTGCCGGAGGTATTGTTTGTATCACCAATCCGGCAGGAAGATTAACATCATTATAGGATTCTTCAATTATTTCAAAAACTAAAGTTTGCAGGTGATTAGTGACATCTGTTGCTAAGTCATTAATAACATTTGGCATAGGAAAAAATGCACTGCCACGGCTTACCACCACATGAATACTTTCACCTCTTGGTAAAGTTCTATCAGGGGAAGGCTGCTGATGCATGATAATTCCCGCTTCATATTCCTCACTATACTCTCTCGCAATAGTTGCAACATCAAGATTAAGAGGCTGTGCTATTTGCATTGCATGATCTACAGTAAGCCCAACAATGTCAGGTGGATGTACAGGTCTAAAATGGTTAAATATCAAAAAACTTGCCATAGTAATAATGGCAATAAAAACAGCCGCTGTGGAAAAAGCCGCAATCATTACTTTGCGGTTATTGTTTTTATCATCATATGGCCCATATTCATCTTCAGTGCTCTTTTGAGTATTATTCTTTTGAGGATTGTTACGCATTTTTGCTTTATAACTCTGCTCTTGCTTACGTATAGCTTCTCGATCCTCTTTGCTGATTACAACCGTAGGAGAATCTTCAAAACTCGGAGTATCCAAATCCACATTGTTAATAGTTTTTTTCATGTCCCTATACATATCTTCAATGGCTACATATCGTCTATTAGAGGATTTTTCAGTAGACTTATCAATAATGTGCTTTAAATTGTCTGATATGTCCGTGTTCAGTTCTTGAGGATTTGGAAAAGGGTCATTTATATGTTTTAGGGCAATCGCAACCGCAGTTTCTCCATTATACGGAAGTTTACCTGTAGCCATTTCAAACATAGTAACACCAAGGGAGTAAATATCGCTTTTATGATCTACAAAACCACCACGAGCCTGTTCAGGTGAAAAATAATGGACAGATCCCATAGAATTTGCATTGCTGGTAAGAGTCGATACTTTAGCTGCTCTTGCAATACCAAAGTCAGCTATTTTAACAGAGCCATCATGAGTTACCAAAATATTTTGTGGTTTAATATCACGATGTATTACATCATTTTTATGAGCATGAAGAAGCCCACTTGCTATTTGCACAGCCACTCCCAGAGTGCTTTCTTCATCAAATGGAGCTTTTTTTACTATAAGATCCTTTAAAGTAGTACCATCTACATATTCCATTACAATGTAATGAATACCGCTGTCCTCACCATAATCATACACTTTAACTATATTAGTATGAGAAAGACTTGCAACAGATTGTGCTTCTTTATAAAAACGCTCTATAAAACCTTCTTCAAGGTCTTCACGCATAACCTTCAGTGTAACGAACCGATCCAATTTTAGGTCAAGTGCGCGGTATACTATAGCCATACCGCCGCTTCCTAATTGTTCTTGAATTTCATATCGGTCGCTGATCACCTTGCCTTGTTCTAATCTCAAGGTATCACCTCTAATACTTTAACAACTATTACAGAAATATTGTCTGCACCACCATTATCATTAGCAGCGGTTACAAGATCACAAGCAGATTCTTGTGATGTATTTATCAAAGTTTTAATTTCATTTTCAGGAACCATGTTATACAAACCATCAGAACATAACAAAATAATGCTACCCGGCTCCATAATATGAACATAACCGTCAACACTCATGTCAGAGTTAATTCCTAACACTCTTGTAAGTACATTTCTTTTAGGATGTTCACGAGCTTCACTTTCGGTGATTTGCCCGGCCTTTACCATTTCGTTTACATAGGAATGATCATTGGTAAGTTGAGTAATAGAATCGGAAGTAATGGCATAGGCGCGGCTATCACCAACATGAACAATAATACATTTATTGTCAAAAATAGTACACGCAGTAAAAGTGGTGCCCATACCAAAAAGATCCGGGCTTTCTTTTGCTTTAGAAAGCACATTAGTATTGGCAGCAACAGCAGCAGCGGTCAAAATATCCAATAAACTTTCAGTTAAGATTTGTCCACTTGCCAGGATATAATCACAAAAATAAGTAACAGCAGATGAACTTGCTATTTCACCACCATTGTGCCCACCCATGCCATCCGCCACAATAAAAAGGTTAGGTAGTGGGCCTACGGGATCTATAGAAACAAAAACTGTATCTTGATTAGAAGCCCGTATTTTGCCTACATTCGTTTGGACGGAAGCTTGCAGCATCAAATCACCTCTAACAGCCAGTCGCAGTTGACATTAAGCTTTTGAACATTCCTATGTATTTTTCCCAGGAACGTTACCTGCTACATTATAGTATTATTTCCCATAACAAACAAGTACTTTTTTTTACATAGTTATCTTTACCCTTTTTATCCGCAAAACGTTAAGTAAAACAGATACAGAGCTAAAGCTCATTGCTACAGCAGCTATCATGGGATCCAGCAACGGCCCGCCAAAAATATACAAAACTCCTGCGGCAATGGGTATCCCCAGTACATTGTAGGCAAATGCCCAAAATAGATTTTGCTTAATATTTCGCATAGTTCTTTTGCTTAGGTAAATAGCTTGTGCAACTCCCATTAAATCGCCACGCATCAACACTATTTCAGCCGATTCTATGGCTACGTCTGTACCGTTACCTATAGCTATACCTATATCTGCTTGTGCAAGAGCCGGCGCATCGTTAATACCATCCCCTACCATTGCAACTTTTTTATCTTTTTGGACAGCCGCTTGAAGTTGCTTTACATTTTCGGCTTTATCATGAGGTAAAACTTCTGCTAAAACTTTTTTTATCCCTGCCTCTCTGGCGATAGCCTCGGCTGTACGCTTATTGTCACCGGTAATCATCACAACATCAATGCCCATATTATAAAGTTTTGTAATAGCAGCCTTGCCGGTAGGTTTAATAATATCTGCCACTGCTATTATACCTTCCAATTTTTTATCAATGGCTACATACATAGGAGTTTTTCCTTCATAAGCTAAGTTGTCGCTTTCAACTTCGTAATGCTCCAAATTTATTTTATGGTTTTCCATAAGGCGTTTATTTCCTATTAAAATGGATTTATCTTGAATGTGTGCTTCAATACCTTGACCGGTAATAGACTTAAAATGCTCCGGGTAGGGTTCTTGTGTTAGTGAGGTATTAAATTTTTCAATTCCATAATTGACAATGGCTTCACCTAACGGATGTTCTGATTGCCTTTCGGCAGAAGCCGCCAGGTGTAAAATTTCATCAATATTATAATTACCTTTTGCCACAATATCCGTAACCTGCGGCTTGCCTTCTGTGATAGTCCCTGTTTTATCTAATACAACAGTTTTGATTTTATGAGCTATCTCTAAAGATTCGCCACCTTTGATTAAAATACCGTTTTCTGCTCCTTTTCCCGTGCCCACCATAATTGCTGTAGGGGTAGCTAATCCAAGGGCGCATGGGCAAGCAATTACCAAAACCGAAACCAGTATCACTAAAGAAAATGCAACTCCCTGCCCGGAAATAAACCAAGCCAAACCCGCTAAAATTGCAATAACAATAACTACATGAACAAAATGCCCCGATATGATATCAGCCAAACGAGCAATAGGTGCTTTAGAGTTTTGAGCATCTTCCACCAACTTAACAATTTGAGAAAGCACAGTATCTTTGCCTACTTTGGTAGCCTTATATCTAATGGAGCCATTTTTATTGATGCCGGCTCCAATAACATCGTCGCCCTCTTTTTTATTTACGGGCATACTTTCGCCCGTCAACATAGATTCATCCACAGAGGTTGACCCTTGCAATACAATACCATCCACAGGTATTTTTTCGCCCGGCCGTACAAGAATAATATCTCCTACTATTACTTCTTCAATTGAAATTTCTATTTCTACGTTTTCTCTAATTACTTTAGCTGTTTTGGGAGCAAGCCCCATTAATTTTTTTATAGCCTCAGAGGTTCTCCCTTTGGTCTTGGCTTCCAGATATTTGCCCAATACGATTAATGTTAATATAACGGCGGCAGTTTCGTAATAAAACATGTTGTGTCCCATAAATAAAATGTTCTCGATGGTAAGGTATAGGCTATATAAAAACGCTACGGCTGTCCCCTTTGCAATAAGAGAATCCATATTTGCACGCCCGGCAAAAAGAGATCGAAAGCCATTGACGAAACATTGTTTGTTCACAATCATTACCGGGATTGTCATTAATAATTGAGCTATACCATTGAAAGCGGGAAAATGCATAGGATCCAGGTTATGTGGAATCCACATTAAGCCTAAACTGTGAAGTGTCATAGGGATCATAGAAAATAATGTAAGTGGTATTGTGAAGATAGCTGACCAAATAAATCTTCTCCATAAATCCTTCATTTCATCAAACTTGTGTTGAGCAATAGAATCGACAATATCGGATTTTGGTTCCGGCTCCGGCAAATGAAGGGTGAATCCGGCTCCTTGCACTACTGTAGATATCATTTCCACAGAAATAATATTTTCATCAAATTCTAGGTTTATCTTTTCTGTAGCAAAATTTACTTGACTGTTTAGTATCCCTTCTTGCTTATTTAGTACACGTTCTACATTTTTAGCACAAGCGGCACAAGACATGCCACTTATGTTTAATGTTATGCTGGTCATAGTAATTTCCTCCCGGTATTTAAGAACCTACGGTCAATAAACTGTGAACACAGATTATTGGTATCATGCAAGCATAGTATCATACCCCCGGGGGGGTATGTCAAATAGCTGTATTTACGTGAAAAAAACCTCTTGCAAACTGGAATTTTCCAAATTGTAAGAGGTTTTAGTTTGTCACCGGTTGGATCAAGGCGTTTGTTCTAAAGTGATAATAACCGAGCTGTTTTCATTATTATTAGCAATATTATTCGGAAAAGTAGTCAAATATTGCCGATAAGTCCAAATGCTTAACTCATGATCATATCGCATTGTAGATACAAATGCGTTATTGCCGTTAGTTTGAACGTAAAGAATTTCATAGCCATCTTTAAGGTCAAGAGCAACTTCAGTAATTGCGCCTGTAGTTGTATCAAGTAAAACAATATTGTTACTCTCTCTTTGAAAAAGCAATTGGGTATTTGCTTGTGAGCGTATATTTCTTAGTAACATCCGGTCTAAGTTGCCTTTATGCAAAGGGGTAATCTCACCATTTGGCTCAATTCTACCTATTAGACTTTCAGAACTTGCATTGACCATAAAAAAATAGTCTCCCCAAATACGAAATCTCAAAGGACGCTGTCTAAGGATATAATCTGCAACATTATCGAGGTTTATGTCACGATAATGATTCATATTTTTATCATATGCCCGTATTTTTGCTTCCCACTCATCTTGTTCTGATAGCCTTGTGTCATATAGTATATATAATATATCGTTATCAGTGGTGTGAAGTAACTTTATATTACCCAATCTTGTTTCTCTATCAAAATGAAATTCCGACATCAAGGTAGATGAGTCTGTTCTTATGTTATATAGTTCTAAATAACTAGTTTGAATGTTGTTTTCTAATACAGTTTTTATTGAAACTAAATTGCCATTTTGGTAATAGCTTTGTACAAATGGATAATTTACAAAACTCCTTGAAAATTCAATTAATTCGTTAATTTCTAAGTCAATGCCATATAAAACATTTGCAAGTGCATCGTAATTTATATCTATTTTTGAAACATGAAAGTATATCATGTTATTAATTATTTCAGTTTCTCCTCCCGGAAACCTACCATTGTAATGTCCAATTTCAAACATTTCACCAATTGTAAATGAATACCTATAGTAATACACATCACTTTCAGTAGATCTTCGGATAATCAAACCATCATTAAGTAAAGCTATGGCAGATATAAAACCACCATATTGCGGCAATTCTAATTCTATTAGTTCAAAATAGTTTGGTGTGGGTGCTTGCTCTATAAAGAGTGAAAATGAATCGTCAAAACATTACTATTATTTAACCAAAAAATTCTTTAAAAGCATATCTATTTTAGTGTTTAAATTATTGATCATAGGTTTTTAATTTTTGCTTATAAATCTTGGTATTCCTATTAAGGTAAAGCGTACATTCTCTGTTGGTATGCCAATAGTATTAGCCACTATGTGGGTATAAATATTCACATCTGTTTGAGTGTTTAGCCAAACAAGTAGATTGTTATCTTGTTGGAACTGCAACCAAGTTACATTTGTATCTCCGTCGATTATGCCTTCTTCTATTAAATTTTTTTCACTATGATATATGAAAGTGTAAGCTATTACATCAGCACTGGTTAGCTCTGAGATAAAAGTACCTGCGAGAATACTCCTTCGCTCTGTAAACGTGTTATAAATGAGATCCAGTTGGGTTTGATGAGGATTACCAACAACAATCGACCATTCACCATCATCGTTTTGTGAAAACACAGGAAACTCATCGCTTATAGTTTCAAAATAAGGTTCTGAAAAATTTTCAATGACCCCTGTAGCAATATCTTGTCCAGAATCCAAGGATGTAATAGCACTTGAGTATTCAACAGTTTCAATAATTTCAGATTGTATTAGTGCCATATTAATTGAGACTCTAATATCATTGTAAAGGAATTCAAACAAATTGTGTATATCGTTTTCCATGTGCATACGTTTTATACTAACAGAGTCGGAGCCAGTCATAAAAATGCCGCCAAACCGATATTCTTCTGTAGCTAAACCGTTGTATATTTTTCGCATGGTTTGGTCTACGATAACTATATTGTCTGCGCTTATGCCTGTTACCAAGTCAGCAATTATATTAACTAGTTGTTCCACTTCCATGTTATCGACCTGCCTAGTTAGATACACAGTTACATTAGCGTAAGACGGATAACCGTCTTTAAACACATATGAGGCTGGATCTGCCATTACAAGGTGAACATTAGCCTCTTTAATATAATTTAAGTTCATTAAACTAATCTCTATCTCGTTTTGCAATGCTATCCGTCGTATTTCTGTACGTGTAGATTCTGGCGTATCCGTGCCTTGATTTACTAGCATATCCGCCATACTCCATCTAAGATGTCTATCAGAATTATTAGTAACAATGTCTATTACAACTTCTTCTAACCTATTGTCTTGTGTTTGTGTATCGAGATTAACACACCCAGTTATAGCTAGTACTATTAGTATACTAGCAAAGATATTTATTTTCTTCAAACTTATCCACCTCAAAAATAATCTTCTACGTTTACTCATGAAGCGACCACTTTTAGGGTGGTCGCAAATGTATTTGGAGGCTCAGACAATTCTAATCCCATTGCCTCCATTCGGAGCCATGAACACCCCACTGTTGCCACTGATCTGGTATTGTTCCAGAATATGGCGTTAAATCAGTGTCTGTGGGCATCAGTCGTGTTGAAGAACCCTGTGTCCAAACTGATCCTTGCGGCGGATCATTATCCCCTATTGGTCTTGTTGTTACTTGTACATTTGTTACTATTGGCCCACTTGTGAAACTCCACTCTTCTCTACTAAAATTTCCCACATTTTCCGGCGTGTACTGCCTTCTATATACATCCGGAAACGCTGTTTCAGTCCATGTTTGCCTTGGTTCTTGCAGTATTCCTTCTGTAACTGTATTCATCATCTCGGATATTGATGTCACAATCGTTGTTGTTACTGTGGTCTCCCCAACTTCTATCCTTGTAAATGTTTGTTGCCCCAGTTGTCCTGGAAATTGATTGACGGATGTTGGTATATATTGCTGGTCTCTAATAGCTGCATATTCCTGAGCAAGTTGTGCCGCCTCTAGCTCCTGTAGCTCCAACATTATTCGTAGATAATCAGTACGCTCCTCGCCTTCAAGTAATCGCTGTCCCTGTAGCATTTCATTAACTCTTGCAGCAAATTCTTGTGAATGAGGCTCTCGCCCTAATTCTTCACGTAACGTTTGTCTAATTAAATCCAGTGAAGACATTTCATGATTTTGCCCCATGGAATTGTCATTATTACCACCTGTTATCCAATCATATGCCTGTCCGGCTCCCCGTCCTCCAAGCCATCTACCGACTCTTGAAAGACCAAATCCTAAACCGGCACCTATAATCGTACCTAACCCTGGTTTAAATAAAGTGCCTATTTTAGCACCCAAAGCGGCTCCACCCATATCACCTGCAACTTCACCTAAAGTTACGAAACCATCTCTATCGCTTTCTCTGTTTATGACACCATCAATGGCTTCACGCGCATATGCAAAGCGTGATATAGCATCCCCTACTATTCTAATTGCCCCACGAAAACCGCGAGGTAATCGATCCCAAAAGCGAGGTGGAATTACATTTTCGTCCGTAAGTACATCTGTTCCAGTACCAACATCGGTCGGGCCAGGAATCCAATCCATTTCATCTGTAATTATTTCGTGTGTTCTTGAGCCTATAGAGGGTTCACTACCTATTCCTTCAATTCTATGTCCTCTGATATCGTTATTTTGAGCGGATACATTGGCAAGGGGAACTATGCTATTGGTCTCTATAGCAGAAGTTACTGATTCTCTGTTAGTTAGTGCAGTAGACATTATAGCAGTTATGTCTTTTTTTGCCATTTTATTTTGTTTTTTACCCATTTTTGCTTGCATTGGCACACTAGCTGCGCTACTAGTATCCACGGGAACCGCTCCACTCAATGCACCGCTTGCAAAAGCCTCTCCCACACGGTCACTACTTGCCTCATGTACTGGGTCAAAGTGGATGTTTGTTCCTTCTACATTGGCTTGAATATTGCCTGTTGCTTGTTCACGCACATGGTTCAATTCATGCCCTAGTATCTTTAAGCCTTCTGTTGTATCTGGATTATACTCTCCCGGTGCAAATCGAATTTCGTTACCCTGTGCTGTTGCCTTAGCACCCATTTTAGCAACTTCTGGCGATTCTAGCAAAGATATCTTGGATGTATCTATGCCAAAACTGTCCTGAATTTTTTGAGACAAATTTTCTGGAATATCCAGCTTTTTGCTAGAATCAGATTTGTCTGATTCTAGTACATCAGTTGATTCGATTTCTAATCCTTTTCCCTGCAAGGGTTCAGATTTTTTTCGTTTTTTATAGTAGCCAGATGCTTCAGCCCAATTAATTTTATCTGGAACACAGCTTGAATCATATTTTGGAAGATTGTTTCCTAGCCCTTTTCCTTGTAAGGGTTCAGACTTTTTTTGTTTTTTATAATAGCCAGATGCTTCAGCCCAATTAATCTTATTTGGAACATGGCTTGAAGCATAATTGGGAAGATTACTTCCTAATCCTTTACATTGCAAAGGTAAAGATATTTTATTTTCAGGAAGCAGATGCGGTTTTTCACTTATCTGTTCTTTTTCCCTGTATAATTTTTGGGATTTATCCTCTTTTCCATTCAAATATTCATACACAGACTATTCTCCTCCTATATCTTAGAGCCTGTTTAAAATCTTTTTTTACCAGAGTTGCGTAGGCGATTTTTCGCCATTTCAAGGAAGTGACGACGACATTTACCCAAAGGTAATATAGCATATTTTAACCAACTAGTAAATGATCAATTTCCAACTTAAAGAACTTTACGAAACATTCATCTATATGAATTTTTAAATGTATAAATTTTGTCTTTACACACCTATTTCCCTATAATTCAACAAAAAAAGGACTATCCTGTAATTTTTTCAATTACAAAGCAGTCCTTTTTGCAATGGCATTAAAAATATTTACTATACATTTGCTATAATCTTTATTCGTCAAGAGTTTTGCCAAAATTTATATAGAATTTAACCAACAATGATGATGAAAATAATAGCAATGATATATGAATGATGTGAAATTAAATTTGACTTGATGAAACAACATAAATTTTCTTTACACGAAGCAACTCAGGTATTTCTGATTTTGGGTTTTCAGCAAAATAAATCTTGTCATTCTCCGTATCAATGAAATATTTAAAATTCTCTATCACATTTAGCCCTAAAATGTTTGCATCTGTTTCTATATGAGGGACAGCCACTTTAACACCTTCTAATCTGCGCCCACCAATTATGAATCCAGGGATTTCCTTTAAATCCGCCAAGCAACCGCCTACGAAGCCGGATAATTGTATATCACATTGCACAGTAAAACGCTCGGCATAGCCTAGTCGCGTAACCGTATCTTGTGTAAGTACGGTTAAAAACGCTCCTGTATCGAAAATAAAATCAATATCATCATTCGAGTGACTATCAAAGTCATGTAAAGCGGGAACATGTAAATGATAGTGTCCGTCACTATTTTTGTAAACCAAATTTTCGACGGAATCATACTTTGATATCGTGCTATTCATTAGCATCACCTGCAAGTTGAAGTATGGAAGCCAAACCTTTATCAACTAAAAGATTTAAGTCTGCACGCGGCGCATATTCAGATGAATTATATTTTTCGTATATGCCATCCTTCGCACCATCAAAGGCTCTAATTCCTCTAACAACAGGTTGACCGCTTAATAGTGCACGAAATTCAGAAAACTCTACATTCACAAGATAGACCCAGTAGCCATTATATAGCCGTTGTATTTCATCAATGGGCAGAGGGCTATCATGATTCAATAATTTATAAGTTTTTTCCACGTAGATACTTCCTTTCAATATTATATGGTTAATGTGAGGTTAGTCCGTTTCTCAATAGAGGAACATTAATGATATAATGCATGGTGAAGTGCTTTACTCGACCCCCGATGTAGAGGGCTAATTGTGTTGTAAAGTTGATTAAAATTCCAAATACCATAGGCTCAATCCCCTTTAAATCAACTAAAACTAATGCTAAGATACAAAATAATGTGGTCGAAAGTAAGATTTCAGCTATAGTGTCTAGCCATACATCGGGCGCATCGGAGTTCGACATCTGGAGTCGAGTAAAACACTCCACCTACTCTAAAATTTTATTATTCACATTATAGCCATTACATTAACTTCATTCACATCAATATTTCTCCCATTATATCAAATTTTGCGCCAAAAAGTAAATAGCAATTATCCAACTTAAAGAATTCATCAAGAGTTTTTATCAAAATCCATATAAAATTAACATTATAAGCGCAACAAAACAAAGCACTAAAAGGCATAATTTTTTTAGCACAAAAACCAAAATATATGGAAAAAAACACTTGAAAAATCCTGTAGAAGATGGTAGGATGTAGTCGAAACAATTGATCAACTGATTTTTGAAGGGAAATTTTAAAAAGTATCAAAGTTTAAAACTTTGGTGCAAAGTCCGCAATTCCTCTCGCCAGAAGAAAAGCGGAGTCTATAGGTGACACCAATCATCCATAGACACAAGTTAAGCTTGCCAATGCACAAGGCTAGTTTACTACAAGTTTACCTGTTTTTCAATAGACATTTGGTAGATACTTTATTGTCCGCCTTAAAAATGTCTATGGTAAATTTGCTGTACTGCTGTGTTTTCTTGACATTGCCTAAGCTTAACTTCTGTGTGTGGATGATAGCGACGTGGATACGGTCGTTGCCATCCACATTTTTTTGTTCTTCCTATTGATAATCTTTTCGTCTTGAGCCTGCTGCGTAATGAGTGGGAGTAGTAAAGTATTTATTGGTTTTTAAGCACGGTATACAGCAACACGGTAACTGGCACACGACACCAAAAAGAAACGGTTATGTGATCCCCCAAAACGCATAACCTTTCATGAAACCCTTTCTCAAAAAAATGCAAGAAAAATTTAGACACTAATACTAACATTAGCAACAAACAGCAGGCTCAAGGCTGAAGAGGTTCAAAGTGAAAAAGCTGACACGCCGGGAACATAGGTGCAGCTTCTAAAAAGTGAACAGTAAGGAGTTAAGAAGGTAAGGAGTTAAGCATGAGAAATGACAACGAATTAAATGTAATGATAGGCAGTAATGTTAACAAACTGCGTATTTCTCACAACATGAGCATTAAAGAATTGGCAGAGCTGATGGAATATTCTGAATCGGCTTTACGCTCAGTTGAAACAGGAGCAAGAGGGGCGTCAGCATGTACT
>Ga0123355_10002993_pt1 | contig 24041 bp, 21 predicted proteins | sample TergutEmb28metaG_3_FD_89872 | JGI IMG/M metagenome (GOLD analysis project Ga0123355, IMG submission 89872) | Embiratermes neotenicus P1 segment gut microbial communities from Petit-Saut dam, French Guiana - Emb289 P1 | ecosystem: Host-associated > Arthropoda: Insects > Digestive system > Gut ... | reverse complement strand
TGCCGGGTGGCCTGCCTTTCGGCAACGAATTTGCACCAACCTTCCAAGATATGACATCTAACGCGCTTGTTGCAGCCATAACCGCTCCTATTGACCAGTTTGACGCTGTATGGCAACAACAAATGAATGCCATCCTTGCCGCCGGCGCACAACAGGCCATGGATGAAAGACGTGCAGGCCTAGAAGCCCTTGCAAATTATACAGGCGAATAATAGCTCTCTAAAATAACACTACAAAAACTTGCCCGCCATATGGCGGGCAGTTTTTTATTACAAAAACGGGACTTTTCAATACAAGAAAGCTTCCTTAATCATAGCGGCAACAGCTTCCGGCTTTAGGTAAGTATTATTAATCTTCAAATAGTTGGCGAAAGGCTGCTCACCATCGCGAGTGTTAAGTCGTTGCTGGGATTCAGCATCAAGAAGCAGGCCTTCTGAAGCAGCAATATCGCGCTTGGAAGGCTTATGCAGCAAGCGATTCTCCGTCTTATTCCGCTCGATACGCACGTCCAGGTCGGCGCAAAGCTCCACTACACATGTCCTTGCTCCATAGTATCTGTACAAATCCAAAATGCCTTGTATGTAGTCATGCCCCGTCGGTACATTGTCAAAATCAAGCATATTGGTGAATATCATCCCGGGCAAGTCGCTCTTAGCGACGGTTTCAAGAATCTCTTGTGCGAAGAGGTTTTTAAGCCTCTTACCTTCCGCAGAGCCTTCGCCATACACAGGGACAAATTGACGCACCAATTCGCTAATTACATGATTGTGGAGAAGCTTTAGTCCCGTGATGTCGGCCAGCGCTTGGCCGACGGTCATCTTCCCTACGGCGGGCGGACCAAGTATAATTACAAGTTTCATTGTCGCACCTCTTTAAAACAGCCCCTTGTTGGCCTCGTAAATCTTCTTAAACAGCCTAAACTGCCTTTGATAGGCCTCGTGGCCATCGGGCTCTATCATCCTATCAGTACGAAGAAACTGCGCTTTGGCCACCTCAAAGCCATCAAACACCTTTGCGCCCACGCCAGCAATCATCGCCGCGCCAAAGGCTGGCCCCTCTTCGATGTTCAGCACGGTGACGGGCCGCTGCAACACGCTTGCAATGATACGCCCCCAGATATCACTTTTTGCACCGCCACCTGTGATATAAATGTCGGTGATAGGCGTGAAAGGCGACACCAAATCATACATAGCACGAATATTATACGCCACGCCTTCCATAACGGCGCGTACCATGTCGGCCTTGGATGTGGTGGCCGCCAACCCAAAGAAAATGCCCTTTGCATCAGGATTAGGGTAGGGGCAACGCTCGCCAAAAAGATATGGCAGGAAAACCACGCCGCCAGCCCCTGGTGTGGACTGCTCTGCCAGCGCATTAAGCTCGTCAAAGTCCGCCACGGTCACGATATTGCGCAGCCAATTAAGGCTTTCGCCGGCGCAAAGCATACAGCCCATAGCGTAAAACTTGCCGGGGTAGGAATAGTTAAAAAGATGCACATCCCCCGTGATATCGGCCGGCACGGCATCCAGCATCGTAACCACGGTGCCACTGGTGCCTATGCTGATAATGGTTTGGCCGCTTGCTACAACGCCGTTGCCAATAGCGGCGCAACTGTTATCGGCACCGCCGGCGATGACGAGGGTTTCGGGGGCTAGGCCAAGCTCTGCCGCCAAGGTGGGTGTAACCTTACCCACCGCATCAACACTTTCCAGCACTTCGGGCAAAATGTCAGCAGGCAGTCCAATTTTTTCCAGCAAAGCGTTGCTCCATTGGCGTTTGCCAACATCCAAAAGTATCGTACCTGCCGCGTCAGAAGCATCCGTGGCAATGCGCCCCGTCAGCATGTAATTGATATAGTCCTTGGGCATGACAACTTTACAAACTTTTGCGAAATTTTCCGCCTCATTTTCACGAAGCCAAAGGATTTTTGGCAGCGTAAAACCTTCCAACGAGCGATTATGAACCATAGATAGCAACGCCGCCTCGCCACCTGCCAAAGCCGTAATTTCCGCAGCCTGCTTTGTGGTTCGCGTATCATTCCATAAAATAGCATTGCGTATCACGTTGCCCTCGGCATCCAAAAATACCGACGAATGCATCTGTCCGGAAGCCGCCAAAGCCACCACCTGCCCAGGGTTGGCCGATGTTATAGCGCGAATGGCGGCTTTTGTCGCATCCCACCACACGGCCGGGTCTTGCTCTACAAAGCCATTGCCCAGATAGTCCGGCGCATAGCCCACGCTAACTTGGTCCACAATTGCGCCGTCAGCAAGTATCATGGCCTTAACACTGTTTGTCCCGATGTCCAAACCGATAATTTGTTTCATAAAATTCATCTCCTTTTACAAAGAAACGGGCGACTAAAAGTCGCCCCTACGAAGGTAAATTCGTTATTATCCTATAATAATCTGATTTAACAGACTTTCCAGATATTCCTGTCTACCGCTTTTGTTGGTGGCAACTTCGCCCATCTCAATGGCATATTTTTCAAGCTCTACAAAACCAACCTTGCCCGACACAATGTCAGCACCGATGCCTGTTTTATAGCTTGCATAGCGGTCTTCGACAAATTTATCAATGCGACCATCTTCTATAATTTTGGCAGCAATTTTCAGACCCAGTGCATAGGCATCTATGCCTGAAATATAGCTGAGGAATATGTCTTCGGGGTCAAAAGAACCGCGGCGCGCCTTGGCATCAAAGTTTAGGCCGCCTGTGGTGAAGCCGCCGGCCTTTAAAACTTCCAACATACAAAACGCCGCTTCGTAAATAGAAGTAGGGAATTGGTCCGTATCCCAACCCAGCAGTAAATCCCCCGTATTGGCGTCGATAGAGCCAAGAAGGCCATTTTCACGGGCATACATCAGCTCGTGCTGGAAGCTATGTCCCGCTAACGTGGCATGGTTGGCCTCGATATTAAGCTTAAAATCGCCCATCAAGCCATATTTTTGCAAAAACGCGTGAGCCGTGGCAGCATCAAAATCATATTGATGTTTCATGGGCTCTTTCGGCTTGGGCTCTATGTAAAAATCTCCTGTAAAGCCAATTTTGCGGCCATACTCCACAGCCATGTGCATCAGGCGCGCCATGTTGTCAAGCTCGAAACCCATCTTGGTGTTAAGCAGGGTCTCATAGCCTTCGCGGCCGCCCCAGAAGGTGTAGCCCGTACCGCCCAAGCGCACTGTAACTTCCAGCGCCTTCTTTATCTGCGCCGCCGCATAAGCAAACACATCGGCATTGGGAGCAGTGCCCGCCCCATGGACAAAACGCTTGTTGGAAAAGAGGTTGGCCGTGCCCCAAAGCAGTTTTTTGCCGCTTTGCTTCATGGCACCCTCAATTTCATCCACAATTATGTCAAGGTTTTTATTACTTTCGGCCAATGTGGCACCTTCGGGGGCCACATCTCTGTCATGAAAACAGAAATAGTCGATATCCATTTTGCCTAAAAGCTCAAAGCAAGCGTGAACTTTATGCTTTGCATGATCCATCGCACACGCCGCCCCAAAGGACTTGTCCGCCGTGCCTTCGCCAAACATATCCACACCCTCGGCGCACAGGGTATGCCAATAGCTAAGCCCAAATTTGAAATGGTCGCGCATTGTCTTGCCGGCGACAACCTCTTCCGGATTGTAATATTTGTATGACAATGGGTTGTCAGACTTGCTGCCTTCATAAGAAATATTGCCAATTCCCTTGAAATATTCTGACATATTTTTCCTCCTTAGTGCTCAATTTTATCACCTAAAATTATAGCATAAAATGAGGAAAAAGTAAACGACTTTTTACGATTATTTCAGTGTTTTCAGCGTATTTTAAGTGGGTGCTTTTATGCCCTTGCCCTTCCATTTATTGCCTAGCATCCTTGGTATGAAAAGGGCACTGCGCCCCACCCAATCCAGATACATGGCAAGCCAAATGCCCATGATGCCCATGCCCAAAGTTATAGCGAAAATATAGCTAAATGCTACGCGTAGCACAAGCATGGTGGTGATGCTAACTATCATAGGAAACATAACATCGCCAGTAGCGCGTAAGGCGGCGGGTATCACGAAGGATGTGGCCCAAAACAGCGGCGTGGCTATAAGATAGCTGACAAAAATCATTGGCAGATAGGCCAGGGCTTCCTCTGATGGGTTAAATGGCGCAAAAATTAGGCTTTGTGTGAAGAACAAAATGATGGACAGGCCAAGAAACAGCACCGAAGAGGCAATGGTGGCAAATATTGCGGTTCGTTTTACATCATCAATATTGCCGCGGCCAATGCGCTGGCCAACAAGAATCATAACGCCCGTAGCAAGGGCCATACCAGGCACATTAATGAAATTTGCCACAGAACCCGCTATAGTGTTAGTGGCGATGGCGGCAGTAGAAATTGAGACAATGAAAACTTGCGTCACAAGGCGGCCCATTTGAAACAGCGAAGATTCGAAGCTGGTAGGCAGCCCCAATTTAAGAATTGTCTTTTGCATAGGCGGCGCAGGCTTAAAGAAACGCAGCTTGTTAAGGCGCACACCCCTAGCCTTTTTAACGATAAAATAAATAGCCGCCCCAAGGCCCATAACGCGCGCAACAACCAAAGCTATAGCAGCACCGGCAACCCCAAGGGCAGGTATTGCAAAAAATCCTAAATTAAGGCCATTGATGAGGATGATGCCCAAAATCAGGTTTATCACATTCATCCCAATAGAAACAATCATGGGTGTCAGCGTGTCTCCGCTGCCGCGCAAAATGCCGAAGATGGTTTGCATAATGGCCAAAACAGGGAAAGAAAAGCTGATGATGAAAAGAAATGTCAGCGCGGATGCCATAACATCGGCTTCGGCATCGCCAAATAGCAAATCTAATATCTGTATACGAAAAATTAGCAAAATAGCCAGCACAACGGCGGAAAAAATGGCGGACAGCACAATGGCCTGCCCCGCGGCGCGCTTGGCGGACATAATGTCCTGGCTGCCGATATATTGCGCCACAACAATGGTGCCGCCTGTTGTAAGGGCCACAAACAGGGCAATGATGAGGTTTGAAATAGAATCTACCATGCCCAAAGCACTTGTGGCGTGCTCTCCAATGGAAGACACCAACACTGTTGATATCATGCCCATTATGGATATAAACAAATGCTCTACCATCATGGGCATGGAAATTGAAAAAAGCTCGCGACTGCGGCTTTTAATTTCCTGCCGGCCCATCATGGCTTTACCTCTGCCTTAATTTTGGCAATTTGTCCCATAAACTGAGCCAAATCAAAATCTATCAAATTTATCTTCTCCTCGTCATATATATGCGCAAATATTTGGGCGGTGTAAAAGGCGTCGTTGGGCGCGTTGTGAAAAGGCAGTTCGGACTCTATTTCCAGCAAGTCTACAACAGTGCCCAAGCCCAACTGCTGCTTCGATGGCAAATCTAAATGCACAGAGGTAAGGCTTTGCACATTTATGTATTGAAGGGGCAATGCCTTGCACCTTTCTTTGAAAAACAGCGCATTGCGCAAAAGCTCTTTCATATCATCGCTGCCCCAAAAACAAAGCACGGCATCGTCCTTCCCGATAAATCTGACAAGCCCCCTATAAGCCTGTGCAAATGAGGGCGAATTACGCAAAACATCGCCCGTAAGGCCTGTAACCTTTGCCACAAAAGGGTTTAGCCCCCTATATACGCTTGGCCGAACCGTCGTTCCAAATCTGTCCACAATATTGCGCCCGCCATCCAGCTTCACAGCCCCTATCTGGATAATTTCCAGCGGCAAAAGGGGGTTTGACGGTGCTTTTTGCCCCGCGCGAAAGTCAAAATTTTGGTTATATTCCAAATCTATTACAATGTAATTCATATCTGCCCCAATCGTTTGAAAATAAATTCTTTCATATTCTAGTCTATCATCAATAATGAATAAAATCAAGACATGCGAATATATATTTGGTAAACAAGTTTGACAAGCGGGGGATTTTTTATGGTTAGAATATATGATTTGCGCCAGAAGGAAATTATAAATGTGAAGGACGGCACGCGCTTTGGCTTTGTGGCCGACATTGAAATTGACGAAAAAAGCGGTGAGATAACAAAAATCATTGTGCCTGGCCCCGCCCGCGTCTTCGGCGTTTTTGGGCGCGACTCGGAATATAGCATCCCATGGGATTCCATAAAACAAGTGGGTGATGACATAATTTTGGTGGATGTGGATGCGGATGATTGCCTGGAAGAATTGTAAGGCAGATACCGTCATACATTTCCATAGTTAACCGGATTGCTTTAGCCTTGGGTTGTACTGGGCTCTTGACAGTCGTTGACCTGGCAATAGACTTGTAGCGAAATTGCCTACATGCCATCCGTAGGGGCGGCTACAAGCCGCCCCTACAAGCAGGTGGGTAATTTTGCTGTAGGCCTAATGACGGTTGGGCGTTGTATCGTTACCGGAAGTCCGCGATAGTTCAATCGTCATTGCGAGGCCAACGATAGCTGAAAAGCCAGCACAGCCCAAGGCCGAAGCAATCCAGCAATATTAACTTCAAAATCCACATACTAATGCTGCCCATAGGATAGAACTACTACCACCCGCTACCAGCAAGACGTTTTATTTTTTATTTTTGCTTCGATAAACCAAAACACCAATAACAATACCAATAGTTGTCAAAAAGGCCGGTACTACCACCGCTGCAATCATAATTATCAAATCAAAAGCCATGAATGACATAAATTCCGCCCCTTCCTCATGCACTTCATATTCTATAGGGATAATTTCTTCAATTTCCGGTGCCGGGCCTTCTTCTTCGGGCTCTTCGGGCACAGGTATGCCATGGACTTCAAAAATTTCGCCTACATCCACCCGCATTGTTGAGCCTACCTGAAAGCTGCTCCCGCCAATTCTTGTCGCCCATAATTCATAATAGTAAACCTGCCCAAATTCGGCGGCATCATCAATAATCTCAAAAAGAATACGGTCGCGGATATCCATGTCCTCGATGATATGTTCGCTTAAACGCCTGCTTACACCCGTTTCTGCGTTACGGCCAAAAATCTCAATCCTATCATGCCACGACGCAAAGGTATTGCTTCGCGCAACATACAACAGCCTAATACCACCGCCTTCGTAAGGCTCGGCATAATAGCGGTGGGGGTCGCGCTGTGTCCACGGGCCAGTACGCACCATGGTGTATGACGTATCTTCTATGTAAAGGGTCATTTCGTCAATAACTTCGCGACTTGTGTCTACAACAATTCGATAGTCAGCAAAACGCGTGGTGTCACGCAAAGCCTCTTCCGGCGGGCGGCCATGCACCTCGATGTCCCATGGGTGGCGTACCCGCGCCGTAGGGTCTATCGTAAACTCAACAAGGCCATCCTCAAGAACACGCATCGACAGGGCATACCATTCGTCCGGCAATCTTGATTCCGGTGAAAATGGGGCGATGGGCCTACTAACAAAATCAGTAAAACCATGCCAGTCAATTGTAAATTCCACAGGCCATATAACACTTTCGTCAATAATATCGCTGTAATAACGCGCCGCATCCACCCACTGGCCTGATACGCGCGTAAGAAGGTGGACAAATTCCGGCGTTTGAATTGGTATGTAACGGGCTGTGCCGGGTTCGGGCGTAAAAACATATTGGGTATCATCATTGACGATACACCAGTACCTATCCCAGCTAAATCCCAAAATACCGGCGATATCCCACAAATTAAAATAGATGCCGTCAATATCCCTGACAACTTCCATGGGGATGGTTGTCACAGGGGCGTCTATGCCGTCAAAGCCCACCAAAATGGTTCGTACGGGATAGCCATCAAAGCCATACCAGTCGAAAAAGCCATAAGAACCAAAAGCGGCGTATCTTTCAAGGGGGATGGGCTGAAATTCGTTGCCGGTGGGGGTGTATGGCGCGCCGCGCACTATCCAATAGTCCCATGGGCTGTCATCAGATATGGGGCGTATATCAAACTGCGCCGATGTGCCGTTTAGCATATAGGCGATGTCATGCAGCCTTAGCGCGGGCACAGGGCCGTCGCCATCATATCCCCACGTCTCGAAAAGCTCGCCTTCCACAGAAACCGTAAAATGTGCTGCGCTAAAGCCATGTGTCGCCCAAACAAGGGCAGGGATATGCGACAATATCAATATTGTCGCCAACATCCCTGCTACTGTATGCTTCATGAATCTTCTCATAGATTTTTAAACACCGCGCAAAACTTCTCCGCATTTTCCTGATGGGGCAAAAGGCCCGTATCTTCAACGGTATGGACGACATAGGCCTCATCAATGCCGTTCCAAATGTTAAAATTGCTGTTGTTTGGCAGATATTCGCCGCGGATGATGTGGTTTGGTACATCAAGGCTTGCCAGGTTCTCTTTTATATCTACATTGAAAAACTTGGCCAGCAGGGCAGATACCGCATGTTTGCCCGCAGCACCCTCTGCGTGGGCCGCAAGATATATTTCATCCAAAAGCTCTTCATCTAAAAATTCCGCCAGGCCCTCTTCTTCAAAAATTTCTTCCAAAGCCTTTTTCGATACTATAGCATTGTAAACAGATGTGCCTAAAATTGGAGATTCTAGCACCTTCTTCAAAATACCATCCTCGTCCTGGGCAAGGGCCACATCAGCCTCAAGGCCCGTAGGCGATATCAATATAATTTTTTCAAAATCTTCGGGATTAAGCGCAACACAGCTTACCAAAGCCGCCGCGGTGTGTAGGCTGGCCGCTGCTGTAACAGGCTCGCCGATAACATTTTCTGCAAAGTCCTTTATAAGGCGCACATAAAGATACGCAGAGTAGTCCAGCGCAGGCTTGGAAGAATATCCAAAGCCCAGCAAATCCGGTGCGTATACTTTATAATCCTGAGAAAGATGCTTTATGGCCGCCTTCCATTCGAGGTTGCTGGCCCCCGGATATATGCCGTGCAAAAGCAGCAACGGCTTGCCCGCGCCCGCCGTAACATAACGGATATCACCATATTCCCATTCATAAACATTTTCCTTTGCCTTGCTTTCAATGCGCAGCTGCGCCTTTTTCGCTATCACGTGGTTAATAATGATGGGGGTTGCTATCAAAGCACCCAAGCCCAACAAAACCTTTGTACTTTTCCTCATATTTGTCCACTCCTTTCATATAATTTTACAATACCATAATTTCCCGCATAAATCAAGGAGGATTTGTGTTATGACCGAAGTGCTCTCCCTCTTAGCCGAACTATTTTTAATTGGCTGCCTGCATGTGATAATGAACTTGCTTATAGATGCTGAAAAAAACCCTTTGTTTTCAAAGATAGTGTCCATAGCGTGCTATGCAGGGTCGCTTTTTATCGTGGTACGCTTTGTAACAAACAACCTGCTTCCGCAAATGGCCCAAATTTTCCGCATGGTGCTATAATTTCTCTTGAAAATAGGCGCAATCACAATCCTCATAAAAGCTTGTATGCCCCACCATAAAACTTGGCACAATTATAAGCGCGCATTTTCCGTTAACCTGGTATGCGCAATTTAAAATGCAATTTATGTCCATAAAATCCCCTTTTGTTAATGAATTGTTATATCTTTGTTACATTTCTATAACATTCCAGCGAAACATTGTGACAAAAGGTTGCACATGCCCCTAATTTTCTGGTACAATGAACAAGCCATAAAATTTAGGGGGAATTTTCATGAAATTTGTTAAAAAACTTTCTGTATGTGTTATATTTTTTTCGCTTCTTTTCATTTTTGCCCAAAATTACACTGTACACGCGCAGGAGCGTGTTTCCATAACGCTTAACACCGCAAACGGCAGCTTTCTGTACGAAAATAGGTCTGTCACACTTAATCTTAATGGACAAGTGCTGCCGGAAGCCGATATGCCGCCCATCATCTTGGGCGACCGCACCTTTGTGCCCGTGCGCCACGTCTTTGAAGCCATGGGCGCTGTTGTAGATTTTCATCCGGAATATCAACGCATTTTAATAGCTTATCACGATAGCCTTATTGTTATGCAAATAGGCCAATATCACTTTAATTTTGACGACACCGTGCTATATATGGATGTGGCACCCCAAATTATTAACGATCGCACAATGGCCCCCGTATCCTTTGTGGCCGCCGCTATGGGTTATGGCGTGGAATGGAACCACGACACCGCAACGGTGTACATAACGACAACAGAAGAACAGTCTTATTACGAAGATATTTATTACACCAGAGAAACAGATGAATCAGATTTTGCGGCGATGCCGTTGTACAACGATACAATTGACTTTATTGCACTTTCAACAGACCTAACCCCCGGCCCAATTGCCATCGAGGCAAATGCCCCAACCCAAGTAAATAGCATAACATGGAATGAAAGCCGCACACAATTTACCATAACAGCCACATCAAGAATTTCGTCTGTGGACTGGGCAATGCTGGAAGGTGGCCGCCTTTTTGTGGACATAGGCAATGCCACGGCAGATTTTGCTCAAAGTAGCTTTAACATAAACAACGGCTTTATCAGCACCATACGCACGGGTCAGCCTGTTAACAATGGCGTAAGTGCGGCAAGAGTAGTCTTCGACCTTACAGCCCCTGTTGCCTACTACATAACCATTTCCGAAGACCGCACACAGGTTATTGTCACTTTCGAGCAAAACACGGTCACAGACATAAGCTTCCTTAGCACCTTCTACACCCATGGACGCGAAAGCATTGTGATAACAGGCTCTACGGCCCCTGCAACGGATGTTTTCTTGCTACACAACCCATTGCGCCTTGTGGTGGATATCCCCAACGCCGTGCTGGGCTTTAACGGCACCCTTAACGGCACAGGGCATTTCGTGCAAGACTTGCGCTTCTCGCAATTTGAGGAAAACACCGTCAGGGTTGTCGCCGACCTTACGCGCCACCCATCTTTTGCGGTGCAAATGGTGGACAACACAGTCACAATACATATCATGCCGCCAACATTTAGAAATATCTACTATAACGCCGAAACAGGCGTAATCGAAATTGTGAAGCCGGAAGCAGGCCTTAGCATACATCAAATTTTAGAATTTGAAAGATATGTTGATTTACAACATCTATTTGTGCTACCGGGCGACTTTTCAACGCATTTTGGCTATGGCGACTTTGAAGTGCGCGACCGCAGCCTGCGCATGGTAGAAATTGTAACAGAAAATGGCGTGACATCATTTACATTCAACACAACCCAAATTATGGCATTTGACATTACCGAAGACGCAGAGCGCATCTTCATCCGCCCCATACACCCCCGCGAACGCTACGCCTTCATTGTGATGATAGACCCCGGCCACGGCGGCAGATACCCCGGTGCGGTGCATCGCGGCCTACGAGAATCCGACCTAGCCCTGGACACGGCCCTGATGGTTATGGAAATGCTGGCGGCGGACGGCATTGTGCGAGCCTATATGACGCGCAACGCCGATGTTACCGTGGCAAATTCCCGCAGAGCGGAAATGGCCAACCAAACGGCGGACATCTTCGTGTCCATCCATTATAACGCCTCGGCCCGCGGCACGGCCCAAGGCACGGAAACTCTGTACACTGTGCCTGATATAGAAGCCGAAAGAGGCCTAAGCTTTAATTCCGGGCATCTGGCAAATATCTTCCAGGACAATTTGGTCGAAGCTCTGGATTCCATCGACCGCGGCACACGAAACCGACCGCTGATAATTGTGCTTAACCAAACACGCATCCCGGCCATACTGCTTGAAGTTGGTTTTATGGACCACCCCGAAGAAGCCCTACGCATTGCAGACCCCGCACATCGCCGCCGCGCCGCGGAAGCCATTGTGCAATCTATTTACGAGGCCATGGAAGTTTTTGGACCAAGGTGGTAGTACATGAACAATATCCAACACGAAGCTGCAAAACTGGCGCAAGACTATAACCTTGACGCGCCCGCAATGGCCAGATATGCAGATTTGGCCTCGGAAGTAGGAGAGCTTGGCAAAGAGCTGCTTTTGGGCAGCAAATATGGCAAAGAAGAGCTAAAAATCACAGATAACACCGCGAAAGAGATAGGTGACGTAATTTTTGCCCTTGCGATGCTGGCCAATAAACTAGAATTAGATTTGGAAAAGTGCTTTGAAACTGCTATGGAAAAATATAGAAAACGATTTGAACAAGCAGGTGAAATTGGCTCGTAAAAATGTGAGGTAACTAACATGGAAAATTTATATAAAAATTCTGCAAGGTTGTATGACATGGACAATAGGGATATCGTAGGCGACGACATCCCTTTTTACGTCGAATACGCCAAGCAACAGGGCGGCGAAGTGTTAGAGCTTGGCTGCGGCACAGGTCGCGTGGCAATTGCTCTGGCAAAAGAAGGGCTCAACGTAACAGGCCTGGACCTATCCCACGATATGCTAGATATTTTTCGCGAAAAGCTGGCCAAACAGCCTGAAATTGCAGATAAAATAACAATAACCCACGGCAACATGGCAAACTTTAGCCTTGGGCGCAAATTTGACATGATAATTGTGCCTTTTCGTGTGTTTCAGCTACTAACTGACGATGATGACGTAGCAACTGCACTGACCTGCATTCGCGATCATTTAACCGACGACGGCATCTTCATCGTAAATGTATTCGACCCCATTGTGCCCATGGATGAAGAAAACTGGTGTCGCCCTGAAACAGTACAATGGGAGAGATACGACGATGCCACCGGCAGCCATATCGTAAAAAAAGTTGTGCAAGATAAAATTGACACAGTCAATCAAGTAATTTACCCACAATTTATCTTTGAAATCACAAACTCCGACGGCAAAACCCAACGTATTGTTGACGATTTTAAGCTAAAATATTATTTTTACCACCAATTGCGCGAAGTGATTGAGGCGGCAGACCTGGAAATTTACGAAGAATTCTCCTGGTATGACAAAACGCCCATTCCTGGGCGCGAGCTAATTTTTGTGTGCAAAAAGAAACAATAAGAATTGCATTTTATCAAAAAGCACATATGTAATATGAAGAAGCCCAAATACAACCGCTTGAATGGTGTTGCCAACGGCAAAACCAAACCTTGCGATGAGGCGCTTGCCAAGAAAGCCCCTAAAACCAACATATATGAAAATTCTGACAGTAACTTCTTCCGTCATGGCCTGGATATAGAAAAGTTCGGGAAAAACGAGATTGTACATTGTAGGCATGAGAAGAACATAGAATGCCATAATTACAATCCATTTGCGAAATAAATGGAATACCAAGCATTAATAGTGACCTTATCAAAGCATCTTCCAACATGGGCCTACCTCCTACACAAACAACTGCCCAACCTGATTTATCAACCCCCCGACAAATATGGCGAGGACAACCGTAGAAAGCCCTATTGTCACAGCAATTCTAACCTTAAACTCTTTGGTTAGTATGGCAAACACCGACAAGCAAGGCAGATACATCAGGGATACAGCCCCGCCGACAAAGGCTTGCAATGCGTTTAAATCCAGCGCAAGCAAAGGTGCTACAGACATTTCCCGGCGCACTATGCCTAAAATAAGCGCGGTTACGGCTTCGGCGGGCAGGCCCAGCCATCCACTTACGATGGGCTGTGCTGCATTGGCAATAATGCCCAGCAGCCCGGATTCCGCAAGTATCGCAGCTATCAATATGGCAATCATCATCGGTATCTGCGCGTCTTTTAGAAAATGCTTCATGCGCGTTAAAAGCTTTCTTCCATATGATTTTGGGCTTGGTATCAGCAAGTTTGGCACCTCTATCAACAGAGGGTCAACCTTGCCTTTTATTATTTTACCCACAACTAAAGTGACGACAACAAACAGCAGCAGCGAAAAGGCTATCATGGCGGGCAGCATCCACCAGGCATAGCCCGCCAGCAGGGCTATTAACGCGCCGGATTGCGAGATGCATGGTATGGCAAAGGCAATGGCCGCGCTGATGATGATGCGCTCTTTGCGGCTGGTAGCCGCGCGGGTGCCGATGATGGCAGGCACAGCGCAGCCGTAACCCATCAAAACATGTATAAGGCTGCCGCCCTGGGTACCCAGCTTACGCATTATGTTGTCAAAAAGCACGCTCATTCTGGGCAAAAAGCCCGTATCTTCCAAAAAGGTGAAGGCCACGTAAAACATCAGCACAAAGGGGAAAATCAGGGCCAAAATCCATTCAAAGCTAATAACAAAAATTCCAAATTCGCCTACCAGGATGTTAAGCAAGATGCCTTCGGGTAGCAGGGATGCGAAGATGTTGTAAAAAAATGGAACGATGATATAGTCAACCAGCGGCTCTAGTAAAAAGTGTATCAAAAGCTCGCCGCCGCCAACAATAACACCAATTGCCAGCGCCATCACCAACAGCGCAATTGGTATGCCCGGCATGGGCTTCATCATGGCATCCCCAAGCTTGTCCATAAAGCTGGGGCTGGCAGAGGCATTTCTCGTACACGCCCTATTGCAGATATCACGCGCTGCCGCCCAAGGACAGCCCTCGCATTTGCCGCAGCTGTACCCGCTGCTTTCAGCGGCTTTCAGCACAACTTCCAGTTGGCGCAAAAGCTCGTCCAATCCCTTGCCTTTGACGGCGACGGTCTCAATCACGGGCGCCACCAAATCCCGTCTCAGCTGGGTCATATCAATAACCACGCCATGACGCTCTGCAACATCCATCATGTTTAAAGTGTATACTATAGGAATTTCATAAAGGGTTAGCTCCATGGCAAGACGCAGGTTGCGCTCTAAATTTGAGGCATCCAGCACGCAAATAACGGCCACGGCGCCGCTTTCCATAAAACGCGCCGCCACAGCCTCGGCTTCCGAGGTGGGCTTGAGAGAATATGTACCGGGCACGTCTATCAGCGTATATTCTTTGCCGCCAATAACAACAGGCCCTTCCATAAAGCTTACGGTGGTGCCCGCATAGTTGCCGCTAACGGCATGAATCCCCGTTAGCTCTGTAAAAAAGATACTTTTGCCAACATTGGGGTTGCCCATAAGCAGGATTTTGTTTGGCTTTTTCAACACTTGCTCGTCGGTTTGTACGTTATGGTGGCTCATTGGCGGACAACCTCCTTGACGGCAATTTGCGTGGCGATATCCTTGCCAATTGCGACGGCAAAGGTGTTTTCTATGCGCAAAAGCACGGGGCCGCCCAAGGCGTAGCGGCTTTCCACCACAACCTTTGTGCCATTGCGCAAGCCCAAATTCTCCAGCAGGCCAATATCAGGCACTGACGTCACCTGAAAAACCCCATTTTTCTTAGCTTCGTACAAATTTATAATTTTAGACATAAAAACCTCCTAAGAATTCCTATTGCTTTAGTATCTTATCACATTGCATCTTCACCTGTCAACACTTTTTTATGTTAAAGTAAGCTAAAAGAATATTATGTATTGCTTATCTTCATTTTATATGATATAATGCTTATAATTTAGGAGGCGATATAAGATGGAAAATGACATTTTAAATTTAGAACAAGCCATGGAACTTTTTAGTGTTAGCGAAAGAACCATGATAAAGCTTTTAAGAGAGGAAAATGTGCCCGCCCGCAAAATTGGGCGCGAATGGCGGTTTAGCAAGGCCGCCTTGCTACGCTGGCTGGGTGAAGGAGATTCTACAAACTATCAAAACCACCCAGAGCAATTTCAAGTTCATAATGATTCTAAAGCCGTTTTATGCGATTTTGTCCTGAGGAAAAGGGAAGCGCGCTCGCTAGGTGCTACAAAACATGACGCGTCAAACTGCCTGCCTTGCTGCCCAGAATTAAAAAAGTGCTTGACAGATAAATAAATCCATGATAATATTAATTTGTAATTGATAAAAATTATTAATAATAAATTATTATCAGGAGGTATATCATGTCATTAATCGGCAAAAAAATAGGAGATTTTAAAGCACAGGCCTATGTGGATGGAGATTTTAAAGAGATAACCCAGGAAGATTTGATGGGCAAATGGTCTGCATTTGTATTTTATCCGGCAGACTTCACCTTCGTATGTCCCACAGAACTTGGCGACCTAGCAGACATCTATCCGGAATTTCAAAAAATAGGCTGCGAAATTTATTCGGTTTCCACCGACACGCATTTCACCCACAAAGCGTGGCACGACACTTCGGATTCCATCAAGAAAATAAAATACCCTATGCTGGCTGACCCAACCCACAAAATTTCCACAGATTTTGGCGTGCTAATTCCCGAAGAGGGCTTGGCGCTGAGGGGATCTTTCGTAATAAACCCCGAGGGCAAAATTGTTGCCTACGAAGTGCATGACCTTGGCATCGGCAGGGCCGCCGAAGAGCTTTTGCGCAAGGTGCAAGCGGCGCAGTTTGTAGCAGAAAATGGCGACAGGGTTTGCCCCGCAAACTGGAAGCCCGGCGGAGAGACATTAAAGCCCGGCCTAGATTTGATAGGTAAGATATAAAATGAAGCGAAATACGGTGCAACGCCAAATTATCTTGGACACCTTAAAGGCCCTGGACACCCATCCTACCGCCGAAGATTTGCACAAGGAAATACAAAAGAAGTACCCTTCGATAGGCATAGCCACGGTGTATCGCAACCTGCGCCAGCTAACCGAAAGCGGCCTTGTTTTGCAAATTGCAACGCTGGATGGCGTAGCCAGATACGATGGCTGCGCCGACCCCCACTATCATTTTCACTGCAAAACATGCGGCGGGGCTTTTGATTTGGAGCTAAACCTAATTGACGGCATAGAAGAAGCCGTTGAAAGCAAATACGGCTTTCAGGTGGATAGCCATGAGGTTACTTTCACGGGCACTTGCACAAAGTGCATATAACTAGACATATTACGAAATAACGCGCCCTAATTTTTTAAAGGGCGCGTTATACTAATATCCCACCAAAACAGTAACAAAAACTTGTCTTTTTGCACCAAGGACATCGTCAGCTTCTCCTAGCGTGCCTTTAGGCACGCGTCGTCGTCGCTTCCTTGCCTTGATGCAAAAATCCTGCGTTTTTCTGTTGCTGTTTTAGTGGGATATTAGTATATTTTTGCTACTTTTTAACCACATCATACATCGAATTTAATATCAGCCAATTTTGCGGCCAAAATCTGTTTACTGTCCAATAGCTAAAACCCGCCAAGTTATATTTTGCCCCAAGCGCAAGCTTGGCCTTTACGCTGCGCGCATCTTCAAACCAAATTTCGCGGTGCTTTCCGTTTTCGTCATAATATTCAATAAAGGGCGACTGGGACTTTTCATCGAAGCCTATAGCTTGATTGCGCTTGCGAGCCATATCCACGGCGGCTGTGTTGCCAATGGCCCTGCCGGGATTGGTGCGCGAAGCCGGCATTGGCCAATCGTAACCATAATTTGGTATGCCCATTAGTATTTTTGACGGCGGCATCTGGGATGCGGCATATTTCACGGTGTTTTCCACCCTATCTATAGGTGCTACAGCCATGGCACCGTCAGCGGCGTGGCCCCAGTCGTATGTCATCAGCGTCACATAGTCCACAATACTGCCAATTGCGGCATAATCGTAGGCACCGCTAAAGACATCTGTGGTGTTTTCAGCCTCTTTGGCGGGTATTGCGCAGGAAATGAAATACCCATTATCATGCATCCTCTTTGCGGCCTTGGATAGAAAGCTATTGTACGCCTCGCGGTCTTGGGGCGACACAAATTCAAAATCCACATCCAGCCCAACATAACCTTTGGCGCCCATAGCCGCGAGGACATTGTCAATGAGGGCATTGACGGCCTTGGGGTCGTTTAAAATGGCATGGGCTAAGTCAGAATCAAAATTGCCGCCGGCCCCGATGTTGGTTAACACCAAAGTGGGCTTTACGCCGGCACCCACTGCCTTGGCAATTATCTCATCCTCGGCCTTGGGCACAATTATGGGTGTAAGGCTGCCGTCTTCCCGCGCTTCATAGCTAAAAAGGTTAAGAAATGTTAAAAAGGGCAGCGTCTTATCCAGCACATCATCCGCAATGTTGGGATATGCATATCCATTCACTTTCACGGCACCCAGCTTAGAACTATCGCTAACACCTGTAATCACAATGGTTTGGCCATCCACAAGGATATCGTCTGGGTTTATCTCGTTTTCCCGCGCAATCTTTTGCCAATCTACACCGTATTCTTTGCCTATAGAATACAGGCTATCCCCATCTCTAACAACATGAATTTGCATGGCACCCTTCCTTTCGTAGCCTACCAACCGCGCCACATACCCATCCTGTTTGACAATAGCGCGCCCATTAACGGCGCAAGCTGGGCGAAAGAGCTTGCATCAACCTCTTCGCTGAAAACTTCCATCTCAGCCGGTATGGCTGCCCTGGCTCCTTGGCCTGCGGCTTCACGCATCAATCTATCCCATGTCATCGGCCCGACAGAGCCATCAACCGACAGGCCAAACAAGCTTTGCACCGCCATCACGGCATCTCTGGTGCCGTTGCCAAAAATACCGTCTTCGGAAATTCTCCAAAGTCTGCCTGGGTGTAAAGGCACCAGCCTGTTTATCGCCTGTTGTATCAGCCTTACGCTTTCACCCGTTGCGCCAACACGAATTACGCTGCCGGGGTAAGCTGGTATTGAAGGCGGCGGCGTTGGCGGCGTTGGCGGCGTTGTGCCGCCGCCACCGGCGCAATCTGCGGCTTCACGCATCAATCTATCCCATGTCATCGGCCCGACAGAGCCATCAACGGACAGGCCAAACAAGCTTTGTACCGCCATCACGGCATCCCTTGTGCCATTGCCAAAAATTCCATCCTCAGAAATTCTCCAAAGCCTATTGGGGAAGCAAGGGACAAGCCTGTTTATAGCCTGCTGTATCAACCGCACGCTTTCGCCCGTAGCACCTTGGCGAATGACGCTGCCGGGGTAGGGTGGTATCGTGGGCGGCGGCGGCGGCGTTGTTGACCCACCTGGCTGCAAATTAAGAAACTCTCGCATTATCCTATCCCATGTGATAGGCCCAACGGCCCCATCCACAGAAAGGCCAAATATCCTTTGAAAAGCAAGGACGGCTTCCCTTGTCAGCTCTCCAAAAACGCCATCTTCGGGCACCCTTGGTATGCCCGGCACGGCCTCATGTATCCTGTTTAACGCCTGTTGCATCGTGCGCACATCTTCTCCGCTGGACCAAATGCGCAAAACCGTACCCGGGTAAGGCGGCATATTTGGCGGGTTTGGCGGTGCCGGCGTAGGCGGCGGCGTGGGGGCGTTGTCTACGATGCCCCAATAAACCTCATAAAGCCTGCGCCATGTGTTTGGCCCCACAACACCGTCAACAGTAAGACCAAACAGCCGCTGGAAGGCCCTTACGCCATCCGTTGTCAGCCTGTCAAAGCGGCTTGTTTCCGCCACAAAAGGTATTTCCTCATAATACATGCCGATGAAATCCAGCAAAAATTGCAGTTCCGTAACCCTGGCGCCTGTGGCACCTTCACGGATAACAACCGTTGGCGGCGTTGTGCCTATGCCTATGCGTATGCCTTCGCTGTTCATTTCCCACAGGGCCTTTTCAATGCCGTAAATACGCCCAATTTGGTACCATGTGGCCCTATCAACCACGCCTGTTGCCGGCAAATTGTAAATCTGTTGAAACATGATAACAGAGCTTCGTGTGGAAGGCCCAAAGACACCATCAACAGGATTTATTATCACATTGGTATAGCGGCCCAAAACCCTGTTAAGATATCTTTGCAGGGTGCGCACAGCCTCGCCTTGAGAACCCTGGGACAACGGTGCTCCCGGCCAGGATTCCAACGGCCCGGAAAAATGGTCGCATTGGCGCAGCTCTAGGTTTTGGGGATAATATTTGCGGATAATTTGCCATGCGTTCATGCCTCTGTCGCGCCCATCGAAAAACGAACCCCATTGAGAAAGCCGCCCCGGAAAGTTTGCCGCAACACCGTCATTATAAAGGGCAAGGAAAGGCTCTAGATGCCCCACAATGGCCAGATAATTGTTAAATATCCTGTCAACTATCGCGCTTATCCTGGCACCAATGGTGCCGTGATGGGTATATTTTTGGTCCATATGGGTGGTGGCCGTGATATCAAAATTTTGCCCCCGCTTGCGGTAAAACTCTGTAAAAACGCGGTTTAGCGTCAAGGACACTATGCAATAAACATTTGCAATTATCGTCTGCTCTGGCCATGTGTCAAAAATTTCATGGGATGCAACATTTTTGATATAGTCGATGAAAGGCACCCTCACATTAGGGGCTTGGTTTTCCCATCTTCCCAAATGTACAGTAACAAAATTTGGTATCACAACCCTGTCCAGCACCCTTACAGGCGGTATGGGCCTTTGCTCTTCCGGCACGATGGGGTCATCAAGGGCATGGCCGCCTATGTCCACAATTTCCTCACCTAGGGTGCCGCTTCTTGAAAGGGCGGGGTGCATCTCGATAACCTGGATGGAAGTGGACTGGTCGAAAACCATTATGCCATTGTATACCACAGGCCTATAGCCCACGGCCCGCACCCTTGCAGTATACACGCTGTATCTGCGGGCGGTGGTGAAGGGGTCTTCTGTAAGGGCGATATCCGGCGCTTCCAGCGAAACTTCCGGCGCATGGCCCGTTATGTCTGTAACCAATTCATGCAGCATGGCACCGCTTTCATTCGTTAGGGTTATGTTTGCGCCATCTATTAAAATGGCACCTTCGGCCGCAACAACTTGAAGTATCAATTTACCTTTTCCCATAGTCATTTCCCCTTGCATCTTTATATGCAACATTATATGGGGGTACAGACTTTTTTGGTGAATGTCGGATATTGTTACAATATATCCATCCCCACACAACCTTGAACATCTTGAACACCCTTCTATAAACGCCGATATCATGGGATTTAAAAAGATGCTCATAGGATGTTCAACGAACATCCTATGAGCATCCCGTGGCATTGTTGATATTGCTGGATTGCTTCGGCACTGCACTACACTGGCTTTTCAACTGTCGTTGGCCTCGCAATGACATGTCGAACGTTACGTTACTAATTGGATGTCCACGACAGTTCAATTGTCATTGCGAGGACTACGGCAATTGAATTATGATTATAGTACAAGTCCGAAGCAATCCAGATAGGCGATGTGTATAAATTTTGATGTTGACGTAGGCTGGATTGCTTCGGCCCTGTACTGTATTGGCCTTTAAACTGCCGTTGGCCTCGCAATGACAGTTGGACGTTGCGTTGCTGCCGGATGTCCACGGCAGTTAAACTGTCATTGCGAGGACTACGATAGTTGAATTATGATGAAGTACAAGTCCGAAGCAATCCAGATAACCGATGAGTATGAATTTTGATGTTGATGTAGGCTGGATTGCTTCGGCCCTATACCACACTGGCTTTTCAACCACCGTTGGCCTCGCAATGACGGTTGGACGTTGCGTTGCTACGGGGTGTCCACGGCAGTTCAACCGTCATTGCGAGGACTACGACAGTTGAATTATGATACAGGACAAGTCCGAAGCAATCCAGATAACCGATGTGTGTAAATTTTGATATTGACGTTGCCTGGATTGCTTCGGCCCTGTACTGTATTGGCCTTTAAACTGCCATTGGCCTCGCAATGACAATTGAACTGTCGTGGACTTCCTGATAACAACGTAACGTTCAACTGTCGTTACGTTGTCAAAGTCAAAAAGCTATTATAGCACAAGTCCGAAGCAATCCAGCAATATTAATGATATCATAGGATGTTCATTGAACACCCTATGAGCATCTTTCTAAACCCCATGATACCGGCGTTTATAGAAGGGTGTTCAAGATGTTCAAGGTTGTGCTATAGGATAGACATGCCCGTCACAAATCCCTGACGCGCCGCATCGTAAACCTTCCCTACGCTTGCGCAATCTCCAATTTCAAATATTTGCTTGCCATCGGCGGCGTCACGCAGCTTGGCGGTTTCTTCGCTGTTGGCATCCATGCCCAAGGCGTAAACCACAGTGTCGGCGGCCAAAAATTCTTCCGCGCCATCTTTGTTGCTTACGTAAATGCCATTGGCTTCTATTTTGGTGCATTTCAAGCCTGCTTTATGGGTCAGCCTTTTGTCCATCTCATTAATTAGGGCCACACGATACATAGGATAGGCATCGGACGCAACTTTATCAAGCATTTCAATGACGGTGACATCATGGCCAACCTTCGCAAGATGAAGGCCAACCTCGCAGCCAACAAGGCCGCCGCCTATCATAACCACTTTTTTGCCAACTTTATCCATTTGGTTGTAGACATCGCAAGCGCTGATGGCGTTTTCGATGCCGGAAATTGGCGGCACCACGGGCTGCGAACCAAGGGCAAGCACCAAAACATCAGCATCAGAGGCGGCTATGGCTTCAGGGGTGCAGGCCGTGTTGGTTAAAACTGTGATGTCCCGCTTGCCAACGCGCCTAATAAGCAGGTTTTTATAGTCCGCAAGCTCGGCCTTAAAAGAATCGTTGTCGGCAAATTTCAGCAAGCCACCAAGTTTATCGGATTTTTCATAAAGCGTAACGCTGTGGCCCCTGTCAGCCGCAACTATCGCGGCTTCCATCCCCGCAACACCGCCGCCCACAACAAGCACCTTCTTGCTGCTTTCCGGCTTGCTGCCCAAAACAGCCTCATCAAAATAAAAGGCCTTGGGGTTAACTGTGCAGCCAAACAGCTTGCTTAAATCATCAATAACGCCCTCAAGAGGCCCGGGGAAGCACTTAAAGCAGCGCAGGCACTTCGCGATGTCGTCCTCGTTGCCTGTTAGCGCCTTGTTTACAAAATCTGGGTCGGCCGTTAGGGGCCTGGCTATGGCGGCTATGTCGCAGCTACCGCCGCGGATTAGCTCCTCGGCTATGTCGGGTGAAATAATGCCCCCCACAACGGCCACAGGTATGGACACCGCCTCTTTTATGGCCCGAGAAGCCTCGGCATTAACCGCATAGGGGTGAAACAGCGAAGAAAATTCGCCGCTTAAAATAGGGTCGCGGTATATGCCTACGGACACATGTATCATGTCCGCCAGATGCTCTATCATCTTACAAAAAGCGGCGGTTTCTTCAACGCCCATGCCGCCTTCCATCTTCTCGTCCCCGCTAACGCGGATTTCGATGACAAAATCCGGCCCCATGGCATCCCTAACGGCCTTGATAACCTGTATAGGGAATTTGGCGCGAGCATCCAGGCTTCCGCCGTAGCCATCGGCCCTTTGGTTTGTACGTGCGGACAAAAATTGATGCAGCAGCCAGCCGTGGCCGGCGTGTATAACCACGCCGTCAAAACCCGCCGCCTTCATGTATTGGGCGCAAGTTACGAAATTTTGACAAACCTCTTGCATCATGGCCTCGTCCATGGCCACAACCACAGCACCGTCTTCTCTGGTAAAGCCCATGGGGCCTATGGGGTTTTTCAGGCCGGGGATGGCTATTTTAGATTCGCCGCAATGGGAAATTTCAATCATTGCAACGGCGGCATTTTCGTGGATTATCCCCGTCATCTCCTTGAGAAAATCAAACACAATGCCTTCGTGCTGGGTATAGTCAATAGCATGGAAAGGCTCGCGGTTGGCGTGGTCATAGTCAACAGGGGTTTCGCCCACGGTAACTTGCGCCACACCGCCCCGGGCCTTGTCAATTACAGAATTGCGCAAAACCGTGGATAAAAACGGAATTTCGGCGAAGTTGCCGCAATAAATGGGCGCGGCGATGATACGGTTTTTGTAAGTATGGCTACCAACTTTTATGGTGTTAGAAATATTTGGGTATTTGTTGTTCATTGGTATCTCCTTTCTTTATGAGGGTTTTGATGTTGGTGTAAGCTGGATTGCTTCGGCCTTGGGCGGTATTGGCTTTTCAACCGCCATTGGCCTCGCAATGACATGTCGAACGCTGCGTTGTTACCGGATGTCCACAACAGTTCAACCGTCATTGCGAGGACTACGACAGTTGAATTATGATACAGCCTAAGTCCGAAGCAATCCAGATAACCGATGAGTATGAATTTTGATGTTGATGTAAGCTGGATTGCTTCGGCCTTGGGCTGTGCTGGTTTTTTGGCTAGCGTAGTCCTCGCAATAAACTTGTAACGAAATTAAAAACATGCTATAATGCCCATATGATTATTACAAAATACGAAAATCTTAAAAACTATAACGAGGTCGATTTTAAAGCGG
>Ga0123355_10002992_pt1 | contig 24041 bp, 15 predicted proteins | sample TergutEmb28metaG_3_FD_89872 | JGI IMG/M metagenome (GOLD analysis project Ga0123355, IMG submission 89872) | Embiratermes neotenicus P1 segment gut microbial communities from Petit-Saut dam, French Guiana - Emb289 P1 | ecosystem: Host-associated > Arthropoda: Insects > Digestive system > Gut ... | reverse complement strand
TATGCAGATATTTATTCACTGCAAAACTACTCTACATGTTTCGGGTGTCACAGCACCCATCATCAGGAGTATTAAAAACTGTACCCGCAGCCTCCAGTACAGGTCATACTACTTGTACCGCTATTCCCCTCCAACGTGGTCTGACAGGGAATGGTTTGTGCGAGTTGCACGCGACTCGCACAAACCAGTCCCGATCAGACCACGTTGGAGGGGAATAGCGGTACAAATAGTATGACCTGTACCGGAGGCTGCGGGTACAGTTTTTAATACTCCTGATGATGGGTGCCGTGACACCCGAAACATGTTGAGTAGTTTTGCAGTGAATAAATATCTGCATACTGTTGCATCTGTTGGATTTTTATTCACATTAAAAAATGTATTTCTTTAAACAACCACCAACCTCTCAGGTGTGGACTAGGACAACAGAGCCAGTACAGCAATTTGTTATAGGCTGCACCATCTGGGGACCAAATCCCCTTGCAGGAAAGATTTTCCCCACCAGACCAGACCAGCCGTGGGGCACACCCAATCTCCATTACAATTGGAACTGGGTGTAAAGTGGCCAGCATGTGCCATTAACAACCCACCCCCATTTAACACTCAGGGTAAAGGAGCACAGTAATACCTCTATTTCCTCTCTGTGCCTACATGCCCTTATCTTTACCTCTACCACCATCTCAGATACTCACTTTGAACACCCAGGAACCAGTCTGCGGCCGATACTCTAAGAAACGTGTATGCAGCTTGGCACAAACTCGACGTAACTTTCCTTCGTAGTCCATCTGTTTCAGTCGCTCTGTATCTGTGACTGGAGTGTGAGTAGTCTTATCCAATGGCCAAACTCGGTCCAAAGTCACCTGTGCTCGCCGGTTCAGCCCACACCCCACTGGAGGCTTCTTATCATCATCAGGATACAACATAACTTCCTTGTGACGGAAGTGTACTGTAATAAAATATAAACAGCAATAATGCAAAATATAACTGAACAATGAATTCAAATTTGTTATGAGTTGAATAATAAGAGTTCCATGAAGTTATAATTAAACATAAGCTGCATCATCTGCTGCTCATGAGAACTGTTGATAATGCATATCAAGGATCACCTTGTTTCCTTGTCTCCAATAAACAAAATACATGACCACAAAACTTTCATTAGCATTATTGATATAAATGTTTTATGAAATATAATTACTGAAACAAATATTTCATACAGATGAATGTTCAGTACTGGTAATAGCAAGCTAAATCAGCATTCGCAAACCAAGTAAACAAGCAGAAACTGTGGTATACTTCAGCATCCATGTATCCAACTACTACTGATACATTAATATTCTCAAAGCATCTCTTCCACTTCATATTACATTCAAATTACAAACACACAACAAAAATTCAAAGTCATGTCTGATAAGTTTCTCACTTCAAAATTTACTTCAACTGCCAAGTCAACTAACAGTGTCACAAACCATAACTGAACTGACAGTATGCAATTACCTTGGTAATTTTAATGGAAATCTATCCAAATTACATTTTGGGAAATATATGGTACTGCACAAGTATGTGTTTTGAGATACTCAACAGTTCCAAGTCCATATCCCCACACATCACTCAGATGGTTTGATTTTTAGACATCTGTGACAATGTGTGTATGTTCAGTCTGACACAACTTGAATTCTACATAAATATTTAATGCCTGTACATGTATATTAATGCACACTACATGTTCGGACTATGCTGAGACCATCATCAGGTATGCCAATACATTGTTTTATATAAGGAAGATAATTATTGACCAAATCTTGTCATGCATGGTAATATGTACAAAGGTACATATTACAGTAAAATTCATACAAGCAAAATCTCAAAGGGCCCCTTTACTCATTTTCTTCCTTATGTACAACTTTGTATTGGTATACCTGAATATGGTCTTAGTATACACCAAAATATGTAGTACACATGCAAGGTAAAGGTAAAGTTCACCCTAGAACAGGCCACAAAGGCAAACAGGGGGAGCAGAGGTATATCCCTACTCTTACTTTAACCTCAGTGCTAGATGGGGATGGGTGGTCAATGCCACACCCTGACAACTTTACCCCTCGGAAAGACCCAGTACCCATTGTACAGGAGGCTGGGTTGGCCTCAGAGCCGGTCTGGACAGGTGCGGAAAAGTTCGCCCCCACCAGGATTTGATCCCTGGAACGCCCAGCTCATAGCAAGTCACTATACCAACTGACCTATCCCGGCTCCGCATGTAGTAGACATGCAGAAGCATTACATCATTATAAAGAACTTAAGTTGTGTCATAATGAACAATGTAACTAATTAGCACAACGGGACAGCGTCCATAAATTGGCATTAAACATTTGTTTTTAATTGTGAATGTTAAATTGAGTCCCATTAGTTATCAACATGTAAATGCACTACACCAAGTTTAAACCTCTGACACCTACATCAGGTACACCTGTAATGCAGTGTGATACTCAAAAACAAATGTTAAAAAGTACCGATATGGCCATTTAATGGGCTCCTTATACAGTCCTCAATGAAATTCCCATCTCCTGCACATCACAATGTGCATTTACTTCTGGTGCCAAGCGTCCCATGAGTTGTCATTCATTACCATATGTGCTTCCATGCTGACGTAATACCAGGCTCTTGTGTATGACATATTCCTTAAACACATAACCATTTACATTTACTTACCCCTCCACTTTTTACTTCCTTTCCCACTTGTATCTGACTTTAAATATGCATTTTCCATATGCTTTAACTCTCTTGTTGCTCCAACAAATGTATGTGAGTGGCACCCATCAGCTATGGCTTTTACAATAAGCAAGCAAACAAGAAGTGATAAATGACACTGGAGAAATTATGATAATGAACCTGTGCTTGCCATATTCACCTATTTCATCCAGATTAAGATCAGCCACATCAAACGAGTCAGGGAAGAAGACATTGCCATAACCCTCACGACCAACTGTGAAGTTACCCACCACACAGCTACCATCATCACGCATATGACATACAAGCTCATCCAGTGATGGAATTGTATAGTAGCCAACTCGATGCAAGACAATTCCAGTTGGATGGGAATCCTGACCTTCCAAGACTGCGGCAGGTTCATCTGCCTCCAAGCTGTCATCTGGAACACAGTCAGCAACACAGTCATGAAATATCTTGAACACTTTTCCTCTCTCTTCTTGCCTGTGAAACTGCTCATTAAGTTACATGTGAATCCTCAAATATCAAGCAGCACTTAAAACATGTTTAATCAACAAGCACAAGCTACAGTGACCAGTGTATAAGATGTTTACATACAGGTCCTGTCTGTACATGATGGCCTTTATCTTCAATCTTGTTACCTATCAATGTTCATAAAATCTTCTGGCTTATTTTCAAATCAATACAAGTATTAATGAAAATGATATGCCTTACAAAGCTATTAAATTTGTTTTACACACTCGTTGCAACTGCCTAATTTACATTACATGAATATGTTCATACTGGTATTACACGGGAACATGCTGCCTAACAATGCAGTTTTCCTTTGGGTAGGCACAGCACATCAGCTATAAGTGTGCAACCATACCACAGGCCTCAAAACAGATGTTGACTTAACCAACCTTTGGCATTTTCATTATCACACTTCACACAGATTAGTCACAACTTCCGGCTCCAAAGGCTTAGGTCAAACTGATTGAAACTATAACAGCTTATATGTAGATGCAATGGAAAATGGCCCGAAGGCGAAAACAAGTTACGGTAAGAAATATGATACATCACATAGCTGCAATTCTTTATTAATAATAGAATGCTATGGCTTCAAATTTAAAAAAAAAAACTTACTGTTTAACTATGGGCAGTCCAGTAAAAAATGCAAATACCAAAATCGTCTAGGAAACAGCAACCTACTCAGTCCTACACATAGGGTACCTGTCAGATGTGATTTTTGTATGAAGTTAAGACATTATAAAGACAGTGATTCCACAGAAAAGAAAAGTGCAACTTACCAGATGTTGTTGAGCTGTTGTTGCTGAGATTCTCTTTATCATCCATGTTTAGGGATGAACAATTGGGGTCTTTCTGTGTTCTTAATTCTGCAATGGTGTTGTCAATGAGTGAGCCATTCATCCTTCGTCCAGGACTGAAAGAAAGCAAATACATTTAATAGTGGTTCATCATAATCCTTCTGATATACAAAGGGATCTGCAAAGTAAGATCAACACAGTTTTGATAAGATGACTTTTAACTGTACCACTATATTACATAGCAATCAAGGCATACTTTTATACTATTTTAACCACAATCAAGGCATACTTTTATACTATTTAACCACAATCAAGGCATACTTTTATACTATTTAACCACAATCTTGCATATAAGCAAGTTGCCTCACTTGATAAGACTAACCATATCCTCACAAGGCAAAAGTAAAAAATGCCTTACAAAAAATACCGCTTTGTGGCCCAAACAAATGGCAGTCAGACGGAAGCAGGTCTTGAATGAAGGTGGATGGTCTAACATAACCAACTATGTAATAAAAATGGTAACATAAAATGCATGCACTTCCAATCACCACTCTGGGCCTAAAAACTGGTTTAACTACTTGCCCTTACACAGACACTGAAGTTACCCCACGCCACTATCCACTATAGTAACACATGACAAAATGTGTCTGAACCAAACCAAGACAAAAACAAGTGTGATGGAATCCTCACACCAGATTTTTTTTTTTTTTGGGGGGGGGGACAGTCACTAAGGCAATAAAGTCACAAACAAAATACTAACTAAATATTTGTTGGAATCCGTGTTAGTATAATTTTTGAACTGTCAAATGTCACTAGCTACTTCCACAAACATAATGAATGCCACACGTGGCTACTGACTATCAGACATATAACATTTCTCTAACGCTATTATGACCGACCACAAATTCCAGGCAAAATGTCACACTATTCCCATGTTTAACCCTTTGAAGCATGTCCTCTGACACAAAACCTGAACTTCTACCTCACAGGAAATATCTGCATCTCAGTTATTAAGAATCGAATTATGTTCCTGAAAGCTGAGGTGTGTAAAGGGAGGATCATCATACAAACAGGGACATCTTATTTTCAGGTAAATGCAGTATTTACTATACCGACAAAACCCAGCAGAAACAAAACACGACAGATTCTGGGATGCTATACTGTATAGGTCAGTACAAAGGTAAAAAAATGTGAGTCAACTACTGCCTCCACCTTCTGGGCCTTCTATCAAGAAGGTGGATGCAGCAGGCTCCTCTGAAACAATGACACCAATCTGCTGAACTACAGACTGTTACTTCAGATCACACTTCTAATATTCACTGCCAAAAAACCCTTAATCGCATAGACAAATATCAGTCATGACATGAATTTAAATCAACATTTTTACAAACTAACAGTATTCAACAGTCCTTCTCTACAAGCTTACAATCACTCAGCACTCAAAAAATTCTACATGTTTAACACAACCCAAAGGATTACCACCGTCTTCACAACAGTATACACGACTGAAACAAGTCCACACCAACATACATGCTACTATAATATACAATAAATATACTATCCTCCAATATGCATGTGTAATTTCTATAAATCGAGCAACCTAATAAAATATACACACCTCATATTTGTGGTTATAATTAAAGGTGATGATGGTGTATCTTGTGCATCTGAGAGTTCATGTTCTCTTTCACTTCCTCCTGTACTTTTACGCAGTGATTTACGGAGCCTGCAACAAATTTAAATCTTGAGAAAAATAAATGCTGCAAATTCTACTTGTTATTAAGTCTGAAAGCCCTTATCTCCTTGCTGAACAACAGGTTGTTTTGTATCAGTGTAAAACATCGTTTCTTCACTGGATGGGAAAACAAATTACACCATCACAAACAATAAAAAAAAAGAGTAAGACCAAGAGCTACTGCTTCACAGAACCATTACATAAAATAAACTCTCTCAAAGTGCTTAAACATCTGCTAGGGCATCATACCATGTTGTGAGACCTTGAATTTAAAAATAAATTCACACTGAGATTAACTGCACTTGCAATGAAGCACTTCAAAAACACATACCACGAGTCCTCAGGCTGCTCTGGAAGTAAGACACTAGTTTGACGAACATCTTTATTTTCCTTATCAGCTTCTAACAACTCAGTCTGTCCTGGCACAGCAGCTGGCGACTGTGTGGCGTCCTGTCCACTGATTGGGGTTGCTGCCTTTGGTTTCAGCATCAATCTCTTGATGCTGGAGTGAGGTTGAAAAGTATCCAGCAAAGTGGGGTCACTTTCCTCAAGGCCCTCAAACAAGGACTTCTTCAACAGAACCAACAACAAATGCTACACTTTAGACACTTCTACATTTTTGACACCTTTAAAGCACAGTGACAACTGTCTGTACCACCTGCTTTAACATTTGAAAACTTTGCAACCTGCCCATTCTGCCCACAGCCAGCAAAGGAGTCCCCATTTAACAATGCTCCAAACAACATTGTGATTAAATTCTGACAAATTTTATTCATAAAAAACTCAACGCACATTCCTCAGACTTGGATTAACAGTTTTCAATGGCAACTGGTGGGAACATAATGGGCACTCTGCTTGGTATTTCAATAAATTATTATTGGAAAAAATGTTTGTTCTGTGCAGAGTTCCTGTATGTTGCAGTTTTCAGGAAACAAATCAAATCAGTACCATTACAGGCCCAAGGTGCCCAGAGGGTTCCAGGAAGTTAAGGTCCCCAGATTACATGACAATGGCCCAGGACGGTGGTAAGGTTGTCAGCCTTAGGCACTGGCCGCTTTTTACCTCCAGACAATACTCCTGGTACTCATTTCTGTTAGAGGCTGAGTTGACCCCAGGGCCATAGTGCGTTTGGAAGGATTATGTCAATGAAAAATTCCAATGACACCATCTGGAATCGAACCAGCAACCTTCCGATTTGTAGCACAGCGCCTTAACCACTGTGCTACCGGGTCCCCCAGTTCTCAGGAATGCAACCACAATTTTAAGCAAGAATTTACTGCACTGGTGTGTCTGGTACAATTCTCAGAATGCAGATGTGATTATTCCCCTGAACACAGTTAAGTGACCTCAGTAATGCAGACAGTGTGTCCTGAGAATACAACCGATTTGTTAAGTACCACTTAGATGCACTTTACATTTTGAAGGGTTATATAAACAATCTGTGTCTCTTGCTATAAAACAAATTAGACTTTATGATGATTACGAACAGCAGCAATTACTGCCAAAATATGCCTCTGCCACTACACTACACTACAACGAAAGTTACAACACTTAACATGTGTAAAGCTTCTCGGTATCTTGTAACACACAGACACATATTACTATGGCATACGGACATGACTGTTACGGTGCACAGTACTACAAAAATCACCTCATCTGTATCAGTTCCCTAATAATTTTAAAATGTTCTTCAGGAAGAAATGATGACAAATTGTGATCATTAGGATGAAATTTATATATTAAAAAAAAGGGGGGGGGGGCCCTAAGAAATACTGTTTTTTTTATTCACTGAATGTTTACAGATTCTCTTGCTTCTTCAAGCTGAGAGGTCCATGGTTGAAATCCAAGCCCAAACAGCAGCTATTCTGACCAAGACCTTCAGTGGTCTTCCTTAGTCTCTCCACAAATTGTCAGGATAATACCTCAAATAATGCATGGTAACTTCCTTCTGCATCCTTTCCATCCTACTATTTGACACTACACAGTGCAAGATGCTAACATTGGCATCAAAGGGTGATTACAAGTAAATCGAATAATGTGCAGTTAGTGGCAAAAGACTGCATGTTTACCAACCTCATTTTGACCTGTTCACTAAATACATTCCAGCTATGTTACACAAGAATTTGGCAGCAAGCTGGTGGTTACACATAATGTGCAAGGCTAAAGCTTTACACCTGTACAACACACCTCGCAAAATTACAGTTTCATCTGTTTGAATCTTAGGTCTTTTGAGAGAAGAAAGATTTTCTGCCTTGTTACTACTATATCAATTCAAACCTCCACAAAACTAGTCTCAGCTGATGTGTTTCATTGTTAAATCTACAAACATTTAACAGCCACCTAAGCTTAATTTCCACCTATTTAAAGAATGGTGCAAGTGAATTACCATTTTCATCTTTCAATAACAATTATATTTGTGTGTTAAGTTACTTATGTATAAAAAACACTTACTTTGGAAAGTGAAGATACCCCATAAAAACACTTACTTTGGAAAGCGAAGATACCCCATAAAACACTTACTTTGGAAAGTGAAGATACCCCATAAAACACTTACTTTGGAAAGTGAAGATACCCCATAAAACACTTACTTTGGAAAGTGAAGATACCCCATAAAACACTTACTTTGGAAAGCGAAGATACCCCATAAAACACCTACTTTGGAAAGTGAAGATACCCCATAAAACACTTACTTTGGAAAGTGAGGATACCCCATAAAACACTTACTTTGGAAAGCGAAGATACCCCATAAAAACACTTACTTTGGAAAGCGAAGATACCCCCAGCGGCTTCACCTTGATTTTAACACTTCCTCTTGGTGAGACTTTGAACTGGTTATTAGAGACAGCTGCTTTTTGAGCTGCTGGATTTGTTGGTTTAAGCAGCTCCTCTGCTTTTCCAGTTACCTATAGAAATACACCATTATTAACAGCCACTTTCAAATACCGCAAGTTATTTTCCTTAAAGAAACATGACATTCGATATAAAACTTACAGGCAGCAGGTTTCGAAACAATGGAGAGTCACCAAAAGGCATTGAGGCCAAGGCCAGAATTTGCTGGTGTACTGTTACACTGCCTGGTTGATTTGAAACCATGTTAGCTGCAGTTCTGTAAATATAAAAAACATCACAGTTTTACACAGCAAAAATGGTCTATTGTTAGTCATGCCAGCTGTTACAAAGAGAACACTATTGTGAATCATTATGATGGCAGAAACAATTATCTACACCCACTTCTAAACTTCAGTTAAAGTAACCAGTACATCACTACGAATGGATTCATTCTCCCATAAATTCCAAACTTCAGACCAGTCTGTTGTAGATATTGACCCTTTGACGCCTAATGACGACTATAGTGGTCATACCGCACCACTAACCTCTAAATGTTGCATTTTATATATTTATTCAATACATATAGATACTGAATATTTTAAACATGGTATATACTCTCCGTTTTTTCCTCTTCAAAATGCAGTTTGTTTCATAAATCTAACGTATTTGGTTCCTGTATCATTACATTTTATATAGAGGGTGTGCTAAAATTAAAAAAATAATTCTGGCGCCAAAAGGTTAAGTAATGAAACTTATTTGCACCTTCCCAGTTACTATCAGAAGAACAGGAAAAAAAGACTTTTTGTCACTGCCACTTCCTATACCAAAGGGCTGGGAAAGATGTTTAGCAGTATAGTGACTAGATCACTGGGTGGGTAACAAAGGAAACTTGGTTGATTACCAGCAAGGGGAACAGATTATTCTTTCCAGACCACCTCTGGGGCCCACAAGCCTCATATGGGGCAAGTGTGTCTTTTACCTTGCATAGAGCAGCCACTGTGCACATCTGCAGAGTTTAAGAATGTATGCAGCTATATGTCCATGCCTTTATGGCATGCACAGAAACATCCTCACCCTTAGCTTTTACTTTCCCTATGCATGGATCTCCACAGAACCCCACTACCAACACAAACAAGTGGAATACAACAGGACATAAAACATGCCTGAAGAGGCCTCAACACTCTGCAACCCAAACATGAATAAAAACGTACTCCCAAAATCCAAAAATCATCAATCGTGACAGCCAGTGTCACAATTTCACGTACGACTTACGAGCACAAAATACACAACATGAAGCTATCCACAAAGACACATATGGAATAAACCCATTTTAGACTATTATAAGTGATTATCACAAAATTTCCTTTAAAATACAGGGGAAAACCAGGATCTTACATAAATTCGGCCAGTCTCAAGATCAAAATTTTGACTCATATCTCAAATAAGCACGAGTGCTAAAAACCACAAAATGCACTGCCTGGTTCCATATGAACTGAACTAACAGAAAATATGGTTAATACCAATGCATGTGGTTGCTACCCTTTCAAATTAAGTATGCACCTGACAAAATATAGTCATCAATAAAAACAGAAGGCCTAGCACTATTCATCAGGGCCTACTTTAACGAAACTGCATATCAGAAGCTTCCTGTACTCCATACAATTGTCACAATGACAAGGGTGTTCCTTTTTTGTGACAGGTAATCTTCTGCTATCCATGTACAAGGGCTACTGTTGGCAACAGCAACAAGCCGATACATGACATATGTATGATTCATCTTCCCAAAGAAACAATGGCAATGAATGTCAAAATACATACAATAAGAAAGGCAATTATGTTGAAACTTTACACTAGTTTCCCATACTGTAAAATACAGTATTTAATTTTAATTACACTCACAAGACTCCCAGGTTCTCTCATAGGTCAATATTTTGTAATTTCAAACCTCCTGTTTTAATGACATCAATTTCCAGTGTACAAAAACCGAATGATCAAGCAGGGACAGTGAGAAACTGCAGAGCCAGATGACAGCATGAAAGTGGAAACGGTTTAATGTTCACCTAAGTTTATTCTTATTTTTAATCATCTTTTCTTTCCCACATTTTTCCTATTTCATTAACAAAATTTTCATAAATGACAAACAGTGAATGGTTTGGTAAAAAAAACACCAGGTTAAAAAAACTAAAAAGCTGACAACAAAATGTTCCCTTCCTCATCCAGTTCTGCATAGCAGTTAATTTACTACTAAAAGCCATCAGCAAAGAACTTGAGCAAAGAACTTAACAAGTCCAACAGCATTTAATAATCAGCCTCCAATATTAAAAATCCATGAACAATTCTATACTGTTATGAAGCCATACTAACCCTCCAAGCAACGGGTTCCCCCCAAGATTCAATGAGGTTCCGAGTCCCGTCCCTGTTGGAAATGTAGAGCCCATACCAAAACTTCCAGTATTAAACATTCCAGCATTATTTCCAAACACACTTGGCTTGTTAGCTGTGTTCCCAAATATGGACTGACCTCCAATATTTAGACCTCCACCTGTGGAAGACACAAGACATCAATGTTAAACAAAGAGCTTACTGAATGCACTAACAAATTAACCAAATTCAGTGCATCAGAATCAACTAGTGGAATAATAATATTCAATGGGGAGGAACATGGAGATGGGGTGTGATGGAGAGAAATTCCCACCCTCCAGCTACAGTTGAACACACACACACAAAACTCTTCCAAACACCCACTCCACATCACAGGGCAGACTGAAAATAACATTTCCTGAAAGACAACTTGATGGAAAAGCACAATAGTCCACCGTACCTTTACCAGGAAGGAGCCACAATATACCATGCTGCCTCTATCTGTAATTAACTGGGATAATTTTGCACTTGATCCCATGGAGTCAGCAAACCAACAGACTTAATAAAACAACACAGCCCTGTTTAGTCTAATCTCATACAGAGAGTAAGATTACACAAATTCATTACCCCCCTTTCCTGTCTACTTACCAAGGCCTGTCCCTGGGGATGCTGTCTGGCCAAAGCTAAAGCCAGATGTGGCTGGCTTGAAAGGCTGGCTGAAAGGTGATGTGTTTTGAGTTGCGCCAAACACACTGCTAGTACCAAAGCTTGAGGTTGTGGGATTTCCAAATGTATTTGTGAAGCCAGTTGTTCCAGCAGGCTTTGCTCCAAACAAGCCGGTATTTGTTGACGTATTTTGACCAAAAGAGAATCCAGTACTAGTTGTGGCCATGTTAAATGCTGGTTTGTTTTGGTTAAACAGTCCAATACTCTAAATTTGAAAAGAATATATTAATATGTATTATACACCTCTTGATTCTCAAACTAGAGCAGTCATCATACTGCAGATACAGTTTATCCTGATGCTTGGAGATACTAGCCAGTAGTAAGGAACATTACAAAAACAAGTATTAAATCTGTGGAAACACAACAAATTTCTAATAAATATTCTGCCAAGTGTCAAAACATACGAAGTTCACTACATTAACATAATTATTTATATACGTTCTCAGTTGGGCAATGCTTCAGGAAAGAAGGGATGGCTAGGCCACATGTTTACTGATGACAACAGCAGTGTAGTTTCTCTTTAAGCAATCATTGTGAACAAAGAAATCATAACCACACAAGAGATAACTACTGTTACCTGCAGATACTTTAAGAATTACATGTCAATAATCCAGATGGCTTAAGCATTAAGTTCTCCACGCTTAGAAAACAAACACTGTTCCCATAAAATATGAGAAACTGGTAAATTGTCTTCTGAAACATTAGATGTTTGCAGACAAACATGGCAGACAGTATGCTACTCACGAGAAAACAGCATCTTCATGAAAATTCCAAGTGTATAACATGGCAATAACTGTAACCATCTTGGAATTCATAAAATTAAAAAACTGGGAAGTTGTTTTTATATAATTATATACCTGATTCTGTGTGCCAAATGCAGGGAAACCAGAAGTTTGGGTGCCAAATGTAGAAGGCTGAGATGTAGCCCCAAACAGACTGCTGGTTTGTGGAGCAGCAGCTGGAAATATTCAAAACACTTAAGTAAATTCAAATTCACTTTGAATTACTTGTGAAATAATCAGACTATCTTTCAGAATCAACATATAAGAATCTTGTCAGCACCATACACTCCACACTTCCAACAGTATACTGATTTCACAAGGACCGAAATAAAAAGGAAACTCCTTAAAATCCACCTATCTTGATAACTCACTCAAAAATTGAAGACACAATACCTTGACATCCGCCTTTCTAATTCAATAATGAGGTCATGCAAACATTCAAAATGAAAACAAAAATGTATTCCTTAAAAATTAACAGTACAGTGAAACAAATACGGTATATTCTTACAATAAAACCAACCAGTTGCACTAATTTCTCATATTAATTTTTGTGATAAAACATTACATGTTTCAGACAGCTCCTCTGTCCGAAACATGTAGAGTTTTATTCCAAAAATAAATTTGAGAAAGTAGTGCATCTAGTCGGTTTTATTATAAGAATTTACCATGATGCAAGGTCACCTGAACGTCAAAATAAGGTATACCAGTTTGTGTCACTGTAGGTCAGATAGGTTATGTAACAAGTGTGCACGTGCATGCGCGCACATACACACAGTATTTTTATGTATGCTGAATTCCCAAATTAAAAAAAGACATGACTAGCAAAATAACAATTTCTATTCCAGTCAAAACTGAAGAAAATTTAATGAACATCACATTTTTAACTTGCAAACAAAACATGCAGTCTGTGGGTATTTCAAATCATTGTAATTCCAATGTGTGTGAATGTGTTTGTGTGCGCGCGCCTCTCTCTCTCTCTCTCTCTCTCTCTCTAATCTACAATGCCTAGTCAACGAGGAAACTTTCAGACAGCATAAAATGCAGACAAACTATATACATTGTGAATTACAAAAAAGTTCAATGCCACAAAAAATCTTTCAACCAATGCACACTTGCCATGTGCATCACATACTTCCAAAGGGTTTTGGCTGTGTATTCACTCCAAACGGATTGGCTGTTGTTGGTGTGTTGAATGAGAAACCTGAACCACCTGTGGTTGTTGTCATGGTTCCAAATCCAGACTTCCCAAACAGCCCACCACCTTGTTGATTGGTAGTACCAAATACACCACCAGAAGTAGATCCAAATCCTGCAACAACAGTTGTTTAAGTGATGTATAAAATAAACTCAGATCTTACCAACTCCTACCAACAAAGAGTACAGTTATTCTGAGATGTAAGGGAGTGTTATAATGGCAAGCAGTAATAAAATCCACATAAACAAAGACACACATGAATGCACCAGTTTGCACATGGAAGAAAAGAATGTCACGTTAACAAACCGATCTGTACTCAAATTACTTCCTCTTCTCTTCTAAACATAACCAACGTAACATGCTGATCTTGATTTACCACAGCATGGAGTAACATGCTAGCTTTATTATACATCGTATATCATATCACAGTATTGCCTCTGCATTCCCCCCCCCCTCAAAAAAGTGTAACATATTGGACCAACTGTGAATTCCAGAAAACTAGCCCATCATAAAACTGTTGATCATTATGCTGATATATATAGACTTACATGTCATTAATCCCTTCACATACCACTTTTTACCTCCTAGTAACTGCAGCAAAATACCATTTAATATTTAAACCCTCATCCCTATTGCACGCTCATCCTTACAAACTGCTTAGCATTACATCTTATACTGTTTTATTTATAGAAATGCACTCAATTTCACGTAAATGTCACACGAATATACAAGCACTTCAGGAACATTATATATTTACAGCAATAATTTACCTGATAATTATTTTACGTATGACCGTACAATGGACTAACACAACACAGTGTCAGTAACAACAGAGATCGAACAGAGCTGTCTGAGAGACGGTAAGGTATCAGCTATGCACGCGTGACGAGGCCATTTCTGAGACAGTTAGGTATGCTAATGGGTTAAACGTACAAATGTAACCTAGGGAATATACCCAGCATCAACAATATCAACATTCTGCACCATACACACAAAATAGAGTAACCTGTCACATCCTGCAATATAAATTTTGTAGAACTAATGGAATCATTACCTTTGTTACAAACACAACTATGGCTCATACTCTTACCTATGGAAGTACCTCCACCAAATAGAGATTTGTTGTCAGTAAAGATGCCTCCTGTGCCTGTACTAGTACCAGCCCCTGTACCAAAGAGGGAACCGCCCGTGGATGTACCAAACAATCCAGTTTGTTGAGGAACTTGCTGTGGCCCCTTGCGATTGGCAATATAATCCTCCAAACGCAATTCTTCCAGTGACTTTGACTCATATTCCTTCATGCAGGTAATACAATGATGTCGGGTACTAATATTTTGTGTAACGCCATTCTTGACCATTGTATCTGAACCAGTTACTGGTGTAAATTTAATGGGAGTTCCAACAGCCGCAGCTGTTGTGCTGTTCGTTCCGAAACCTGAAAGCAAATATTGACAACAGAGTCCTTGCGTTTAATAAAACAAGCAAAGCAGCTGGTTAATCCAACATACCAAGACAGGTAAAATATTTACATTAACAATGAACACACGCACATAATATAATTCCAAAATATCTATTTGTGAGTTACATCACTAACAGCAATATTTTTAAAATAGTTCTTTGAAATAACAATGACATGCAGTCACAAAAAATAATTGCTTACCTCAACTTATTCACATAATTACATCTGTAGGTAAGCAATCATTTGTACCCTCTGTTCAACAGAAGCAAGCAGCCTGATATTTTCTAAGTCCCAAACCGTAAGTCCGCGATGTACAGTAGCCTTCATAAATCGAGTTGTTTTACTTTCCCCATATTCGTGCATTCGTGGCACTTCTCTGTCTTACATTCATTACAATCAATTACGCCGTGTATATATTAACTAAAGACACCGATATCTTCACTTAATTTGAATTGAAAACATGGATTTAAGGTCAGTAACTTTCCGAGGTGAGTGGCTTGCTAGCTCTGCTTCCATGGATGGATGTTGCAAAAGGGTGGTTGTTTGTTGTAGTCAGAGGTAGCGGAGCGCATTAATGTGTGACAGCAGTACTCTTTGGAAACAAACTATGTTGGTTGAAGTCCCAGTGTTGGCAATTTTTTATTTTGGATACGTTTTATACTCACAAACACTCAATTAAACTGTGCAGTATCACATTCCATATTCCTTGCATTGATCTGATCATACAATTAAAAAAAAACCAACATATGCACTTGGGTGTATAAATTCAACAATTTATGATGTGTCAGAATTCCAATGCAATATAAACTGTAATTGTATTCTCGTTCTCACCACCCTGAAGATGGCCACATAACGCGCCGAAACATGTCAGTGGTTATTATGGAACACAATTACATTGAAGCACTCATGTGCATTTTGTTTTTAACAGAAAAAAAAGAAAAAAGAAAGTAAATGAAATATTTTTTATCAGACTCCACAACCAAATTACCAAAAATAAAAGAATATACTAACCTCCTGAACCAAAGATGCCAGCACCAGCTGTGCTTGATGTCTGGCCAAACAGGGATGGAGTAGCTTGTGTCTGTGGTTGCTGCTGTCCAAACAATCCAGTACCAGAAGAGGTTCCAAACCCTCCAAAAGCTGGCTTGTTTTGGCCAAATGCAGAAGTACCAGTGGTACCAAACAAACTTGTATTTGCATTCTGCTGATTCCCAAACAAATTGCTGCCTGCTGTACTTGATGGAAAACCTGTAAAAATTATCAGGCACTAATAAATAAATGCCACCTTGAATTACAAAAGACTGCTTTTAAGAAACACATAAGCAGACATTAAACTGATAGTGCCACAGGTAACATTTTTCAACATAAAACAGTTCATCCTACATAAAGATCCTTTCAAAACTTCAAAATAGCTTACAAATTCTGTAATATTCTCATATCTACCAGAATACACTGAATTTCTTCCTCATTTTTATTTTTCCCATCTGACTTCACTGACAGTCAAGAGTTACACTATGTATTACAAAACGCTCATTTGCGACAAGTGTGTCACAACAAAAAATTTGGCATTTTTGAGTCACTGGTATAGAAAAAAATGTTTGCAGATGCACTTTTAACAGGTACAGTGTCATAACGGAGTTTGCAAAACTTGCTGATGTAGAGCAGTTGTGTCGTTCTTGCACTCATTGAAAATTACAGCACTTCAAAACCTTTAGAACTCTCTCCTGAAAAATCACACATTTTGAGTTGTGACACTGTTGTCGCAAATAAGTGACACGATATTACAACATCTTTCAGAATTCAGTTGACAGGCAATGCATTAGAATATTACACTGAGGAGCATTCAAGTAACTACAGTTGCTGTGGAAAAGCAATAAGTATTATGTATTCTGTGTGTGGATCTGTAGCTTTACTTATCCAGCATGCAAAGCACACACACTGTATTGCCATCAATTGTCTGTCCAGCCCTGCCCTATTTTTCCACATTACCTCATCAGGTAAAAATTACTAAACATAAAAGTGTGTTTTTTCTCTACAAATTTTGTCTAAAACATTTCTCATTCTAAGAAGAATTGGGAAGATACTATCATAAATGTACTTACATCTTCATGTAAAATGTCAGTGAATTGTGTCAGATTTTAATGAAAATTAAATTTTCTTGATAGAATTTAAAAAAATACTTAAATATCAAGTTTCATGAAAATACGTCCAGTGGGAGCCAAGCTGTTCCGTGCGGACGGATAGACAGACATGGAGAAGCTAAGTCACTTTTCGCAATTTTGCAAACATGTCTAAAAAGGGACAGACTTCAATAGAACAGTAAATAAAATACAGCTGTGGCTTGACAATTACATAATAATATTTTTGTAGACTTGTTAAACATTTTCTGACAATTTATGTTGTAAAAAAACATGAGAAGTAACTGGAAAGTTACGAAATCTTCCTCAGAGGAACACACTGCAGGTATCACATAGGTTCCTAATTTTAAAACTGTACCAAATGCTGATGGCTGTGTAGTTTGAGCCTGTCCAAATACAGGCGTAGCTGTAGCTCCACCAAACAGACCACCAGTGGTGGGAGCGCTACTACCAAACAAAGAAGAACCTGCTGATCCAAAAGCTGGTGTTGTAAATCCCGTTGTAGTAGTTTTGCCAAAGGTTTGTCCAAATGGACTTGCTGTAGTTCCAGTGCTAAAGCCCCCTCCACCTGTACAACAATTCACATTATGTACTACAATATACATAGACCATTTCAGAAGTTCTGTGTTATGATTTTATTGTAATAAAAAAAAACGGCACAACAACACTGCTGATATTCAAGAACGCTGAAACATGCATCCCCTACACAATGTAATCACCAGCACTGTCCACACACTTTTCCCAACTATGTGGTAAATGATCAGTTGCAGCTCTATGTTCATCCTTGTTCAGATGATGTAAAGAGGCCATGACAGCAGTACTGATAACGTCTTCCGATTAAAATCGTTTAACCCAAAGGTGTTCTTTCACACATGCAAACAACCAGTAATCAGATGGGACGAGACCTGGAGAGTAGGGAGGATTCCCAACACCTCCCAGCCCCAACTCTGCACCAGATTTTGACCATCACAATGGCAACGAGTTGTATTTTCCCGGAGCAAAATGACACAATGCTCAAGCAGTTCAGGTTGTTTATGGCAAAGACACCTCCTTATCTTATCCTGCAAGAGTGCACACTAATATTGGCCACTGACCATTGCACCAATTAGCACTGGATGGTCAAACACAAGATCATTTCAGCTGAAAAATATTATGTGCATGACTTTCAGAGCACCCTGACTGGCCCATACAATTTTCTTCCTCAGTGACTTTTTGACACGTCATTCAGCAATCTGTTTCTTCAGTTGAGGGTCAAATGAACCCATCAACTGTTAAAATGTGATACAACAAATGCACTGCCTTCCTTTTTCCAAAGCTGCAGATGAGTGGTAGCAAGAAGAACACGGATGGCTCTGTGGTCACTGTTAAGCACATGTAGAATCCACTTTGCACAGACTTTTTGTTTCCCCAAGCTGTTGGTAAGGATACAGTATAATCTTGCTGGAGAGACAGCGACTTCTGTAGCAACTTCCGTGCATGAAAACTGTTTGTGTGATCATGGTCAGATTTCACTTGTTCCATGTGGCGTTCATCTGTCACCAAAGTTGGGGCTCCAATGTGAGGGGTTATGTCTGTCTCTCCCAGCAATTTGTAATGGCACTCACAATTCAGCAAACAGTTTCACATGAAGGTGCATATGACCCTAAACCTTCCTTCAGTGACTTCTAACACACTACAGAGCACTTTTACCCAGTAAATCATAAAATTTTATTAATATTCTCATGTCCATCCATGAGACACTTCCTTTTAGTCTCTTCCAATCCACAGCTAAACAGCAACTTACATCACAAAGACAGCGTACCTTTGTGACAGCAGAAATACTGCCACTAGAGCCACTCATGTGATTTCAGCTAAGCCATATGGAGCACTGCACAGTGCTGCCACCATACACAAAACTTCTGAAATGACCCATGTATCACAAATTACAAATGGAAGGTAAAAGTTACCATCCCACTCACTCTCAAAAAAACACTAAAGACCAAGCAATATCAAAGCACATGTTTAATAATTGCTTTGTGTGATACAAAACAAGGTATGTTACTTTAGGGAAATGCCATAAATCTTTGAAAATAAACTAGTTCCATAACCAGATGATTAGTATAATTCCTAAAGATTAATTATTAATCAACAGTGTGTAAAAACTATTCCCATCTATGGATATAATAATACTGACTTACCAAATGTTGTAGCAGTACTCGTCTGCCCAAAAGTTGATTTCATGTCTCGGAACATGATGGTTGGCCTTCAAAAACCTTAGAAAAGACAATTACAAAAAATTTATGTCTAATTTTGTTTACCTAGTAATTTGGATTTTTTGTGTTCTCTAAAATACATTGTATTATTGCCTCTTCTTAAATTTCATTTGGACGTACAAAATAAAAATTCATTAAACTGATTAGGTACACAAAAACACAAAAGTAGTTATTTGAAATTGGGAATGGGGGAGGGCAGTGGAACATAAATCATACTACCACATGATAATAGTGTCTGTTATAGCAGGTTTTCTGAATTTGGTGAACTGAATATGGTTACTGCACTCAGTTACAGTTATACCTAGGATCTTTATTGTATTCCACATTAGATGTTCTAAAGCAAAAGTCAATTTTGGGTGAATGTTGATAAATACTGAAAAAATGTCATTTATGGCAGTGAAAGATGTGAACATGAAAAACATGTCATCTGCATACCTAAAACCTCAATCTCCCAAGAGTATGTACTTCATTAACATAGTTATAATTTTACTGTGTTGCGAACATTCGCAAATGCATATCACAGAATAAGGCAGATGACTGACAAAAAACATGTTAAAAAATGGTTCACAATTTACATACACAGGGAAAGCAATCGGACTACTAAACTGTTTAAGAGCAAAGGTCACCTTACAGACAAATAATCAAATTGAGCATGTCTTAAAAAAAGAAACCCCAAACAGCCAAACAAGTACATGAACAGCAGGATATACCAATTAACATGCCCCAAATATTTCAAACAATTTGTTTTGCAAACTGGCTGACAATTCTCACATGATTTAAGGAACGCATTGAGTGCATGAATCCTGGACACCTGTTCAGTAAGGGAACTGAATTTTGTATAGTGGCACCTAAAATTTTAGCATGTTTTTCCCCTTACATACAAAAATGTGCATCAGTTCACCTGCATCAAGCAAAAAACAGCAGATAACAGTGAGGTTTAGGAGTCACTCCACAATTTTATGTCTTCAGTAAAGAACTTACTCCATGTTCACCCTTCTGGCATATAGAATTTGGAGGCCACTCCTTGATTTGTAAATCTTTGTCAGCCTTTGCATTACATGGGTGCCATAAAAAAATGTTATCCTTACACAAAAGCAATAAGTGGGTCACAAATAAACAACAAGAAAACAGTCAGCCCTACGATAATCTCAATGCTTCACTGCATGAATAAAGAATATCACAGATGAAGATCAGTAACCTGACCTCAATTGTCATAAATGCCTGTAACTTGCAAGCAGTTGTCCTGTGTTTAGCAAACTAGAAAACCAAATCCAAGAATTCAAAATACAAAATTAACATGTGTGTAGCATACTGTGCATATACACTGCATATTTTTAATTTACCGTTTATTTTCCTCATTTATAATACTCCCGCACTATGCTAAATAATTGTACACAGCCATCCAGGATACCCAGGTTGAATAAAATTGATACACTCCATACTCACAATAGACCAAATTCTCTGGACGAGATAGATCATTCTGATAACACTGTTGGTTTATGCTGACAAAATACATTCCTTTATCTATTAGAAAAATTTCTATTTTGACAATGCACTATTACGGTATTACAGATTACAACGCACTGGCAATTGTTCCCGTTTTGTCAGCAAGGAATGGTAGGCACTAACACAGATTTTATGACTAATTTTCAATTCCGTAAGACTGATTAAAGACCTTAACGTCTTATATAAACATCAGTTACAAAATACGTAACCGCAAATACGCAATGCTGTATTGACGCAACAAAAATTCAGTTACAATGGACAGCTACGCAGTAAACTACAAACTATTCCTATCAGTAAAATACACCACAAACCAACTAAAGCATTAAAGACAACACTACTATGAAACCTACAGTCTCAATTCGCGTTCAGAATTCCAAATTCACTGCTCTGACGCCTCTTAGTAACGGCTATAATATGATGTTAATATTACCGCCACTTCCACGCGACAAGCTGATGTCGCAATTGAAATAAAAAATATCATAATCTACCTGCGGTATCAGAAACTTTACACTGTCCGACCACAAACCACACCCAGCAAAGAACATCCACACATACATCAGTAATAATAAACGGCCTCATATTAATCCAGTACTTACATTACACAACCATGATACAAATTGCTCAACTAGTTGTAATGTGTAATGCAAGATGTCTGCCGCAATAAGTCCGAACAGTGTCACCAACGCAACACCAATAAACCGCTCTTCTTTAGAATAGGGTACAATAGTTCCTCTTGTCTACCGAGTGTGGCGCTCACTATACCGATTATCGTACAAGATTGCAAGGTATGTAGACGTTCCCATTCGTCACAACGAATACCAGAAAATTAGTGTAGAGACCAAACACGAAGCGAATTCATTTGCACTATTTTTGCAAGTATACACATGAAACAGGGCTTTTGATTTACTAGTGTAGCTTCTGAAATACTATTGCTAATTGATATGCTGTATAAAGCTGCCCAATTATTTACCTGTGATAGGCCAAAAAAAATTTTCAAAATGAAATGTTTGTCCTTATTATAACTCTGGTATCTTTATCCGATAACTTGAGGCTTTCTTTCACATTCTCCAACTTAATGGAATCAGGAGTACAGTGTTGTGCATACTACTGATTTTGATTATTATTAGTAATAATGCATAACATTATGACACTGTCACTGCACACCCAGTACCTTGATATGACTGATTATAATACAGCAAATTTACGTTTTGTTTTCATTTTGAGAAACCAGGGGAGACCATTAAAGAGATTCCTAGACCTGCAAGACCCAAATGGGACAACAAGTGGCCCAGCTCCATGTTTGCTAGTTGATAAAGTTAATGATGAAATTCTGGCATAACAAAAGTTAAAAAAATTGGGTACCATAGCTACAGTTAGTCAAAGCATGCTGGAATGAATGTCCTAACAGATTAATTGCAGGTTGGATGTTAAGTTTCTGTATCTCTTTACATTCCATAAATATTTATTATGAGTGTATGATAGACAAAATACTGGCATTGATGGGAATCAAATGTAAGCATTAAATGGAGGTGATGATCTCTTGCAGATAAAATGCATGCTATAAGGCTTTGTGTTGATACATATGTAAAAAAAATGTTCAAGATATTTTGTATGTTCCATTTCACAAAGGTATGACCATAAAATGCTATAATGAATAATTGATTTTCTATAATCAACTGATGTAAAAATTCATATGATAATACCCTAATCAAGCAAACAACTCATGAGGCAATAAATAAGAGTTTTTTTCCCTTGAATATAATCAATAACAGATACTTGTAAGCAATAAATTATTTTGAACTCTGGCATAACAATTATGTGGATCACTGGTCAAACATTTATTCACATAATGCATATGTATCAGTGGGGGGCGGGGGATGTAGACTAAGGCTAAGTAGCAGTATCAATATTAAATGCAAATACATATAAATCAGTGACCTACTTAATCCAATATATGTGATGGAAATTGGTGAACATATTACATCAATTCAGGATATATGGGTCATAAGGTAATGTATCAAGACAGAAAGTGAAAGCTCTTACTGTAATATTAACCTTAGCCTGAATGTGATGTTCACTTTTATTAGATCAAAGTATAGTTATGCAGTATTTATATTACTATTAAAAAAGATGCCAGTCACATCAGGAGAGTACATCAAAAGAAAGTTGTAAATAGTTTATCTATTAAGCTCATTACACTTCTACATACACCATGACCAAAATGAAGGTGGTTTTTGTGCATCTATGAAAACATAATGACTGAACAGAATTATTTTGTACATTTTCAATTAGAAAGGCAATATGCACAGTATTACGCTGGTTCCCTTAAACTAAAACTTTCCATACACTCAAATAACCACTGGATCGATAAAGATTTTATATGGGCCATATTGTACTTCAGTTTGGGTTCATCTTTTCCCATCCTGTATATGACATAATGTGAACATTTTGCTAATGAACTGCTGCATAATGCATGGTAAGGAACTGTCTGTTCTCCTGATGGAATACTTTCTGGATCAGGTTCCCTCGACAACACCAAACCATTTCCACTTCGGATTAATGTCATAACATCTGTTTTGGTTAGCTTGCTATTGCCAAATGTATATGTAGCTCCAGCACCAGCCAGATAAATGTGACACCCATTGAAGATACCAGGAAGCTGAAACAGTTTCTTTTATCATTAAATAATCCCATAAAAATATGAAAATTAGGTAAACTACTTCAATAAGTTATTTATGCTCACTATAAGGATAATTAAAATACTCACATATTGTAAAAACACGATGCTTCATAGGCAAATATGTAGTAACAAAGGGGAATAAAAATGTCAAATTCCAAGGCTGTTGTCATAAATGCAACCAATGCAGCAAACATCCAATAATGGTGATGCTGACAGAATGTCACAGCTGTAAGTTGACAGCCCTTTCTGCTGGGAAAATATAATTTTTGAAAAATCGTACTTCTGCAGGCTACAGCTATTCCACAATCCTATGTTCCTTCTTCTTCTTCTTCTTTTTTTTTTTTTAATTATTT
>Ga0123355_10002991_pt1 | contig 24053 bp, 12 predicted proteins | sample TergutEmb28metaG_3_FD_89872 | JGI IMG/M metagenome (GOLD analysis project Ga0123355, IMG submission 89872) | Embiratermes neotenicus P1 segment gut microbial communities from Petit-Saut dam, French Guiana - Emb289 P1 | ecosystem: Host-associated > Arthropoda: Insects > Digestive system > Gut ... | reverse complement strand
TTCCGCACCCCTATTAAGACTACTTTGGCTTTATTGCTTGTCCTTATGTTTGTGTTTTCTCTTGGGTGGCTTAACAATATGGTTTATTCTACCGAGGCGGAAATCGAAAGGCTGTGGGATACCACAATAATTGATGCCGAGCTTTTCTTGGATGGGGACCCGCCAAACTTTCGCGGTCTGGGGCTTAATAATTTCAACTGGCCTGCTATCATATCGCCTGTTACCTGGAATGCTATAGAGCTTTCCGGCTTTCTAGGTGAGGCCTACTTAGAAGCTTATTATTGGAACTGGTATACGGAGAATGCGTTTATGGGCATTAGCCATTTGGAGGGCTTTATTGCCGAAAATACCAGGACTACAGCCGAAGAACAGCTTGGCATAATGTGTGTTGACTTGGAAATAGAGTTTTTGTATGGCTTTGGGGCGGAGGATTTTGTATATGTTGCCGGCGGGCCTATTCCTTTTATAGTGCGCCGTGACATGTATATGCCGAACGAAAATAGAGGCGAATATGTGGATGCTTTGTATGAGAACGGATACGGGTCTTACGTAGCTACTGACGAGCACGAAGATGAACCCTCTGAAAATGAGAACACGTATACGGAAGAGCCTGATGAACTTGCAAATGAGTACGCAGCTGAAGCCAATGGGTTTGCTGAGGACACCGGGCAGATTACTTGGCAGATAATAGGCGTATTTGATGATGGATTGGCAAGGGGCATAGGCCGCTTTAGCAATTACCCGATATATATATTACCTATAGAAGCCCACACAGCAATCTACTCTGGCCTGTGGCCATTGTATTGGCCTTATGGTGACAGCTTTGTAATGGATACCTACTACCCGCCATATTTAACAGCACGCTTTACTATCGACCCGGCAAGAAACCGTGAAGTCTACCGGCTACGGGAGTTGATGGAGCCGGTACTATACGACAACAACCTTGGGCAATGGGGACGGTTTCCCCTTTCGCTTTATATAGATGACGATGTAATCCATAGCGTAATAGAGCCTATGGAGCAGAGCTTGTCTCTTTTACGGGTATTGTATCCTATTGCGATTGGGGTGGCGTTTTTGCTGGCCTTGGGGATTTCGCTGCTTACCATGCTGCAAAGCGCCAAAAATGCGGCAATCATGCGGGTGCTGGGCAAGCCCAGATTTGCGTCCCAGGTTATGCTGTGCGCAGAGCAGCTTATGGTGTGCGTGGCTGGGATATTGCTGGGGTTTGTTGCCCTTGCTGTTGCCGGGTCTTTTGTGGGTATTGCGCCGCTGTACCTGGCTGGGGTGTATCTTGGCGGGGCGGTTATTGGCTCGGCCATTGGGGCCTTGGTGATAAGTATGCGTGCGCCTTTGGATTTATTGCAGGTTAAGGAGTAACATAAAATCCGGTTTTGATGATAATGATAAAAGTTTTCAGCATACTTGAGGGGATGGAAGCCCTGGTTTTGATGATACCGACAAAAGTTTTCATCATACCTGACTAGTGATAGATACGCCCGAAATGGGCTGATTGGAGGATAATATGCTTACATTGAATGACGTATGTTACCGCTACGGTAAAGGGAACCAGGATGTACTTAAAGGGGTCAGTGCTGAAATGCCTGCTGGCAAGCTTCATGCCATTGTTGGGCCTTCGGGCAGCGGTAAGACAACGCTGCTATCTATCATGGCGGGGCTGGATCGCCCTACATCTGGTGTGGTGCGTATTGATGAGGAAGACTTGAGTAAGCTGGACTTGGACCGCTACCGGCGCGAAAGGGTAAGCATGATTTTCCAGGCATTTCAGCTTTTTCCGCTGCTTACTGTTATTGAAAATGTATGCTTCCCTATGGATGTGCTTGGGGTTTCTCGCAAGCAGGCAGAAAAGAGGGCAATGGATTTACTTGACGCGGTGGGTATCTGGAAGGATAAGTATAACCGCTATCCCTCTAATCTTTCCGGCGGGGAACAGCAGCGTGTGGCAATTGCCCGCGCACTAAGCTCCGGCGCAAAAGTTATATTGGCAGACGAGCCTACGGGCAACTTGGATCTTGCCAACGGAGAAATCGTGGTAGATATCCTGAAAGGGCTTGCCCATAAGCAGGGTTACTGCGTTGTTATCGTTACCCATAACCCAGAAATCGCCGATGTTGCCGACCAGGTTATGAGAATGAGAGATGGGGTTCTTGAAATACAGCGCAGCTAATTTTGCAAGGACTAGCTTAGAAGGAGGAACCTTGTGAAAAAAAACATATTTTTTAAGTCCGTGCTGCGACAGCCCATACGGGCTTTTATTTTAACTATTTTGATTGGTGCTTCAGCCTTTGCCTTTGTGGCCCGGGCTACGGAGTTTATTGTTGTGCGGGCGGAGCTGGCCCGTATAGAGGCTTTTTACCGTGCGGTGGGGATACTGTCGCCTTTGCGGTCTGAGAATTTTACAACAGACCATGATGTAACGCGGGCCTTGGAGGTTATTGAAAACAGCCGTCATGTGGCTATTTCCGACACACGGCGTTTTACCCAAGGGGTTCTTGCGGACAGGCATAACCTTGTGGGCCATCCTACACATCAGTTTATGGATTATTTTAATCCCACGCTAAATGACATTAGCGTGCCGGTTTTGGATCATTATTTTATTGGATTTTTGACATTGCCACCCTTCCTTGCATCCCCGCACTATAACCCCCAGCTTGTGTTGCATATGTCCGTAGAGGAATTGATTTCGGGTGACCCAACATTTTTGCGGGAAGGGGATACGGTTTTTACCAACGAGCTGGGGCAAACCTCTACTATCAGAAGCCGGCATCTAATGTATCTGCATCTTACCCTTGAGGAAGCCAGATTGTATGAGCAGGGGCTATGGTGTCCCTTTGACGGCTTGGTGGCTGGTGAGCGCGCCCTTTTCCGCGCATCTCCACAGTATGTTATTTTGCTAGGCGCGGAGTTTTTGCAGGAAACGATGTGGTATTTGCGCGCGATAACAGGGGATGATGGTTTTGCGATGGAGCTGGAAAACCACAATCCCCGGGCCTGGGGTGGATATAATCCGCGCCCCATAGTGACCCGTACTAGTCATGAGGGTTTGACTTTTATTGTGAGGGAAGAAGATACTGCTGTAATGAATGCTACCCTTGAGTATATATCTGACGACCTTGCGCTTCTTGACCAGAACCGCTCTACTGTAATAGTGACCGATACCCACGACATGACGGCAATGCCGCGTTTTATGGATCCTCGGGTAACCTCCTTACTAGATACACCACGGTTTCCTGCAGGGCGTTTTTTGACATATGAGGACTATGGCAGGCCGGTGGCGGTTGTGCCCATGTCCATGGCGGTACGCCGCAACTTACATGTGGGAGAAACCTTTACCATAACCTTGCGGGATAATCCCCGCCCATCTTGGATTGATATCCCCACCAACAGTGTGTGGGCAAGAGGTATAGAAAATTGGTGGGACAACAACCCATCTAGCTGGTGGAGCATGATTGACAGTACCCACTACAATTGGCGTGATTTCCCTACTTATGAGCTGGAGCTTACGGTTGTGGGAGTTTATATGTTTACGCCGCCGTTTTTTCACAATTTCACTACATCGGAAATATTTGTCCCAGGGGGAGTGATACCTGCGGGATTTGGCTGGGATGATGGGCCGCAGCTTACTGGTATGTATAGTTTTGTGCTGGACTCGCCACGTTCGGAAGAGGCTTTTTTGCGGGAAACCCGCTTTGCGCTTCACTCATTGGGCTTTACGGCAGTGTTTATGCCAAGCGGCTTTGAAACCCTTGCCGCTGCCACCGACCCAATACACTTTTCTATTATGGTGAATCTTGCCGTCTTTGGTGCGGCATCGGCTTTGATTTTGGCCTTTGCTATATTTATTTATCTCCGCCAATGGAGAAGATCTGTAGCGATTGCCCAGGCCCTTGGCATACCTAGGGGTAGGGTGTTGCGGCAACTGTTTAGTCCGGTTGTGTTTCTTTGGGTTCCGGCCATGATAGCAGGTAGTGTGTTTGCATGGTTTTTTGCCGCGGGGCAAGCAGAAGCTGCCCTTGCAACCATTGGGGCGTATGATGTGGCAGTAATGCCGGATATTAGTTTGTTGCTGATTTTGTGTGGGATAATCATTGTATTTATTCTTGTTGGCGTGTGGCTTGGGGGGTATTCAGTTGTTAGGCGGCCGGTACTTACACAGCTGCAAGGCGGAACCCAAAAGCGCCGTAAAACAGTCTATATAGAGTCAGGGGTTGCGCCGGAAGGTTTTAAGCTAGGTAGCTTTGAATTGCCAGCTCTGCGCAAGACTCATCGCTTTAGCAGCACATTGCGTGCGGGCTTGCGCCATAGTATGCGGCATGTTCTTCGTACGCCTGTCAAAACGGCTTTGGCGTTACTACTCGCGTTGGTTTTTGTGTTTTCTTTGGGTTGGATTAATAACATGATTGGCTCTACTGAGGCAGAGGTGGCACGCCTTTGGGATACGACTAAAATTGATGCTGAGGTTTTCAGAAGCCATGAAGATGTAGAAGTAGATATTGATTGGCCTGCCCTTATTTCGCCTGATACATGGGACGCAATAACTCTTTCTGGGTTCCTTGGGGAGGCTTATCTGGAATCTGTTGCCTGGAGTGGTGGCGCTATGTTCATGGGCGTGAGCCACTTGGAGGGCTTAATTGCCGAAAACACTAAGACCATTGTAGACGAACAGCTTGGGGTACTATGTGACGATATGGAAATCGAGTTTATGCCTGGTTTTGGGCTAGGGGATTTTGTGTACATGCCTGGTGGCCCTGTTCCTATTGTTGTGCGTCGCGGGACCGAAGCGCTACATGAGTTTGGGGGTACTGATGTACAGATTATTGGTGTATTTGACGGTGGGCTTGCACGGGGAATAAATCGCCACGGCAACTGGCCCATATATGTGGTTCCTATTGAACCGCACCGGGCCCGGTTTACTGGAGAATGGCCATTTTATTGGGCTGATGGCGGAAGCTTTGACACTTATTTTCCAACTATATTGACGGCCCGTTTTACAATTGATCCAGCAAGGAACCGGGAAATAGACCAATTCCGGGACTTGGTTGATTCGGCCCTATACGATAATAATCTAGGCCAATGGGGACGGTTTCCCCTTCAGTTGTATATAGATGATGAGGTAATCTACAGCGTTATAGTGCCCATGGAGCAAAATCTGTCCCTACTGCGGGTGCTGTATCCCATTGCTATTGGGGTGGCGTTTTTGTTAGCATTTGGGCTTTCGCTGCTGACAATGCTGCAAAATGCCAAAAACGCGGCAATCATGCGGGTGCTTGGCAAGCCAAGGATGGCATCTCAGCTAATACTTTGTACCGAGCAGTTGGTTGTATATGTATTTGGTGTGCTTGTAGGCCTTTTGGCACTGTTTGTTGCCCAGGCGGTTACAGGGGCTATTCCACATTACTTTGTGGTAGTGTATGCCGGTGGAGCGGTTATATTTGTCATACTTGTGGGTATAGTTATGCTGAATGGTGAACATATTGTGGTGTGCCTTATAGGGATAGCTGCTGGCCTTTTTGCCTTGTATACAACAATGGCAACAATAGGGATTACGCCCTTGTACTTGGCAGGGGTGTACTTTGGCGGGGCGGTTATTGGCTCTGTAATTGGGGCGCTAGTGATAAGTATGCGAGCGCCGCTGGATTTGCTGCAAGTGAAAGAATAGATTTGCCTTGCGGGGGCCGCGTAGCGCGGGCGGGGTGGAGTCAGTTTCTGCTAAGCTACGGCTGATATTGAGCAGCCTCAGGCTTGGGAAAATGCCATTTTTCACGGGTTATCACCCGCAAAAATGGCGTTTTCCCTTGCGCCTGAGTCTACTCAATGCCTTCGCAAGACGCAGAAACTGACTCCACCCCGCCCGCGCTACGCTTTCGCTTGCTAGTGAAGGCTAAAAAACCGCTTGCTAATACCGGGCCAGCAAAACCTCTTCCAGGAAAATGGAAAATGTGCGCATTGCGTCGTCTATCTTGTAAGGCCAGCGGTTGGTGATGTAGTGGAAGCAGTCCCGGTGAGAGTGGAGTACCCGGAAATACATGTTCCCGTTTGGATGGAAGTCTGTGCCGAAAAGCATCATCACGGTAAGGCCGGCCTCCATAAACACCAGTTGGTCGCTGGATAGGAATATACCGGGGTGGTAGGGCCTTATGTCTAAGTTATGTTGCGCGTTCATTGTGGTGGCGATTTCTTCCCACTGCTGAGAAATTGCGTTTTGGCTGGGCTGTCTCCAGGGGTTGGCGGGGTTGTGGTATCCGCCGCCAAAGATAAAATAAGGCCCTTCGAACAGCACGTCAGCGTTAATCATAAAAATAATGTTGTCCAAGTCTTGTTGAGGCAAGTTGTCTACGTAGTAGCGGGCCCCAAGCAGGCCCACTTCCTCTGCGCCAAAGAAGATGTACACGATGGTGTAATAGTTATCTACATCCAGCATCCGCTGAGCGCTTTCCAGCAGCAGCGCCGTACCTGATGCATTGTCACTAGCGCCAGGATACAGCACTGTATCGTAATGGGCGCCAACGACTATTGTCTGGCTACTTTGCCCAGGGATGGTAAGTACCACGTTTTGGCTATGATAGGTGTCCCGGAGATAGCTATAGTTGTGATATACGGTATTAAACATATGCCATCGCGCAATGTCTTGGGCCGTGCGGTTTACATCATAGATGCCAAATTCCTGCACATGAATATTGTGCCAAGGATGGCCCATGGCAAGCAGTTCCTCAACGATCCATACGGCAGCTCCTTTTTCTTGGTAAGAAAAAGGAAACCGCGAGTAAAAATAATCATTGAGATGATGTATGTGCTGCACAGCTATGTAGCCATGAGGGGTGCTAGGGCCGAGAAGCCGAGGGGCACGGACATCGCGAAAATGAATAGGATGCCAAGGGCTTGCAGTATCGCTATCGCAGTAATACCAAGGGATAGGTTCATACCCAGGGGCTTCCGCGATGTAGCCACCATAATCACTTTGGCCGTTGTCTTGGCCATAGTTATTGTACCCATCTTGATTTTGCTCGTTATCAAAATTATCTTCGTAGGTATAGTCTTGATAAGGGTCTTGCGGCGGCAGAGTTGAGTCTGCCGGCTGTGTGTCTTGGTTATTGGCATAATAACCAGCATCTTGCGGACGTATTTCACCTTGGCGGCCACTAAAATAATAGCTTGCATATGCTACGCCCGCCAAAATTAATACAAATATTATTGAGCCTATAAATAGCATTTTCTTTGTCATCGTATTCTCCTTATTTAATACCATAACCCACCCGATATCAATCAGCTTTAGGTTTTAACAAACTAATCCTTCACCCAGCAAGCCAAGGGTGCAGCATGAGAAGGGCGGTTTGTCTTCCGCCGCTGTTGCGAAGGCGTCCGATAGACTCAGGCACTAGGGAAAACGCCATTTTTGCGGATGATAATCCGCAGAAAAATGGCATTTTCCCAAGCCTGAGGCTGTCGGGCATCAGCCGTAGCTTGCGGCGGAAGACAAACCGCCCTTCTCATGCGGGGCCTTCGCCTCTACCTCTCTTTGCAAACACAACCCACTTACTAAGCAAATAATTCCCAATAACATGCACAAACACCATATTAACAAGCCGGATAATCATAGCATTGAACCCCAAATGGTCCACCAATAGCAAAAGCAACAATATATCCACAATAAAAGTAAAAGCCCGCGAAACCCCAAACTTAACAAGCTCAGGCATCAACACCGGAGCCTTCCAGCTAGTGGACTCAAATACATACATCTTGTTAGTAACAAAGGCAAAAATAATAGCCAGCACATTAGAAACCGCCCCGGCCACTGCCCCACCCATCCCAGTTGCATAGTAAAACAGCGCAAAAAAACCAAGGCCCACCAAAGTGGTAAGGCCTCCAAAAAACAAATAGCTAACGGTCTCATAGTTAACAAAATGCCGAAACCGCTTTGGCACAAAAAAAGCCAGTATCTTAGTCAGGAAGTTTATTAGATTCTTCATTTTGCCCCACAATTTCTAATATAATGTAAGTTGGCCGGCCCTTAATTTCTTCGTATATGCGGCCAATATACTCGCCCATCAGGCCAAGTATCATAAGCACAATGCCCTGAGAAAATAGTATAACCCCGATAGTAGAAGCCCAGCCGCTTATGGCGCTTGCGGTAAAAAACCGTTGATACAGCACCACCAGCAAGTATATAAAGCTGGCAAGTGACAAGAAAAACCCCAAAGAAGTAGCCAGCTTAAGCGGTTTATAAGAAAACGCAGTAATAGCATCCAACGCAAAGGAAACCATCTTCCTAAAGGGATATTTGGTCTCCCCGGCAAAACGCTCTTCCCGCACATATTCCACTGCCACCTGCTTAAAGCCAACCCAGCTAACCAGCCCACGGATATACCGATGCCTCTCTGGCAAGCGGCTAACTGCATCGCAAACCCGCCGGTCAATAAGACGAAACTCCCCAGTATCCGGCGGCAAATCCACAGTAGTAAGCCGCCTTATGAACCGATAAAAAAACCGAGCTGTAACCTTCTTAAACCAGCTTTCACCCTTGCGCTTAATCCGCTTGCCGTAAGCAACATGGTAACCTTCTTTCCACCGAGCGGCCATTTCAGGAAAAAGCTCCGGCGGGTCTTGCAGGTCGGCATCAATAATAAACACTGCCTGCCCCCGTACATTGTCCATGCCAGCTGTTATTGCAGGCATATGCCCAAAGTTACGGGTAAAGTTTATAAGCCGCACAGAAGGGTCGGCTTCACAAAATCCAGCAATAATTTCCGCAGTCTTGTCCCGGCTGCCATCGTTGACGAAGATCAGCTCATAAGGTTCGTTCATGCCTTTCATAACGGCTGTCAGACGCTTGTAGGTTTCATTTATTACCTCTTCTTCGTTGTAGGCTGGGATTACAACGGAATACACTGGGTTAGACATAGACAGTCTCCTCATAAATTGTTTTACACAGATGTAATGACCGCGCGGTCGGGGGAGAGTTGGTTTTGGCGCATGTTCCGGCTGATGTCAGGCAGCCTCAGGCTAGGGAAAATGCCATTTTTCACGGGTTATCACCCGCAAAAATGGCGTTTTCCCTAGCGCCTGAGTCTACCTGACGCCTCCACACCACGCCAAAACCAACTCTCCCCCGCCCGCGCTTTGCTTTCGCTTGCTAGGTGAAAAACCGCTTGCTGTAGGGCTTATTTGCAGGCATTATATTTCGCTATTGCTAGGTTAAACCGCTTGCTGTGGGGCTTACAAGCAGGCATTGTCTTTAGCGATACATATGCCAAGCACGGGTAGAGCGGTTTATAGACTTCTGCTTTGTGTAGCATAAGCGATATGCAAGGCCATTCGAATTGGGCTTTTAACAAACTAATCTTTTCTTCTCTGTCACTGCCAAGAGGCAGCATGAGAAGGGCGGTTTGCCTTCCGCCGCTGTTGCGAAGGCGTTGAATAGACTCAGGCGCTAGGGAAAACGCCATTTTTGCGGATGATAATCCGCAAAAAAATGGCATTTTCCCAAGCCTGAGGCTGTTCAACATCAGCCGTAGCTTGCGGAGGAAGGCAAACCGCCCTTCTCATGCGGGGCTCTAGCTAAAAGTGCCATCTGGGAAGCCACTGAAGATAAGTCCGCACAAAATCCATAGAAACAGACAACCCACTAAGCACCGGATAAAACAGCGCAAACAATGCCACCACCAGGCAGGCATAACCGACAACCCAACCCTTAAGCTGGGGACGTCTTTCCACTACATGCTTAAGCAGCCATGTAACAATAAGCACAACAAAGGGTACGCTGGGGAAGAAATGATATATCCAGGTCAGCCTGGTTATCAGCATCCATGGCAGGTATTGAGCTGCAAAGGCTACCAGCAGGAATGCGATATCTCTGTCAAAGCCTCTGGTCACGATTACTCTGCGGTTTCTTAGGAAAGCTGGCTGTTTCAAAAAGGCTACAAATTCCCTGGGGGTAAGCTGGGTAAAGAAGTAGAAGATGATATATAACGTGGCTACTACACCTAGCCACCATACGGCTGGGTTACCAAAGGACGCAATGCTGCCTCTTGCTCCGTCTACTATGTTTCCTGCATATAGCCATATGGGCCTTAGTATTAGGGGCCACTCCCACCAGACAGAGCTAAAGCTATGCACTTCCACCAGACCGGAATGGTAGTTGTACATACTTACCTGATTATCCCATGTGCTTCGCAGTAGGCCGGTATCCATGGTGCTTGCAAAGGGTATATAGCTGAGTATATAAATCACTAAAGGAATTGCTATAAAGAACCCAAAGCAGGAGTAAAAAATAGTTTCGGCCTGCTTACGGTCTTTTAGGTATAGGCGGTATAGGGCCGGGAAAAACACAACAGGCAGCCCCAATATTGCATACACCCCTTGCCACTTAGATGCTGCGGCAAGGCCTACGCTGATTCCGCAAAGCCCTAAAATAATCAGCTTCTGCTTCAAAGTATCCCGTTCCACCCCATGGATAAACCGGTACATAAAGAAATACATAGCTATGATAAACAGGGTTACATAGCTGTCTATTGTGGCAATCCTTGTCTGGGCAAAGTGCATAAAGTCAAAGGTGAAAATAAGAGCCGCAAATAATCCCCAGTTGTTGGACTTAAACAGCAGCCTTGCAAAGGCATATAGTAGGGGAACCATCAACACCCCAGCCAAAGTTCCTGCAAAGCGCCATCCGAAGGGGGTCATCCCAAAGACTCTTACTGCCATTGCAATGAAGTTTTTGCCCATTGGCGGGTGGGTGTTTTCAAAAACCTGCAGGCCGTGGATATATTCATAGGCGGCCCGTGGGTGATAAACCTCGTCAAAGTAGGTGGAATTCATGAAACTGCGGTGTTCCGGTACAAGGTGCTGCTCGTCTACTAAAGCTTCAGCCCCAGGGGATATCATGCCAGCGGATAGGGGAATTAGTTCCCTGTTTGGCCCACGGAATGCTACTTCCTGTATCCTTGTTGGTGTTTCGGCCAGTATCTGGACAAACCGTGCCTCATGGTGAACATGGGCCTCGTGCCAGGCAAATACAGAGGTAAATCCAGGGTTAAACTGGTACATATGTGTCCAGTTTACTCCGTCAACAGATGTAAGCATGGTGAAGAAGGTTTCCTGGTGAGGGCGTGTTACCCCCATACGGTACTGCACCTCTGTAATGAGGTGGGTACTGCCAAAGTCTATTATCGCAACTTCTCCTTCCTGGGGTGTCCAGGAGGTTTGTGGGGCTTGGAAGTCTCCCAAACGGAAGAAGGCTATAAATGAGTATACGGCTATCAGGATGAAGATATAGGCGTAGTCTCGGCGCTTCATTGGCGGTGGGTCAATGATTTCCGGCTGGGGCGGTGGGGCTGCTTTGCCGCCCTTGTTCCGCTTTGCCCCTGCCGGCCGATTGTCTGATACGGATGCCTGGCCGGTTTCACTATTGGAGGCTGGGCGGCTGCCTTTTTTATTTGCCGTATCCTTGTCAATGTTGTCGTCCACATCTTCGTCAAGAGGCTTAGCGTGACTGGCCGCCTCAGCTCTTTTGCTGCCAGGCTTATTAGCTTCAAGGGCAGCTCTTCTTCTTGCCTTCTTAGATAGCGGCGCAGCTACGGCAGCCGCCATCCATCCAGCGTTTACAAACATATAAATAATAATCAACCCCAATGCCACATTAAAGAATGAAATAACCGGAGTACTGGCCGCAATAACGCTTAAATCGGCCTCGTGCCTAAGCCAGCGGAGAATTTCTGTACAATTGAAAAAGAAAGTAATAGAAAAAGCGGCATACAGCCCAATACTGCGCTTTTCGCGAGTTTCTGCATAGTATAGCAAGAAAAATGCAAAAGCCGGAAAGAAGTACCGCTCGTGCATTCTAACTGAAAATATAAATATCAGCGAGAACAGAGCGCCAACTATGAAAAAGAAGTGCCGTCCCTCATACTTGATATAGTCCCGCCACAGGGCATAAAAAGACGCAGCCACAAGGGCAATAACAATGAGGATACCCCACCAAGCATAAGGAATGCCAATAAAAGTAGTCTCCAAAGGCGCCCAGTTGCGGCCCATAAGCCCCCAAAAGTTGAAGGCATTAACCGACGCAAAAGGATACGTCCCAAGGCCCCCGGTATAGAGACGTACAACAGGTAAAATATTCACGCCCTGGGCAAAGGGCAGCATAAGCACAATCATAATAGCCCCGGCAGAAAGGATGGCAATAACCAGCCGCTCTATGGCCTTTGTGGGAATCTTATGCTTTCCTGAAGCCGCAGGAATCCGGCTGTCACGCAGGTATGCAATGGCCGAAAATAAATACACCGGCCCAAGAAACAGTGATTGGGCTTTTATTAGAATGGCTAGCCCAAAAAGTATATATGAAGCAATGATTTTCTTCTCCCGCAGCAGCAGCAAAGAAACCAAGAGGAAAATTGTGAAAACAGACTCTATCTGCCCCCACACAGAGGAAATAAGAATAACCGCCGGGTTAAGAAGCCATATGGACGACATAATAAGGGCGCGGATTGTTACTTTTGTAGAGAGGTCGGCAGGCTTGGCGGCCCTCCTCCGTGCATTTTCTCCAGCTCTATCTTTTGCTGGGTCTTCATCGGTATCGCTCTCAGCCGAATCTCCGGCAGGAACCCGTGAAAGCCGCCCATAGGCTACCATACGGTAAATAATATACCCGATACCCAAGTCCGCCAGTATTGCAGGCATAAAGCTTACAAAGTTGAATATAGTGCTAAGCCGCTCCCACCCAAACCGGGAAGCAAGGGCCCCAAAGACCCATAGTACATACAAGTACCCTGGCGGATAGTCTATGAAGATATCCATATGGTATATCTGGCCAAGGCCGTGCTCGTGCAGCATCTGCCCCCACCACTGAAAGATATTGACATCATTGGTGAATATAAAGCCAGACTGGAAGGACAATACCCTTACAATGAAGCCTATAATCAGTAGCCCAATGATATAGTGTTTATTCTTTATTTCCATGGTGTACCTCCATTTTGCTAGGGAAATCGCTTTTTCCAAAAGGGCCAAAACCGTTACATGAAAGCCTTTGACCAAATCATCAAAAGCGGTAAAGCCCTTGGCAATATCATCAAAAACTCTATCCCAGCTTCTCAAGCCCTATTTTCAGCCTTTGCAGGCTCTCTTCCTTGCCCAGCAACTCTGCCACCTCGGTAGCGCCGCAGGGGGTAGTTGGCTTGCCCGACAATGCCGTGCGGATAGGCCACAATATCTGCCCTTTGGCAAAACCATTCTCCTCGGCGGCCTTTGCGGCAGCTTCGCCTATTACGGTATGGTTCCAGCCGGCATCTGTCAGTGGCTCCAGGGCTTTTATGGCCAGCTTCAATGTTTCCCGGGCAACATCCGGGTTGGTTTTCATTTTCTTATGAGTAAACAGCTCAATATCATAGTCAGGCAGGACATCAATAAAATCTACAAGCTGGCCGCAATCCTTTACAAAGCTTACCCGTGACTGGGTGATAGCAGCCAGTCGGCCATAGTCCGTGCCGGGTTTTGTGACAGCGGCCTGTAAATACGGCAAAGCCATGGCCGCATATTTTTCCGCTGGCATGGCCTTGATATGCTCGGCGTTGACCCAGGTCATTTTCACAATGTCAAAGGTCGACGGGGATTTGCTGATATTCCTTGCGTTAAAAATCTGCTCAAGTTCGGCCAAAGTGAAGATTTCCCTGTTGTCTGTAGGGCTCCAGCCAAGGAGCGCGGCATAGTTGATTATGGCCTCAGGCAAGAAGCCCATTTCGATAAACTGGGGCACAGAAGCCGCACCATGACGCTTAGAAAGCTTTTGTCCTGTTTCGTTTACCAACAAAGGCAGATGCACAAAAATAGGTACGGGCCAACTCAGCGCTTCGTATAGCAGAGTGTATTTTGGGGTAGAGGTAAGATATTCGCAGCCCCGGACAACATGGGTGATTGCCATGGCGTTATCATCTACAACATTGGCAAAGTTGTAGGTTGGCATCCCGTCAGATTTTATTAGGATCTGGTCTTCCAGCTCGTTGTTGTCTATGGTGATATCGCCAAATACCTCATCATGAAAGGTGGTCTTGCCTTCCGGGATAAGCTGGCGGATTACATAGGCCGCGTTCGCGTCCAGTTTTGCCGCAATTTCCTCAGGAGAAAGCTGCAGGCAGTGGCGGTCATATTTTTTTATCCCCCGCTCGTCAGCCAGGGTCTCCAGCCGGTCTTTTTCACAGAAGCAGTAATAGGCCTTGCCGTCATCTATTAGGCGCTTTGCCGGTGGCATATAGTCTGCCTTACGTTGGCTTTGGATATACGGGCCATAATCGCCGCCTACTCCTGGGCCTTCATCATAGCTTAGGCCGGTAAGACGCAGAGTCTCGTATATGGCTTCTTCTGAGCCTTCTACATAGCGCTGCTGGTCAGTATCCTCAATGCGCAGTATGAAAATGCCGCCTTCGTGCCTGGCTATCAAATATTCGTATAATGCGGAGCGCAAGTTGCCGATGGTCATAAAGCCCGTTGGGCTTGGGGCATAGCGGGTGCGTATCATGATAATCTCCTCTTTTGTACAGTTTACAGGTATTTTAGCAGAATTGGAAATAGATTGACAACTGTGCTTGTTGCGCAGATACTCACTTTAATGAAACTGTAAAGCAAATTCAATGAGAAACCGAATTAATTGCTATAGAAAGAGGGAAACCATGCAAAACAATGAAAAATATCACAGCCTGGCATTTGTTACAGATTTTGACGGCACTATATCAGATGAGGACTTTTTCCATTATGTAAGCGAAGCCTTTTTTGATGACTCCGCATTAGAGCCCTGGAACCGCTATAGAGCCGGAGAAATATCCCACTTCGATGCCCTGCGGCTAATGTATAGCACGTTAAGGGTCTGCGAAAAAGAGCTTGCGGCCCTGATAAAAAATGTGCACATAGACCAGTGGGTAGTCCCAACCTTTAAGATGCTGCATGATGCTGGCGTGCCAATCTATATCGCCAGCGCCGGTTGCGATTACTATATTAATATATTGTTTGGTCAAGAAATCAAAGAATATAACGCCATCCTTGTAACCAACCCCAGCCACTATTACAAGGCCCAAGGCCTGGTAATGGAAAGGCCTCCAAAGAACTGCCAATACTACGACGAAGCCGTGGGCATATCCAAGAAAAAGGTTGTACAGCTTCTGCAACAAGAAGGCAGGCATGTAGTCTTTGCAGGGGACGGCCCGCCAGACATAGAACCGTCCCGCATTGCGGATACTGTCTTTGCAAAGAAAATTCTCTTAGAAAAGTGCATAGAAGAAGGCATCAGAACCGAAAATTTTGAAGGATTCAAGAATATATACAATTTCTTTGAAGGGAAGCTGAAACCATGAGGCCACCGGATGCAACCAACAAGCAAATAGAGATACCCTACCTGCTTAAAATAGGAAGCGGCAAAACATCAAGGGTAGGTAAGTACCTTGCAGACAAAGCAATGACTCGTATAGCCCTATACATGGGCGAGGGCATTGAAGCTTTGGTAGGGGTAGAACTGCGTACCAGCCTAAAAACCCATAGCATAGACATCATGTATGAACAAATAGTGACATCTGTAGATATTGATGATATTACCCACTCGGCGTTCTCACTTCCAGGGGTTACTGCCATTGTTGGGGTAGGGGGCGGCAAGGCCTTAGATTTTTCCAAGTATACTGCCCATCTATTGAGGCTCCCCTTTATCAGCATCCCAACGGCAGTTTCCAACGACGGCTTTGGAAGTCCCTCTTCCTCCTTAGTAATCCAAGGAAAAAGAAAATCCGTAAAAGCCGCCAGCCCATACGGTATAGTAATTGACCTGGATGTGATAAAAAACAGCCCCGATATTCTAATGTACTCCGGCATAGGGGACATGCTGTCAAAAATCACAGCCCTAAAAGACTGGCAAGCCGCAAGAGACAAGACCCAAGAGCGGTACGTAGACTTTGCCGCAATGATGGCATACAACTCCCTGGATATCCTATTCCTAAAGCACTCCTTTGACATCCGCTGCGAAAGCTTCCAGCGAAGCTTAGCTTCATCCCTAATGATAAGTGGCCTTGCAATGGAAATCGCAGGCTCCTCAAGGCCCGCAAGCGGCTCCGAGCATCTTATTTCCCATGCTCTTGACGAAATATCTCCGTCACCAAAGATGCATGGCATCCAGGTTGGGGTAGCAACATATCTTTGTGCCCTGCTGCAAGGAAGCCGGCAGGTTGAGGATATCCGAGTTGTTTTTGAAAACACAGGCTTCCTAAACTTTGCTTGCAATGACCCATTTTCCTATGACGAGTTTGTGCGGGCTTTGGAACTTGCGCCGAGGATTAAAAGCAATTTTTATACAATTCTTTCCGAGCCGGATAGCTTTTCCCGGGCAGTGGAGTATATCAATACTGATGACTTGCTGCGGCGGGTTATTGTGCGGTAGGGCAAATTCGATGAGAAACAGTTACCCATGAGCTGAAAACATTGAGTGGGATTGCGCGTAAAGTTAAAAGCATGGTTGCTGTAGTCGGGTGCAACCTCGTAGGGGCGAAGCAGTGATATCGCTCTCTGTGATTGAAAAGATAATCACTGAGAGCGATATCACTGCTTCACCTTCATCCAATGGGTAGTGCGCTGCTCTATAGCTGTCCCATGGGTTTATCTATACACCGTTTGCGCTTGGCTCTTGGCCTAAGCCTCGCTGATCTCACCTAGGTATGAAGATTTTCGCAAGGACTCCGCTTGGAATTCCTTTGCTTTATGACCATCGCGGATGAAGGATGGGTCATAGGGTAAAGGGCGGACTGGGCTATTGGGATACGCAGTGTGGTCTGATTTTTGACGTTTCCTTTTTACCTTGATAAGATAACTAAAAGTGAGGGATAGAGCATGAATAACACTCCTGCAATATTCAGCCGTGATATATTGGGCAGATATTTGGACAATTTTCAAACATCAACTATTGATGGTTTTCAGCAAAAGTATGACCAGATGCAGAAGTGGAAGCAATCCGTAGATGAAGGGCGGTTTCATAAAACAAAAGAAACGTCTATACAGGGGCGGTTTCTTGATTCTGTGTTTGAAAGAATACTTGGTTACATAACAATAGATAATGCCGAGGAATGGAACCAACATGCGGAGTACAAGTCTGTACTTGATAGTACTCAAGCAGATTGTGGCTTGGGTTTTTTTACATCCAATAGCAGAGCTGTCCGGGCGGTAATGGAGCTTAAAGATGCCAATTGCGACTTAGACAAGAAACAGCATCGCAGTAATCACCTAACCCCTGTTGAACAAGCATTCCAGTATTCGCATAAAAATGGCAGCGGATGTGGATGGGTTATAGTTTCCAACTTTGTAGAAATTCGATTGTACAAATCTGCAAGTTCCTTAGAGTATGAGCAGTTCTTTGTTACGGATATGGATGATGAGGCCGAGTTTAGACGGTTTTACTTCTTGCTATGCAAAGATAATCTTATATCAAAAACAGGCAAATCCCTTGTAGACAAATTGTATGACGATAATGAACTTGCACGCGCTGAAATATCTAACCAATTCTACAACGATTACAAAGCGCTGCGTTCTGACCTGCACGATGCATTAAAAAGGCATAACAACGATATTGATCCGATGACGTTGTTTGGCAAGGCGCAAAAGATACTTGACCGATTTATCTTCATATGTTTTTGCGAAAATCGTATGTTGCTGCCTCAGGGGATTTTTAAAAGTGTTATACAGGCTGCTAAATCATCATTCGTGATGACCCCAAACCGCTTATGGGAGCAGTTACGAGGCTTGTTTCACTCTATAGATAAAGGCAACCCGCCAATGCAGATAAACGGCTACAATGGTGGGCTATTTAAGCATGATGAAGTGCTGGATGGTCTAAAAATCCCTGATGACGTGCTAGAGAACTTCAGCAAACTAGCCGACTACGACTTCGGCTCTGACCTTAATGTTAATATATTAGGTCATATATTTGAATACTCTATTGCCGATATTGAGCAAATCAAAGCACAGATAGAGGGGCGTGGTGTAGATCGGTCTTCCAGTAAACAGAAAGCAGATGGCATATACTATACCCCGGATTATGTGACAAAGTTTATCGTAGACAAAACCATTGGGCGTTGGCTCGCGGACGAAAAAGAGAGAGTCAAGAAAAGCCTATTCAAATCCGGGAATTATATTGCAACAGGTACGATAGAGTTGGGCCGGCGAAAAGTTACCCTAAAAAAATGGGAAGAAATTGGCGACGGCAAAGAGGAAGACGGTGCTTTGCACCCCCACGCAGTAACAAAGCTGCATATTGATTTTTGGGCAGACTATATAGAGCGATTGAAGGCAATTAAGGTGCTGGATCCCGCATGTGGCAGCGGGGCATTTTTAAACTGTGCGTTTGACTATCTTGCAGAAGAAGGGCGCTATGCCGTAGATATGCATCAGTCCTTAATGAAAGGACAGATGAGCCTTTTTGATTGGGATACCCATATCCTGCAAAACAATCTATACGGCGTTGATCTAAACCACGAAAGCGTTGAGATTACAAAATTGTCTTTATGGCTAAAAACTGCCGACAGCAAGAAGCCGCTGGCATACCTTGACGGCAGTATAAAAGTAGGCAACTCAATCATCAGCGACTCAGCCATTGCAGGGGATAAGGCATTTGACTGGCAAGCCGAGTTTTCTGGCATCCTAGAGCAGGGGGGATTTGATATAGTTATTGGTAACCCGCCATATGGCGCACGGCTAAACCAAGAAGAAAAAGATTATCTCACAGCCAACTACGAAACTACAGAATACAACTTTGACACATACAAGACCTTCATGGAACTAGGATTAAAGCTGACGAAGCAGGACGGATACATGGGATTTATCACCCCTAACACATATTTTGTACTAGAGAAGGGTGCAACCAAACTGCGTAAGTTTTTATTTGATAACTATACACTTTTGGATGTGGTAGAACTGTTTGGCGTATTCCCAACGGCCGTGGTTGAACCAGCAATATCGGTTTTTAAAGGCAGGTTGCCAGTTGGTAAAGAAGTGTTGGAGGTTATCTCTATTCCTCGCAAAGCGGACATGGCTTCTACATTTATTAATGATGGTATTAAAACACGATTCGAACAGGTGGATTTGAAAGAATACGAAGGATATGCCTTTAATTTTAGGGAAATTGAATCAGAGAGAAATATCATTAAACGGATAAACAAGATATCAAAACCATTAAATGATTATTTTTTTGTTACATCAGGAATTGACCCATACGGTTTAGGTGCGGGAACGCCACCACAAACACGAGAAATCATAGATAATAGAGCATATGAAGGTTACGAAAAACTTGATGATACATGGCTTGAGTATTCTAGGGGGAAAACTATAGATAGGTACACCGACCAATGGGATGGAGAATATGTAAAATACGGGAAATGGCTTAGGAGACCCAAGCAAAGAGAGGTATTTGAACGAGAAAAATTATTTATTCGACAAACCGGTGACTATCCTATCGCTATGTACGATACAAACAATCGGATAGGAAATAGGACGGTTCATTGTATTTATTATGTTGATGTGATGGATGCCCATATTTCGTTAAAGTATGTCTTAGGCCTGATTAATTCAAGATTATTAAAATGGGTATTCCAATATAACAACTTTCACATGGTCGGAAAACCTCTTGCTCAAGTGAAAGTAGCTTATATAGAACGTCTACCTATTGTTGTCGCTCCTGACCAACAGCCCATAATAACCCTAGTAGACGCCCTACTCGCCGCCAATCAATCCCGCCACAACAAAGCCAAAGCCTTCACAAGCTACATCAATGCAATCCACAACCCTACAAAGATTACCGAGAAGTTAGCGAGCTTCTACACCCTATCCTTCGCAGATTTCATCACAGAGCTAAAAAAGCAGAAGGTGAAACTAACCGCAAAGCAGGAAATGGAACTAATGCCACTATTCCAAGAAAAAGTAGATGAGATAACACAGATTACAAAAAACATTGACAAGCTGGATAATGAACTTGATGAAACCATATATAAGCTATACGGGCTAACAAGCGAAGAAATAAAGCTAGTTACGGGCGACATAAACTAATGGAATACAAAGCGGAGTCCTTGCGAAAATCTTCATACCTAGGTGAGATCAGCGAGGCTTAGGCCAAGCCACACCGCAAACGGTGTATAGATAAACCCTTGTGTCTGTTATAGAGTGGCGCAATACCCATTGGATGAGTGGATACAGCAATATCGCTCTCAGTGATTATCTTTTCAATCACAGAGAGCGATATTGCTGTATCCACCCCACCGGGTCACCACCACCAAACACCAGCCACATTTTTTATACGCATTTGCCACTTCAAACCTCCCCACTATCCACCCTCCAGCAATTGTAGTAAACTTCGCATATTCAAGACAACTGAGAGAGGAAAAAACGAAGGGAGGAAAATCATGAAACATCAAGAACACACCGTAGACTTCTGCGTAATAGGCGGCGGAATGTCCGGCCTATGCGCCGCAGTAGCCGCAGCAAGGCACGGAGCAAAGGTAGCAATCATGCAAGACCGCCCCGTATTTGGCGGCAATGCCTCCAGCGAGATACGCATGTGGGTATGTGGCGCCCATGGCAAGGATAACCGGGAAACCGGGATAGTAGAAGAAATTATGCTGGAAAACTACTACATCAATCCCGGACTAAAATACCCTCTGTGGGACGCGGTAGTATACGAAAAAGCCATGCTGGAGCCTAATCTAAAAATGTTCCTAAACTGCACCTGCATAGATGCCAAAATGGAAGGCGAAAAAATAAAAAGCGTCAAGGGTTGGCAGCTTACATCTGAAACATACCATACAATCAACGCAAAATTCTTTGCCGACTGCTCCGGCGACTCCATCCTAGCCCCTCTTACCGGGGCAAAATTTATGCTGGGCCGTGAGGCCAAGGCCGATTTTGATGAGTCAATCGCACCGGATGTGGCCGACAAAAGAACCATGGGCATGAGCTGCTTAATCCAGCTGCGGGAAACTCCCGCAAAGACCACCTTCATCCCGCCAAAGTGGGCATACTCTTACCCCACCGATGCCGACCTGCCACATGCTTCCCATACCCTTGAAACCAATTTTTGGTGGATAGAAGTGGGCGGGATGCAAGACTCCATCCATGATACAGAAGAAATCAGGGACGATCTGCTAAAGATTGCCTTGGGCGTATGGGATCACGTAAAAAACCACGGCGATCACGGTGCAGACAACTGGGAGCTGGAATGGATAGGCTTTTTACCCGGCAAGCGGGAATCCCGACGCTACATTGGCAAGCATATAATCACACAAAACCATGTAGAAAGCAGTGGCAAAACAGACGACATTATCGCCTATGGCGGCTGGTCCATGGACGACCATTTCCCTGAAGGTTTCTATTACAGGAAGGGGCATCCCACCCTTTATCACCCGGCCCCATCCCCATGGGGGATTCCCTTTGGCAGCCTGTGTTCGGTTAATGTCCCCAACCTGATGTTTGCAGGCCGCAACATAAGTGCCACCCATGCGGCAATGAGCTCCTCCCGGGTTATGGCCACTTGCGCCATCATGGGCCAAGCAATCGGAACCGCAGCAGCCCAGTTAGCGGAAACGGTCAAAGAAATAGATGAAATTGACATTACACGTTTGCAGCAAACGCTACTCTTTGATGACTGCTACATCCCATGGATATCCCGCGATGTGTCGCCCCTGACTATGAAAGCGAGCACAAACTGCGAAACAGTCCGCAGTGGTATAGACCGCGGCGATGAAAACTGCTGGATTGGCAAAAAGGGCGACAGTCTAGCCTATACTTTCGAAAATCCTGAAAGAATCAACACCGTACGCCTAATTTTCGACAGCGACCTAAATAGAGATTACCAAAACATGCCCTGCTCGTACCCACTGGTGCAGACACGGTTTATGCTGCCCCAAACCCTAGTAAAAGAATACAAGCTGGTGCTTACTCTGGAAGACGGTACAAAGAAAGAAATACGCATATATGATAATAGGCAGCGGCTTGTATTGCATCAGGTGAATGAGTTGGTTACAAAAGTTGAACTTGTACCAATAAGCACACATGGCTGTGAGGATTTCCGAGTGTTTTCTTTTGAGGTTCGCTGACTATAAGTGCCGCGCAGATAGCCATCTTTGCGCAAAAGCAGCCCCTCCAAATTGAAGGGGCTGCTTTTTATACTCGTATTCTATTTGTATTGATGCTTTATGCTTTGACGCAGTGCCGCCACAACAGAATTAGTTGGTGATAATCTGCTCTGTATCTTTATCAAATACGTGAATCTTTTGCACATCCAATGCCATTTTAATAATGTCGCCGGCTTTTGCAGTTGTGCGTGGGTTTACGCGGGCTGTCATTTGCTGGCCTGCACATATCAGATATAGGAATACTTCAGCGCCCAGAAGCTCGTGTACTTCAACCTCTGTTTCGATGATAGCATCTGGAGAGTTGCTGATAACAACTTCTTCATCATGAAGGTCTTCCGGCCTGATACCCATGAGAACGGTTTTGTCCACATAGTCGCCTTCTACAAGGGCGTTGGCTTTGCCTTCCGGCAATTTGATAGCAGAATCGCCAAAGATTAGGAAAACGTCTTCACCGCGCTTTTCTACTTGTACTTCCACTAGGTTCATCTGCGGAGAGCCAATGAAGCTGGCTACGAACAGGTTTTGAGGCCTGTTGTACAGGTTTACGGGGCTGTCTTCTTGCATTATAAGGCCATCTTTCATAACCACGATACGGTCGCCAAGTGTCATAGCTTCTGTTTGGTCATGGGTTACATAGATGAAAGTGGTTTTTAGTCTTTGGTGAAGCTTTGTAATCTCGGTACGCATCTGTACCCTTAGCTTTGCGTCTAGGTTGGACAGAGGCTCGTCCATCAAGAAAACTTTGGGGTCGCGGACGATTGCACGTCCCATGGCCACGCGTTGGCGCTGACCACCGGAAAGAGCCTTGGGCTTACGATCTAACAGATGTTGGATATCCAGAATCTTGGCTGCGGCTTCTACACGCTCTTTAATTTCCGCTTTGGGGAATTTCCGTAGTTTCAAGCCGAATGCCATGTTGTCATATACGCTCATGTGCGGATATAGGGCGTAGTTTTGGAATACCATGGCGATATCGCGATCCTTGGGGGCCACATCGTTCATAAGCTTATCGCCTATGTATAGCTCGCCTTCTGTAATTTCTTCCAAACCAGCGATCATACGGAGGGTTGTGGTTTTTCCGCAGCCTGATGGGCCTACGAAAATGATAAACTCCTCATCTTTGATGCTTAAGTTGAAGTCTGATACTGCAACAAAGCCGTTAGGGTACTTCTTGACGATGTTTTTTAGCTCTAAGCCTGCCATTATTGGCCTCCTTTTTGAATGGGGGCGCTGCCCCCAAACCCCTGCCGCTTCGCGGGCAAAGCCCGCTGTGCTTCCTCGCGCCGCCCTTTGGGCTTTGCTGTGGGGTCGCGCTTTGCGCGGTTTGTGTTGCACATTGCTGTGCTTCCTTGCGCCGCCCTTTGGGCTTTGCTGCGGAGTCGCGCTTTGTGCGGTTCGTGTTTACACCTAAAATAAGTCTGTAACACATTTGTAATATAACATTGTAATCCCTCATTTGTCATTAGAGGATATCCCAAATTTCGGGTTCTGTTTTGTGCTAAATATACAATTGTTAGCTATTTTCATGCACGAAAACGCTTTAGAAAAACTTATGCAGAGCTGCCTCATAGTATTAATGAATATTTTTTCCCCATTGTTACAAAATAATTCACATGATTACTGATAAAAAATTATACCCACCGGCCCCTAGCGCCAGCGTGGATGAGAACAAGGCGCTGCTGGAGGCGTTATTTACAGACAGCCAAGACTTTATAGGCCGCAAAATGCCCGCCGGGGGTGAGAATGCCCCCTGGATTTACCTTGCATATATAGATGCAATGTCGGGACGCGATCTTTTTGACATGACCGTGATACGTCGGTTGTTTGATATGGACTGGGGGGCCCTTAGCCAAGATGAGCTAGGCCCGGATATCTATACTGCCCTCAAAGACCGTGGTATTG
>Ga0123355_10002990_pt1 | contig 24055 bp, 23 predicted proteins | sample TergutEmb28metaG_3_FD_89872 | JGI IMG/M metagenome (GOLD analysis project Ga0123355, IMG submission 89872) | Embiratermes neotenicus P1 segment gut microbial communities from Petit-Saut dam, French Guiana - Emb289 P1 | ecosystem: Host-associated > Arthropoda: Insects > Digestive system > Gut ... | reverse complement strand
GGTGCATTAATGATTTATGAGCTGGGGCACTATTGGCTTGTAAAGCTTAAAACTGGCAAAAAGAGGCTGTATAAAAGAAACCTCCAGAAACAAGTATACTAAAGGTATCTTGAATCTGGAGGTTTTACTCTTTGGGCACTTTGTAAAATGTAGATAAAATTCGATAATTGTTCCAGATTATATTTGCAATTCCATTGTCATCATTGTTCCGTCATCGGACTTGTCAAAACCATTTTTTTCATAAAATTTAGCAGCCATTGATCCACCTGTTATTAGGAACATTCGCTCGATTTTATCTTGTTTCAACAGATTAGACACAAAATCTAATAATTTTGCCCCGACTCCTTTACCTTGAAAATTTGGAAGTACATTAAATTCATCTACTATAAATTGACTCCAATTGCTGTAGTAATAATCTATTCTACCAAGACACATGCCGATAATTTCACCATCTAACTCGACGACATACCCTTTGGCATTAAAGCCACTCATTGTAGCTTCGATTCGAAGTAATGCTTCCTCCGGTGTCCACGTATTATACCAAGGATCTCCACTGTAAGCCGCTACTAAAACATCGGCGCATTTATTATAATCTGTTTTTGTTATTTTTCTGTAGTTTACATCCATTCCTATTACTTCCTTTCATTTTCACTATTTTTTAACGTTCTTTTCTTAACTGGAATCCATATTTCCATCACTGGATCTATTAGAGAATGGCACCGTTCATCGTAATACTCAAAATCAAGTTTTTCGGTGTCATATTCAAACTCGCTGTCCTCAATCCACTCATCAAAAATACCTCTCCAAGTGGCATTAATAATCGCTACAAAAGCATCAGGGTTTGATTGTCCGCTAGTTTGAGCGGTTGTAAAAACAGCATATGTTGATTCTGGAATTTCAATGCATTCCATATCCGGACTTACTTTGTTATAATCGTCAACGACAACACCTAGGACGTAGTAAGCTCCATCTTCTCGTTGCTGGAAAACCCCCACTTCCCCATGTTTTGGTGGATCTAATTTATCATAAAGAAAGTTGAGATGGTCATCAAGTGGCGCGTTGTTCCATAATGCTGAAACATCTTTCGTTGTCATACCAACCCTTTTTTCACCCTTAGCCGAGTAACCCACAACCAAGAAGGGTTCACGTTTTTCAATTCGCATATCTTTGAGAAGTTGTTCTTTACTAAGGGAATGATTTTTCTTTTTTATATCCGATAGTTCTAAAATCATTCCCTTTTGAAAGCTTTTCGGGCTACACTGGTAATGGCGACGAAAGGCTTTAGAAAATCCACTAGCTGTTTCAAACCCATATAAAAGGGCAGTATCAAGAACTTTAGCACCATTAATAATATCGTGGATAGCTAGAGATAATCGCCGCTTTAAAACATATTCCATCACAGGCATTCCATAGTATGCTAAAAAAATCCGGCCAAAGTGATAAAGCGAATAACCTGAAAACTTGGCAATCATCTCGGCGGTCAAGTTCTCTTTAATATTGGATTCGATGTAGTCAATGCTCTTTTCCATAATAGTTCGATAATTCATTTTACTGCTCCTCCTGATGCGCTTGTAATTATTATAGCACATTCTATCAACTTATTATGTTCCAAATTTGCTAATATAAAAAGCATCGCAAATAAATATCAAGTCTTAGAAAAAGCCTCCTATAGAGATACCCTCAACTAAATCAGACTTAAGTCCTATATTATTTTAAATCTGTAGACTGTTATAAACAATCTCCGCTTCTTATATAATCTAGTAACACAGGTTTGGTACGGTTCATGCACAAAATTTTTCACTCAATGTAGCGGGTGCAGCTAATGTTGACCTCTCTTTTGATGTTGAAGTGCTTGATATTGAACTATCAGGAGCGGGTGATCTTGGTTTAACAGGAAATATTGATACGGCAAATATCGAATTATCCGGTGCAGGTGAGATAGAGATTGATGTTTCAAATTACCTGAATGTTGAAATCTCAGGTGCAGGGATTGTGCGGTATGGAGGAGACCCTACTATTACTCAGGATATTTCTGGAGTTGGAACACTTGAGCGGAAATAGCTTATGAAAAGCTGTTATTATAACGGTTTTGTCTCTGTATGGTTGAGATTTAATTTTGTAAGGTTATCGCACAAAATTATTTTTAAAACAGAGCGATTTTTGTTGATAAATTCGTACGAATGGCGTATAATATAAATATGAAAATCGAACGAGGAGGCGTTGATATGGTAATAACAGCAACTGAATTTAAAAGTAATATTGGCAAATATTTATCACTGGTGTCAACAGGAGATATGGACATATTAATTACCAAAAACGGGAAACATGTTGCAAAGCTTTCTAGCCCGAAAGAAGAACGGGTAGAGATAGCAAAGTCCTTGATTGGAATTATTCCAGATGATGGGATGACTATTGATGATTTAAAAGAGGAGCGTTTAATGAAATATGCGAATACTAATTGATAGTAATGTCATACTTGATGCTTTGATGGCGCGTGAACCTTGGGTAAAACAGGCGGGGGATATTTTGGTAGCTTCGGCTGAGGAAAAGATAACTGGATATATAACGGCTAGTATGGTTACGGATATTTATTATATTATTCACAAACATTTGAAAAGTCGTGAGCAAGCAAAAATGGCACTTGTTAAACTATTGGCTATTCTTGATGTGCTAGAAGTAACAGGAAGTGATTGTGAAAAAGCGTTGGAATCAGAGCTTTCTGATTATGAAGATGCTGTTGTGGTAACCTGTGCAAAGCGTCATAAAATTGATTACATTGTGACTCGAAATGTGAAGGATTTCAAAAAATCACTAGTAGATATTCTTGCTCCTGATGAGTTGCTTGAAAAAATTTATTAATTAATTTTTAAGGTTAAAGAATATTTAAACTTTTATGCATAAAGGCTATAAACGATTTTTTGTCGTTTAATAGCTTTTTTTAACTAAAAAAAATTTAAATTCGATTTAAGGATTATTTAATAATTTGCATGCTATACTACCCTCATAAGTAAAAGAGAAGGTGAAGAAATGTTACTTAACATCTTGAAGAAAGATTTGAAGCGTAAAAAAGTGATGAACACTGTCCTGTTCTTATTTATTACATTATGTACGGTATTTTTAGCAAGTAGCGTAAGTAATTTACTGGTGACGACGAATGCTCTGGATTATTTTGCAGAGCAAAGTGAACTGAGTGATTATTTTATCTTTGCTTTGGAAGATGAGTTAACAGATTGGTTAGATGATCACGAAAATGTCACACAGTTTGAAGTGACCCAACTAATCAGTTTAAGCAACGAAAGAGTCTTCATTGATTCGGCAGACCAGCAGCGGGTAATGACGGGTAGTGGAGAGGGAATAGGGGGTGACTTAGCATTTACAAGACTGCCTAGAGAATTGGTTTTACCCCTAGATATTAATAATAATCCTATTGAGAGGGTAGAGCTGGGTGAAATAGCTATCCCCTTCAGTGAAGCTAGCCATCATAACATCGAGTTAGGCGATCATCTGCAATTGGAGGTACAAGGCGTTACTTATTCTTTTGAAGTAACTCAATTCGTGAAAGACATGATGTTTTCTCCAAGATTGTTTCTAAGCGATGAAGATTTTGATAGGTTGTCGGAAAATCTTATACCACACTTGTATGTTTATGCGATCAACACTAATGATTTAGATGCACTTACAAGTTCGTTTAATCGAGCTATGTTTACTAATATTGGAAGAAGAATGGATGGGGACATGGTTATGAACATGTTTATGATTGATTTGATGGCCATGGTTGTTCTAGTTGTTGTGGGAGTTGTCTTGATCATTATTTCATTGATTGTTCTTCGTTTTGCCATCCAGTTTACCCTCCAAGAAGATTATAAAGAAATCGGTATTATGAAAGCCATTGGTTTAAAAGATAACGATATTAAAAAAATTTACTTAGTTAAGTATTTATTCTTGGCTATTTTAGGAGCTGGATTAGGATTTTTGTTAAGTGTTCCTTTTGGTGAGTGGTTACTTGAAGAATTGCGGGAAAGAATTGCTTTTCCTGATGCAGGTTCAATGATGTGGGTTCGGTTAGTCAGTGGGGTGTTTATCGTTTTTCTTATTCTATTCTTCTGTAGCTTGAGTACAAGAAAGCTAAATAAGTTCACTGCTATGCATGCCATTAGAAGCGGGGAAACTGGTGAACGGTTTAAACGAAAAAGTGTTATGTATTTGCACCGGAGGAAAGGATTACCAGCAGTGATGTATCTAGTTTGTAATGATGTATTAAGTAATGTGAAAAGTTATTTGGTTTTACTCCTTGTCTTCATGTTAGGGTTTTTAGGTGTGGTAATGCCGCTTAACATTGGCAATACCTTGATTCCAGAAAAATTTGCTCAGTTAATTAATGTTCCTGTTACAGATGTTTATTTGGATCATGTTTCCTTTGAAACAACTCCTTTTGAGGGAACAGTCGATGATTTAGCAAATCAGCTAACTTATTTATCAGACTTTTATAAAGACCATGGAATAGAGCTTTTATGGCAATCTAAAATTGTTTACGATGGTATTGTTTACGTCGATGATGTATACGATGGTGTTTCCATAAGTGGCATTACTCAAATCATCAGCTTAGAAGGTGCCAGCGATGAGACAATTGAACCTATTCGAGGGACGACACCTGTTCTTGGTAATGAAATTACTTTAACAGAAAATCTATTGAATCAATTTGGGGTAGATATCGGGGATGAAATTAATCTTGCTTTTGATGGGGTAAGCTATAGTTTTTTAATAACGGGTAGTTATGAAACGTTGTTTTATTTTGGTACCGGTGTGCGACTTTCTGAGGAGGTACGAATACATGATGAGGCACTGTTCGGTGTTTATACTGTTCAAGGTAGCTTAGTTGAGCAGAGTGAAATGGACAGTCAAATCCAGCGATTGAAAGAAATAAGTGGTGAGGATGTTTTTATTAGCGTGGATGATTTTATTGAGCGAAATATGATGGATATTTCCATTATAGATACGGTTAGCGAGTTGATTTTAATCGTTATTATCCTTGTTAATATCTTAATTATTACGTTAATGAGTGTCTCATTTATGTTAAGGGATCTAAAGCAAATTGCCCTACTTAAAAGTTTAGGGTTTAGCAATAAGGCGGTTAGGCTATGGCAGGGATTAAGAATTTTGCTAGTGATGGTTCTCTCTTTGGGGTTAGGAATGTTACTTGTCCCAGCTGCAAATCAGCTAGCTAGGATCCCGTTTGGAATTATGGGGACACCAAGTTTAAGATTAAGTGTAGACGTACTCAATGTTTATGTATGGTATCCAATCATCTTTATTGTCGTAACTGCTTTAACTTTGATGGTGATGACAATGGGCGTCAAAAAAGTAGGAATACGTGATTTAGGGTCAACTGATTAAAAGTATAGGATTGGTGATGGAAATGAAAAAGGTATTAGAAGTTAAGGATTTATGCAAAACGTAAACCGTTTATTTTTAATTAGATTTTATTAGTCACCTCACAGCCCTATAAAAGCACTGATGCTACAACGTTTAAAAAGATACATATTAAATTTTTAACACCTCACAAAACCTCATCAAAATTCAAGGTTTTTCACAGTTTGGGTGGCAGAAATGGTGGCGAGAACCTAACTTTTTTCTACAATACGGAATTCAAGAATTAAATAACAGGAGGTACAAATCCATGAAGACGGAAATTGATATCACAGACATCAGGAGAGTGATTGAATATGGAAAGCAACAGCTCACACAAGCCACACAGGCGCTGTATAACGACCGTTTCGCGCCATTCGAGGGCTGTGATCCTCAGCAAGCTTACATCCTCGGTAGTGTAAGAGCATTAGAGGATATGCTCACGCGGATCGGGATCAAGGCATGACGCTCAAAGCCTCGAACTAGTCCAATAAAAAAATAAAATGCTTGGTGGCAAAAAATGATAGGATAGCACCTCAGAGGGTGTTTTTTTATGCAAAAAAGTAATATTGAAAATCTTTTTAACAAATTTACGAAAAAGTATTGACATACATGTTCATGTGTGTTATAATTATTAATGTAAGCTAGTGATACAAAAAAACAGCCCCAGAAAAGGGACTGCCTCCACAAAGGACATTGTAGCACTTCTTGCAAATAAAATCAAGAGGTGATTGAGATGGTCAAAATAAAATATTTTTGCTACTATAAAGCAGAATGGGTAGAAGTTATTGCTAACAAAGAAAGTTGGAAGCAACTGAGGGATATCAAACAAGGCGCACACCCTAACGATGTGATGATATTCGCTGACGGGATGCCTGAGACTAGCCACAGAGGATAAGTAATCAAAATGAGAGGGGTTCGCCCCTCTCTAAAATTAAAACTCGGAGGATGAAAACGACTAAAAAAGCAAGACGAGAATTATTAGCAAGTGAGTTTATAGGAAAAGCATGTGAGACGGTGAAGGCAATAGCGTATTACTCCCATGAAGCATACAAATGCCCAGACGTGCAACGTGACGTTAACGAGCTATACAAGGCGTGGAACACGGCACAGCTAGCCTTGGAACTCATGACAAATAAATCATATGCATTGAGACATGACGGGATTATGGATATAAAAGCGACTTATGTTAAAATTGTCAATTTATATGATGCCGAAGACACTTTATATGAATACAAATTTTAATAAGCTGAAAAATTTTTTTAACGAATTTGCGAAAAAACATTGACATATATGCGAATACATGTTATACTATATATAGGTTGAAAGGAGGTGAAATTGATGGACAAGCTCGAAAGGCTAGAGCAGCAAATAAAAAAGCTCAAACGAGTGGTCAAAACACTCGCTGAGCTGGTCATCGAAATCGGAACGCTGTATGCAATGATACGATTTATGATAGACCGATAAGAGTAAGGGGCACAAGCCCCTCACTCATTAATATAATAACATATGTCCATCAAGAAAGCAATGAGAAAAACTTTAATAATAGAATTTATCAAATTAATTTATAGAGTAATCATGCTGATTATACTTATCGCTGGTATGGTTATATTAATTGTAGGATGATAGAGCTAGCTTAATCGCTAGCTTCATCTTATAAATAAATTTAAAAAAAGTGTTGACATATATTCGCATATATGTTATACTATACGAGTACCGAAAGAGAGTCGGCAAACCCAACAGAAAGGAAGATTAAAATGACATTAAAAAACATCACAAACGAGCAGGAGAGAATAGACGCTATTAAGGAATTTGCAAAATACGCACAGTGGAGTAGGCATACAAGCGAGGCTTTACAGGATTGCACACCGAAAGAACTTGCCTGTTTCTTGTATCATAATACAAACGATTGCAACTTTACGCAAATTTATAAGGACGGAGAACTAATCGCAAGTTATGGCAATAATCACGCTGACATTGATGAGTATTATGTAGTAGGACATGAATTTGTAAAGGGATACGAGTTTAGGTATCAGACACGCGCGCTTGCTGAATTTGCGCTACAAATCAAAACTAGGTAAAAACAGAGCTAGCTTAGTTGCTAGCTCTACCTTTAGAGGGGTATAAATAAAAGTTTGAAAAGAGGTATCACATGGACGAAAAAAAAGAATTACGTAAAGAACAAAAAAGAATTTATCAAAGAGAATACTCAAAAAAAACAAATAATGAGGCGGCGAAAAAGTGGCAAAAAAATAGTGACAACATTATGAGGGTGGCATTGAACGTTTACCCTAAGACCGAAAGCGATATTGCAGAACATTTGCGAAAACAAGAAAACAAGGCTGGCTATCTGAAGAACTTAATAAGAGCCGACATTGAAAAAAATAAAGAAAACTTTTAAAAAAGTATTGACATATATTCGCATATATGTTATACTATATACATAACAGAAAGGGTTGATTAGAATGAAAAATTTTAAAGTAAATATGACATATAGCAGCGACGCGCTTTTAAACAGCATCAGAACTATGCACCTTGATGTAATCAAAAACTATCACGCGTATAAGGATTTAGAAAGCTATAGAGAATTCATAGACAGATCCACAGAAGACTTAATTGACGGGGTGTACACCCCTGAAAAGGGTAAAGAAGAACGCGCTATGCGTTTAAGCAACATGGAAGAAGCACTTATAGTTTTGCGAGAGGATGTAAATGAGCTTTCGCAAAAGTGGAACTCAAGAAATGAAAGTGAATGGTATGGCGAGTTTAAAGAACTTACCAATATTATCTATGAATCGGAAAACACTTACAATAAATTGCGCGAAATCAATACCCTAGACAACCCTCTTTTTGAAATATTTGATCGACCAGAGTTTTACAACTTTACAGACCTAAAGGGATTTGCTCGTAAATTAGCGAACGAAATCCCATGGTGGAAAGGTCACGTTGATGAGGCAAAGCGTCAATTGGAAAACTTAAAAAAAGAACTGTAATCGAAAAAAAGGAGAGAAAGACATGAATCAAACATTATATGCGGCGATCGTACAAAATTTTAGCACCAAAAAGGCGGAGGAAGTGATAAAAGCAAATGGCGGCTATGAAGCGACTCAGAAAACTACAAATTTCGACGTGCTGTTGTCGCGCGATAGCTATAAAATAAGAACTGAGTACGGGATTTTTGAGGAAAAATGGTAGAAATAAAATAACCCCTCCTTATTAAGGAAAGGGGTTATTTTATTGCCTCGAAAATCTTTTTAACAAATTTGCAAAAAAGCATTGACATACATGCCCATGTGTGTTATACTTATTATTAGAAAGGAGGTGAGAGAAGTGGAAGAAATAAAAAACATCTTTGCCTTATTAGCTTACATCGCCGCTAGTGCCTACTACACACTAGCAGCAATCAGAAAGCTAAAAGACAAAGATTAACACACACAGGAGGGGGGAAACCCCTCCACCCTATATTATACTTCCACTCAACGCTATGGTCAAGAAAAAAGATTTATCAATTTTATTTTTAATGGTTTTAACGCTGCTAGGCACGGATTTTACAAACTTAAGTATCTTAAATGTTATAACATTAGTTTTTATAATTCTTACGTTTGTAATGTTTTTGCTTAGTTGGTACAAAGAGCGTTAGCTTAATTGCTAGCGCACCCCTTTAAGGGGTTTAAAAAAGAAATTAGAAAGCGAGGTATTTGCATGGACGATAAAACAGAATTACGTAAAGAACAAAAAAGAATTTATCAAAGAGAATACTCAAAAAAAACAAATTATGAAGCAAATAAAAAATGGGATAAAAAAAATAGTGTTAGAATACCATTAAACGTATACCCAGCGACCGAAGGCGATATTTTGGAACAGTTGGAAAAGCAAGACAACAGGTCTGGATATATAAAAAGCTTGATAAGAGCCGACATTGAAAAAAAATGAAGAAACTTTTAAAAAAGCATTGACATACATGGACATGTGTGTTATACTTATACGAGTACCAAACAAGAGCTGACAAATCTGACATGAAAGGAAGATGAAAAAATGGAAAATTTAATTAAAAAAATAGAGGCGGCTGGTTATGTATTAAGAAAGGATGAAGCAGATCCAGGAGCTGACTTTAAGTTTATTGTCATTACTAACAAAAATGGTGACGAGTTTACAATACCGTTTAAGGATCAAGAATGTAGATTAAAAGATGCCAACATTACCACTACTACCCATGAGCTTTATAAGGCATTCTACAAATGGAGCGAAGAAGAATACATTAGAAAAGCCCATAGAATGAGTAAAGAAAACTATATACTTAGACAAAAAATCCTCGAAAAAGTTGGTTTTGTAGAAGAAGAATATTCTTTATCATTTGAGGACATAAAGAACTTTGAAGTTGAAAAACACTTTTCCGACTACGAGAGGGTTGGAAGCCTAAAGGTACGAAATCATTCTAAAAATCCTAAAATAACCCACCGAAATAGAGGGGTAGCGGTCGCTAGAAAAACTGGAGATACATCGGTCTACTGGTTCAATGGGAGAGTTGATGTTGATAAATGGGAAATAACGAAAACATTGTTAGAAGGGCTGAATTATGTTGCTCCCCATTTTGGCGAAGAAAGTAAACTGTGCGATATAGGCACGAAAGAAATTCTTGAGGATATTCTTCTGAGTCTAGAGCTTGATTGTGAGACTAAGTATAAGTTAGACCTATTACAATCACGCCTTTCTGGCGGTTGGTCTTGGACTCTGGATTGGGTAGAAAATAAGGGTAGCTATACAAGAGAGCGATATTACCTTATGAAGCTTGCTAATGCAGAGCGATTAAATAAAGAAAAGGAGGAAAGGTTAAACGGTACATATGTTGAGCCAAAAGACCCTTTCGAAGACTTATTAGGATTATAGGAGGGATAGGATGTGCCAAAACAAAGAAGGGCTAAAAATAGGTGAAATCACGACACTTCATTCATCCGACCGCCGTTACACGCTCCGATGTTCTCAAATGGACAGGTGATTTTACAAAGTGCCTTGGCTAAAAAAACAACTGACATATATGTGTATAGATGGTATAATGCGCATATAGCAAGAGTGATAAATAAAAAAAAGACCCCCCACCGCAAAGTAAGAGTCTTGATTATTATATCACATCTTAGCACAAAAAAGGAAGATTAAGATGAATAATTATGTATGGTACATCCCGAGAATGACAAACGGTGGCAATTTGTTTACATCGCCCAAGGCGGAAACTCCTGGGTGGAGAACGAAGGAAGAGCTGCAAAATAACGGATATATACTCTTTGGAGAGACAAATCACGAGTTTGATGATTGTCCAAATGATCCAGAGGGGGATCAATCAGCTGCTCAGGTTTGGCGTTTAAAGTGCGCCAAACGGATCAAAATGATCCAAAATGGTAATGATGATTACCACTTAGCAAAATCCGCTCTAAAGGAGCGCAAAGATCGCACTAATGCTAAAATCAGTGGTCTAAGAAATAAAGCGAGGCGCCTCCTATGCCACAATTATTTTGACGCACTCCATACACAATTTGGATTAGACGATCGCACTTCGCGTGACCATCATGATGGCGGCGGTGGGAAGTACCTAGACTTCCTCCTTAAAAAAACTAAAGACATAGAAACAAAATCTGAGCCATTTATGGCTCAGATAGAGGAGTATTTCGAAAATAATCCGATTGCTGAAACGATGGATGAGGCGTTCGAAAGCCTCTTTAAATTTGCGGAAGAAAAAGTAAAAGAGGTTGATGTCGAAATTTGGGCACATGACATTTACAATTACAGTTGTTGTAATGACGTTGATTTTCCTGATGCCCCACCTGTATTGAGAGACGTGCTAATTCACCTCAAACACCACTGTAATTATAACAGCACCGCCTTCGGTCGGCAAAAATGGGGGCTTCAAGAGGACGGCATTCACCGTACCCTAGAGCGATTAGGTTTTAAAATTTTTCGCTCTCGTAGAATGGGTGCGACAAAGGGTAACATCGTCATCCAATGGGAGTACTGGACAGATGGCTCGCTTGACTATTTATCTGTACGAGTAACATCTCCTGATGCATGGACAAGAGTTTAACAGTGCACATAAATAAAAACCCTCCGAATTATCGTTATCAACTAAAAATTTAAAAACAAAAAAAGACAAAAAAAACAGCCCTTAATCCATAAAGGAAAAGGGGCTGTTTTATTAAATTAAAGTTACATCGCTACGCCTAGCCCATGACATCACGCCAGACAGTAGTAGTTCGTTGTTGTTATTTCGCATTTGCTGCACCGTATAGGCGTTCCCACGCACCCATGCAGGTATAACTTGGTTTGTCGCCCAGCGTTGAGCGTTGGAGTTCACACGCACGCGTGAACCTACTCGGATGGTGCTGTTAGTTGGTGGCGGTGTTGCTGTGGCATTTGGTAGCCGTAGTGTTTGACCAACTCGGATCAAGTTAGGGTTTGCAATATTATTTAATCTTTGTAGGTCTGCTACAGTTGTGCGGTGTTGTCTTGCAATCGTTGACAGTGTTTCACCGCTACGTACGACGTGCAAACTTTGATTGTTTGGCGACGGTGCTGGTTGTCTCAGCTGGTTGCGTAGTGTAGTCATATTTTGTCCGGGGCAAGTGTTCGCTCTGTGGTTGGGAAACTCGTTATGACCTAGTACGCGGTCAACAGGCACATTAAGGCGGCTCATATTGACCCTAATCCGTTCGAGTAGCGACCTCATTTGCGCCGCGGTTGGCTGTGCGCCGTTTGGTCTAAAATTGCCAACTACACAAATATGATAAGAGTCTGCATTATGCCCGCCAACTCCATTAGTTACAACAGTCGGAGGGTAACAAATCTCTACATCCCCGTTCGTCAAAATAATCTCATGGTATCCGCCATTTCGCCACCCAAGAGTACGCCAGTGGTTTTCGAAAACTCTTTGACTCCCTACATTAGTAGCTGAATGGTGTACACCGATTCTTCTAATTTGGCTGGTCGCTCTTGTACTGTGTGGGTTGTTCCACCCCATGCTTTGCCTAGTTAAATCTATCAATCTTACATTACTCATAATTATTTTCCTCCTATTTTTTTTTTACAATAAAAAACACGAAAAGTTAATTTTCGCGCTTTACAAATCTGTATTTAAATGCTATAATTAACATATAATAAAAGGAGTTACAAGGCGCAAACTTTGGCTCTTACGCTAAAAAGTAAGTAACAACGCACAAACCCTGCTACGGAGAAGGCGCTGTTACTTTTTTCCATTTCTTCCCACCTTTTCAATTATTATAATGAGTCCAACAAAAATGCTGACTATCAAATATAAATCATGTAGAGTGTTCATAAATATCACCCGCCCTTGTAAGAGCAGATTAAAAGTATGCGCCTATCTTGTAACTCCAGACTGTAAATTATAACACAGTTCGACTGTTTTTGACAGTCGTTTTTTTATTTTATCAAAAAAAGTCACAAACAACGTTATGCCGTTTGTAACTTTTAAAAAAATTGAATATGAATTCAATTATATTTCAATCCACGCACCCAAGAAGGTGCGAAATGCAGCAACTAGCTGACAAGGCTATTATATCACAAGTACAATAACCTTGCAACCTTTTTTTTATTTATTTTTTAAAATTTCTATCGCGTCTTTTAGTTTTGGCGGTAGCGGGAGACTGGTCTTTCCAACATTCTCAAGAATTGAAATGGTTTCGTTGGCTATGTAGAAAAATATAGTGGCATCTCTCAACCAGTAGCCACCGCCTAAAACCATATCATCAAGAATATAAGCTACTGATACAAGTGCTAGAATTAGCACTTTTTTTGCTATACCTCGAAAGCCTATCTTGCTACTCAGTTGACCTAAGTACGCCGCTACAATTACACCAACGGCATAATCAACCGCAATAAAGATAATTAACGCCTGTAAAGCCACTGTCCAACCTCCTAAAAAATAACTTACAAATCCGCATAAAAATGCTATATCTATCTGTCTCATATTTTCTTACTCCTGTTTTTAAATTTATATTATCCGTCTGTTGTTGTGACACGTTGCCACCGTCTCCAAGTATCACCCGTCCTGTATCTAAACGCGGAAATTACTGGCTCTGCTGTTCCGTAGAAAATTTGATGCCAGCCATTTGTGGCATTTAGCCTCGTTACAATACAAACCCCTGTAGGCATCCAAGACGGTCGGTCGGTAATACCGGAGGTGATGTTATAGATGCCGGGTGTTAAAAGGTCGTTAATACTTCCCGATGCAAATAATGCTGAACCGTCATTACTTGTAAGCCTGTGGTGCTGTGCGGCGGTTAACACGTCAATGTGTGCTTGCAATCCCGTCACGTTGGCAATTGTATGAGCGTGACTGGCTGCTGCTGCTCCGACTTGTGCAAGGGTCACACCGTGCGGATTGTTACGGGCATCGGTGTGCGCGTCAAGTTGGTCGCGCCTTGCAGGGTATTGCCACGCGAGCCAGCCGTTTGTGGCGTCATATGTGCGCCATGCCACATTGTCTCCAGCTTCGAGTGCAACCGACCTAAACGCCCATAATCTAAAGCGCGTTCCAGATATCCTTTGCATAACGCCTACACCACCGGCATTGTTACTCCAAGCGTCGCCTTCAACAGGAGCATTAAAGATAAAACGTGCTTCTTCCCCATTTATCAAAGCGCCGAAAACAGGATTTAAACGAGGATCGGCATTAAAATCCGTAATTGATTGTAACGGTCGATTCCCATAAGGATAGGTAAACGGATGCCTGTGGTCTTGGCGTGCTGTGGTTTCGCTAACTCCTACTGTTGCTGTTGTTTGATCCGCTAGTGGCGCTACTGTAGCCAAAGCTAGCGCAATAGTTGTTAGGTCGACGAACTTGCCATTTGCTATAAAGCTATCTATCGCATTATTTCTGTTTATTGTCTGACAGTTTCGACCTCTGATAATTGTTCCGGTTGTTTCAGCCCTTAGAGCGAGGTTTCCTGCCATCTGCGGCAACATATTAGGCGCGTCGCGGTTGACAGTTAAAGTGCGACAGTTAAACTCAACTACACCGCCGAAGCTTGCGTTAATCGCCGCGCCACCAAATCCGGAAATAGTAACATTACTGTTAGCGGTAGCTGTGCCTGCGCTGTTGAACGCTATCTTTCCGCCTTCGTTGGGGAGTATCGCGTGTGCCGTGTTTGGTGCAGCGACATTTCCTGCCGCACTAGCCCCCCGATTGTTGCCTACCAGAATCGCTACACCAGAGAAAATTATCTCCGTGTTTCTAGCCGACACTGCAACCCGTGTCGGGTTATCTGTCACTACTGTAGCCGTGCCCCTGAATGCAACTTTGCCCGATCCGGTGTTGGTTATAAAACTGGCGTGTATAGTTGTCGAAAAATGAGCGACTCCACAATGATGCCCTGTGATATCGTTAGCCGATAAAACTTCTACGGCATGTAAGCTGCCACAATGACCGTAGTTAAAAGACAATGCAACGCGTAGACGGCAATTGATTGTAATAATAGAATTCCTTCGGACATCCAAATTTCCCAAAATGATTGTATCAAGCAACGGCGCCGAACTAGCAATCTGCAAACTGGTGCAGTCACTAATGACCACAGACTGCGGTATCACGGGGTTAAAACTCCCAATGGCTGCCCAATTTCTTGACGGCAACAGAGTGCCGCTTGGCTGCGTGTGCAAGTTGTTATTGCCTGCTATTGCAATCAAGCAGATATAAGTCATTATGGGGTTAGCCGCTTCTCCTGTTGCAAAAGTAACGACATCACCAACTGCGTAGGTCGTCGAGTTTGCTGTAGAATATTCACCGCGCCATGTGCAACCAGTTTGCAGAGTCGTTGACGTTTCGGGTACGATACGCCAAACAGTTGCCGCTAATGCTGGAGTTGTTCCAGTTCCTGCTGTTACTCGCTCCCAAACAAAACCACCATTTGTACACAGCGCACCTACTGCATAATTAACAGATGCATCATAAGCAGCTGGGTGTGTTGCAATTGTCCTGTTTATAGTCAAAATAACTCCGGAGCTAGAATTGCCCGTTAGTGCCATTGCTTGGTTAATAGTGCGACATGACTCTGCTCTAGTATTGCCTCGTCTGGTGTCGTTGCCGTCCTCTGTGGCGATAAACCTAGACACTAAACGCGTAGTAGCGGGACCCACCCCTGTATTAAATACTTGCCCGATTGGACAGGTAAAAAAGTTGGAACCGGATGTTATCGGTGTTGTCACTTGGATGATGTTAGTTACTCGGTTAATCTGCGCCGCCGTTTGGTGTGCCGTATTTGTGCCGCCCCACGTCACCGAAGCGCTAATAAACGACCTCTGATGAAACATCGGCATGTATATGCTCATGGTGTTGTCGGTGTCAATAAAAACGTTGAACGTGGGTAAATCTACCCCGCTATTTAACATTGTTGCAGTGCTGCCGGTTACAACACCTGCTGCGTTGTGATGGAAGGCTATTTGTGTATCAATCGGTCTATTGTGTTGCTCAAGGTCGCCCGTCAAACGACACACAACATTCCCAGCTGCTGCTGGCGTTATATCAGTTTTAATGTGTATACCTGCACCGCCAGCAGTGTTAGAAAGCTTTCCACGAGGTGTTAGCTCGACAGGGTAGCCGTGTCTATGGTCTTGGCGCGCCACATCGTCACTGATTCCTGCAGCTGCCGTTGCTTGATCCGGTAGGGGTGCTGCTGTTGCAAGTTGGTCACGACGTAGCGGGAACATCCAATTTGCTGGTGCTGGGTAATAAGCTCTTACTGCAAATCCGTCTGTTGTGCCTGTTGACCTGAGCGCTACTAATCGGTGGTGGTTTGGCGTTATCGCGGTTATAAATCCGCTCGTCGTGCTGCCTGCCCAAGGCGCTCCTGTAGCAGTTGGAGGGGCTTGGAACCTCACATCTTCTCCAAGTGTTAAGTTTAAAGTTGTTGGATCGAATGTGTTAAAGTTGGTTATTGTGACGATTGGTCGATTCCCATAGGGATAAGTGAACCCGTGCCTGTGGTCTTCTCGTGCAACGTTTTGACTTGTACCCGTTTCTGCGGTAGCTTGATCCGTTAACGGTGCCGCTGTAGCTAAATTAACTGAATCAAAATTTATATCTTCAAGCGCTTGGATCATTTCCTCTTGTGTAACTCGACTATTCCAATCGTCTCGTTCGACTGGATTGATGTGCATATCGGAATTGATGTGTTTTACATCTCGCTGTTCCAGCCTGCGCGCGCGCTCGCCTAATGCACTTTTCACAGTGAAATTAAGCGACGGATTTACAACGCCGCTTCGGGTTGTAATGTTTGTTACTGGTCTGTGTGATGGTAGCGTCCAGTCGGCTAATTTACGGCGTATTGGTGTCGCTAGTGGCACAAGAAAGCGATAGTCGTTGTTAATTAAGTACTGTCTGAGTTCCGACTCTGTTGGTAAGTCTTTTGTCCACGGTATAGCGACGCGGAGAATGCTAAAGTTGTTATGGATGGACACCCCAAATGTCGACGCAATTGTTGCGATGTGGCGTGTCGGTAATTTATTACAAACTACTGAACGCGTATCGCCGCTTTCGCCTGCACTTGGGTTGCCGGGGTTAAATTGGAAAAACAACCTATCACCAGCTGTATTTAGCTGTATACTGCTTAAAGGAGGATTTGCAATATTAGGCTCTATAATTCGTTGAATATATTCTGTTTCTGTAATCTCGTCCGCGACTAAGCTATTCTCGCCATAGTTGATGCTACGCAATTCTAGCACTGGTTTAATTGTTTCGTTTGTGTCAATGTAACGAGGCTGGGCTAAAGATGACTCATGTGAGGTTGGTAGGCTTAATCTGCGTCTATATGATACTGTAGCGGTCGTTGCTGTCACGTCTGGCACTAAAAACCTAATAAACCTTGCTCGGGCATCTAACACCATCCCAGCGTCGCCGCCACCACCCGTTTGGCGCGTGCCTGTTAGATGGACTAAGTTGCTGTCGTATTGATTGACACCTACCCACCCATTTTCTACACCATTATGCCAGAGAAAGATTCTTTCACCGCCAAACACCGCGACGGGGTTAGTTGACCTTTGTTGAGCGCTATTTGCTTGTAGTACGCCTGTGGCTGCTACTATTGTTCCGCGCCGCAATTCACCGTCAAACAAGTTCTCGCCTATGCTGTGAATCGTTGGACTCACAACGCTTGTAATCTGTCGGGGTGGAGTATGATTTAAACTGCCAACTAAGTGTGTCCAATCGCCCTCAAAAATTGATATGTCGTACTCAATCCAACTTGCTTGTGTTTGATCGACGCCAGCAGCGCCTATCGTTAATCTGTTGCGCCCATCAAAATTTGCTTGCGTTGTCATAACAAATACATGTCGACCGGTAGTTGATATGGTTCTACCGACGTCTACTATACTGATTGCTTCCGTTAAAGTTTGCCAACGACTATTTTCTAGTGTCGTGATATCCAGTACAAAAGTATACTGTGTGTTAGGTTTGAATAGTGTAGACCTCAACGAATGTCTTCCCATGTTTGCAAAATCTCTGCTTGGGTCTGTCCTAACTGTGTTGCCTGCAAAAGTCACTAAAGGAGATATATGCGCAAAATCCGCCCTGTTATCACTCCACAGGTTCGTTAAACTGCGCCCCTCAAGGCTTCGATTTGTAAACACTCCCTCGCCAGTCTCAACCGTTCCGGCACCTGCTGGTAAGACGTGTACCGTGCCACTGGAAACCATTAACTCGCTGCGAGTAACAAGACCTGCGTTATTTACATCTACTAGAATGTTATCTATTTGATTGTTGGCATCAGCCATTCTTGCTTCTAAGTCGCTCTTAGCGTTAATCATCTTGTTTTCTAAGTCAGTCATTGTGTTTTCCAAAACTTGATTTCTGTCTTTGATGGTTGTATCTAACGCGTTAACTCTATCTGTTAACTCAGTAAGTATCTGTTCGGCTCTGATATCCATCATGCCTTTCAAATCCTCAAAGCGTTTGATGTAGAAAAATTCCATATCTTCAAGCTCTTGATCAAGCCACGACTCTGTGAAGTTGGTTACAATTATGCCTGCATCAAGCGAGCGCCCATCATTAAATAAAATGTAGGTATGAATTAAAACTTGCCCACTGTAGGCGTAGAAATGGTTAGGCAATACAACACTACACCGACCATTTGCGGCGTCCTCAATAGTGATTGATCCGTCTTTGGAGTCGATGATTTTAGACGCGTTTGCGCTGACAAACTCAAAGCCCAACAACACGGTCGCACTTGATAAGTCGAGTGGCTCTCCCTCTGAAGTAAAGTTAATTATCTTTTTAGCTGTCTCAACGTCCATTGTAAAAAAATCTGTATTTGTAACAACGTTCGTCCGACTCTGTGCGGTGATATTAATATCAAGCTCGTGGACTTTATTAATCTGTTGACTCATCTTCTACACCTTCTTCTTTTGCTTTGAGTTCCGCCAACAGTGACGCGTTTTGGATTTCTAAGTTTGCGATTTTTAATGCTAATTGATTAATGATTTCGATATTAATATCCATTATTTTTTCACCTCAATTTCTAAATTTTCTAGAACTTCCAATTTCATGTTTAATATCTGGATTTCTGTGAGAAGTTTTTCAAATAGTGCGCTGTCTATACGATTAACTTCTCCCATTATCGTTCCCTCGTAGGGTTCTTTTAGTTCTTCCTCTGTGCTTATGTTCATCATGTTTATCACGTAAATCACCTCGCTAAGTCTCTAACTCTATATGCAATATTATTATCAATCAAAAAACATTGTGTCGAGCTAAAAGCTATCCCGCTTTCATAGCTCGGATCGCCAATATAAGTACGAGGCGTACCGCTAATGGTTGTAATTCCAACTATTAAATTTCGATTATTTGCGAAACCTCTAGTGCCCAGTTCGCGCATGTTCATTCTTTGATAGCAATGGATCCCAGTGCGTCCGGTGTATCTACCGCGCATATCTAATAATAGCGCCGGAGTCGTAGTCGGAGATGAGGCGCTTGGTACAAAATCCCACATAATGAAATCGCCCTGAGTCTCAAGCATGTTACTTATGCCTCTGACGGTTGGTTGCCCGACCAGATGTGTACGTCTAAAAGAGCCTACTCTTGTTGTACCATCCCAGAACGAGAGTCCGCTCCCTCCTAGTCGGGCATGTCGAACGCCGCCAGAGCTTATTGTGAGGTCTGTTGAACTCAGGCTCAATGTGTTGCCCATGTTATTAAACCCGACCTGTATCGCATTAGCAGATAGATGGTTGGCGGTAATGGTATTAGCTTGAATCCGGTTGCCGTTTAAACTTCCGACCGTAATGCTGTTCCCGTTTAGGTTAATCACATTAACGTTGGCGGCGTTAAGCGTGCCAGCAGTGATCCTACTAGCGTTTAGCGACGCAATAGCTGCTGAGTCTGCGGTGATTGTATTAGCAGCCAGTCTGTCGGCTGTAATTGTATTAGCTACAATCCGATCGCCATGCATACTATTAGCCACAACCCGATTGCCATGCATACTATTAGCCACTATGTGGTCACCGCTTATCGTGTTGGCTACAATCCGATTACCATTAAGAGTGTTGGTTGTGATTCGGTCTCCGTGCATTGTGCCGCTTGTAATCATTCCTGCTGTTATTGCATTAGCTGCGATTTGCGCCCCAGTTATGGAGTTAGCCACGAGCCTGTCTGCAGCAAGGGTATTTGCTGTTATCCGATTCCCGTTAATGCTGTTAGCTGTCATCCTGTCGGTCGTAATGCTACCGGCGACAATCCTATTTGCATCAAGTGTATTTGCCGCAATCCGGTCTCCGTTGATGCTGTTAGCTGCCATCCGGTCTGTTGCAATACTCCCTGCTACAATCCTATTTGCGTTAAGGGTATTTGTTGTAACTCGGTCACCGTTGATACTGTTAGCCGCCATTTTATCAGTTGTCACAGCTCCAGCCGCAATTTTATCAGCCGTTATTGCATTTGACGTTATATGGGAAGCACTAACTGCATTAGCTGCGATTTGATTCCCAGTTATAGAATTAGCTACAATCCTATTTGCGTTAAGGGTATTTGTTGTAACTCGGTCACCGTGGATGCTGTTAGCCGCCATATGGTTCGTGGTAATAGTGTTTGCTCTTAAAGCGCCGCCATCAATTTCCACTGTGTCGCGGAAGCGCCAACCATCGGTTAAGTCAGTTAACCCGTTTAACTCAAATTCTAAATCATTAAGCTCCCTTTGGACGCTTGGCATTGTCTCTTGGGTTAAGCGGTTCAAGTCTTGACGTAATGCAGGAATCGTCGTTGAATTCACTCTATTCAACTCGGTTTGAAGGTTGGCTAATTCTACGGTTTTTAACGCATTCAGCTCGGTTTGTAAGTTGGGTAAGGTTACATTGTTCAACGCGTCTAAATCTTGTCGTAGTTTTGGAAGCTCAACATCATTTATTTTTTTTATGTCCTCACGAGCGTCAGATAAATCTAAATCTAAATTGCTTAGTGCGTCCTGCACTCCTACAAGGGTTGCTTGCATAGCAGGGATCCGCGCGCCGTTTAGTTCTTCTACTTCTTTTCTCAACTCAGCAAGATCAAGATCATTTAATTTGTCAAGGTCTTTTTGAAGCTCTGGTAAAAGCGTATTTTTAAGTTCGTCAAGAGCTTCGCGAACTTCTTTCATAGCTGCCTCAATTTTGTCTATTAGTACCTGATCCGGAGCAGTCGACAATACAAATTCCCATGCTGAGCCGTTCCACGTCCAAAGTTCGGTGTGTTCTCCATTAGGTCGGTACCACAGGTCTCCAGCTCGCCTAGGCGGTGGCGGTTCGCTTGTGCCAAAGAATACGGTATTCTTCCCGTTCGCTGCCGTTAGTGCGAAGTTGGCGTTAGTATTTACCTCATTAATGGCGTGTTCAATCCTTCTCATACGGCTGCTTAGGTTCGGGCGTGATTCGCCTACCTCAATACGCTCATACCGATCAAGCAGCACATTCCATTCAATTCTTATGATTCGCGCTCTAGTTTCAATCCCTAACTGCTCAAATCGTACAGGTACAGTGTCGCATAAATTCAGCTGTTCGTAGCGCGAGCCTGTATATCCTAGCGCCTTTGTTAAATCTACAAAACTCAAGGAAATTGAAACGCGCGGCACCCCCACATCGTTGCTGCGTATATACCGCTCTGCTAACTGACGCAAACGGTCTGGTGTTGGTCGCTGATTCTCATTAAACTCATTGGAGAAATCAAGCGGCAAAACGCGTCTGTTCGGGAATGCATTCACGTGCTGCGAGTCCATAATAAAACCCGAGATCGTAATAACTTCTTCCGTGTTGGTTCTCGGGTTCTGGTATATGGCGTAGGGGTAGACGGAGGTGAAGGTCGTCGTGATATTCTCCTCTTGATTTAAATCAATCAAGTTGCGACCGTAAGCAATCAACGTATTAGCGTCGCCACCCCGTCGGGTTAATAAGCTTACATGATGATTATCAAATACGTACTCGCCGCCCCACACATCTAGTATAGAGCCTCTGATACCGCCAAGCACTTGCCTTGCATTTTCGTAGTCGCCTAATTTTAGGTTGGTACTGTTTAGTGTAGTGATATCGGATGTTACTGTTAAGGGGTTGTTGCCAATGATGGCATTTCGCCAAATATTTAGCGCGTTTTGAGCGCTCATGTTGTGGATTATCATATTGGGTTGGAGCGCTAAGTCTTGGGTGATGTAGGAGACGTGTTGCGCGTAAACCTCAGCTACACCGCTTGACTTTTTATCAATCCTCTTTATCCTAAACCGCTGCTCTTTTGACCTGTTTGCGTGCCCTGCATCTACTTTGATTATGTTGTCAGTCTTTAAATGTTCAAAATGGATCCCAGTTATTGGGTATTTCATTTCCAACTCAAAGACACCGTTGCGCTCCTCTGTTACAATGCAGCTGATCGCGTCTTTTAATACTCCTAGCCCTAAGTGGCTAAAATTATTAGCTGCTGCATCATACAAAATAGGATGACTCATACTAACGCCCCCAGTCGCGGAACCATATGCAGCTGAACCCCACTCGGTACTGTAATGTTATTATTGCCTGGTAATAACTCAGGGAATGGGTAGCTCGTCATACGCTCAAATATCGTTCTTTGTCCGTCTAAGCTTGTGATTGTCTGACTTTCGCTGTCAACAATACATCCACCGTTTGCGATCCCTTGCAGCCTCAACTCACTGTTGCGTACCCTAATTGTAATATTATTGCTCCCCAATATTCGCATACGGGGTTTGGCGGCAATATTATAAGGGTTGACTATATTTGTGTTGTTGGTCACTTGCCGCTCGGTTAATGCCGCACTAAGATACTTAACTGGATGCAGGCGAAAGTTAATAATTGCTTTGCCCAATGTGCGCAATAACCTATCAACGTTATACTGTTGGTGGCACATTGCACGATAGATAAAATCAGGATCGGATGACCATAAGAAATCGTGATAACGAACATCAGTCAACAGCCAGTTTGTTATCTGTGTTATGCGCTGTTCGACATCGGTATTACTTTCCAAATTTAAAATGACGGGTATCTTCCACGTCACATCCTCATATCTATTTTTATCTACAACAACGCTGCCATCCCTTCCTGCGATATCAATAAACTCAATATCGCGAGAAGGAGCAGGGTAGCTAATGCCTGTGCCGATGGTCAACCCCATAGACCTGCTTGTCCTATTTTTATATGTAAACATTCTCTACCTCCTTAACCCATCTGTGGCGTTTGGCGCTGTGTAAGCCATGCAAGTTCCTCGGCTAATGTGCGCGCGTCTTTTTCGTCGTTAATGTGAAAGTGAGCACCTTCGAACATGCCTCTATAGTCGTTAGTTGTGTTATTAGTTGCAGTCGGTTGAGTCGCTAACGTGCTGTCATTAACGGCGGCTTGTTTGCCTGTCATGGCTGCCCCTAAGCTGCGCATCCCGTCTGCTAGTACCGCTCTAAAGTCAAGTTGCTTCGCAAATTCGGTGGTAACTTTTCCGATCCACTCGCGATTTTTTTCTAATGGCACAACTGCCTCAGCGCCGTCACCTTCAAGCAAGCCCATTTGCCCCTTTTTTAACACTCCACCTTTGCGGAGTTCTGGGATTTGCGGAACATTAATTGATCCCAGCCCACTAAATGGCGATATGCCAAGGATGCTTACACCTCTAATCCTGTCAAGTGCTCTGTTAATGGCATTAAAAGGCATGGCAATAACTCTGTTGAGTCCTCTAATAATCGCGTTAACAACCCTTGTAAAGGCGCTAGTAATGCCGTCAACAATACCGGAGAATATCTGACCGCCTGTGGAGAAAACATTCCTTACTCCTTCCCATGCAGTCTGGAAAACATTTTTAAACCATGAGGCAACACTACCGAAAATATTCTGTATCGCACTCCATGCACCTGATGCTCCGGTTTTTAACCCGTGCCACATCTGACTAAAAAAGTTTGAAACTGGTGTAATGATGCTGTCGTTAAACCAGCTCGGCACTGCTTTCCATATGCCTGTTATATTTGTCCATGCAGTGGAAGCAGCGTTTCGTATCCCTTCCCACATTGCTTTAAAAAAGTCACGTACCGGAGTTATAACACTTGTGTTAAACCATTCGCTGACGGCATCCCAAACACCTGAGATAAAATCCCAAGCGGCTGAGGCTGCGACGCCTATCCCTTCCCACATTGCTTTAAAAAAGTCACGT
>Ga0123355_10002989_pt1 | contig 24056 bp, 16 predicted proteins | sample TergutEmb28metaG_3_FD_89872 | JGI IMG/M metagenome (GOLD analysis project Ga0123355, IMG submission 89872) | Embiratermes neotenicus P1 segment gut microbial communities from Petit-Saut dam, French Guiana - Emb289 P1 | ecosystem: Host-associated > Arthropoda: Insects > Digestive system > Gut ... | reverse complement strand
TCTCATGCTAGAAAGCAATACAAATTACGACACCATCTGCTTTTTGCTTTTTTATAGCATTTCACAAAAACACAAGTTGATAGAATGAGATTAGGTAGCAGTAGCAGGGGCACGTTAGTTTAACATTTTGGTCGAAAATGATAGAACTTGAAAAGTAACAACAGGTGAAAATATGCTATATAGTACGGAAAACACAAGGGTTGATAATCCCGATCTACTGTAGCTTTAGGGTATAAAAAATCACCTCACAGGCAGATTGTGGTGCCTGTGAGGTGATTGATGTTAAGACGGTGAGCCGTCGCCTGTCATTCGTTTCTAATCGCTAGATGGTGAAGGGGATGGTGGGTTTGCTATGGCTTCAGGGGAAAGTGTTGGTCCAGGCCCACGGTACACTGCAATTGGCGGACAAGAAGGCGATGGGAAATACCAGACATAATTTTCATCTAATGGAGGGAGTGTCGGACTAGGCTCAAGTTGTGCATATGGTGTGGGATCTGGTATTTCATAAGGCCATGGTGTTGGCGGCCATGTGTGTATCAGTGGTGTGGGTATAACCCATACTTGACGTTCAGCCGGAGGGGCATATGTGGGCTCCCATTCTCCGTTTCGGGCAATTGAAAAATTTTCAAATGGTGAAAGCTGTATAAGGTCGTTTAACGTTAGGTTAAGACGATTGGAACCAGGAATCACAGGTTTCAGCTCCTCTTCAAGGCTAAGTTTCCCTGACCTTCCTTCATCAGCAGGGAAAAAATACACGCTTTGCCAAGGTGTAAGAAAATACCCTGGCTGGCCAAAACGGTCCATTGAAACCATAAAGATAACTATATCGTCGTCGGCTTCAAGGGGGATAAAGCCACGGAAACTGGGCGAATTACTACCTGCATGTTGTGCCACTTCTACAATATCACCTATTTGATAGTTGCCCTGAAAGACCTCTAGAACTCTTATACGGTAAATAGTCATTAAATGAATTCTGTATCTAACGACGGTATCACACCAAAAACCTCTCCTATAGTATTCGTCCATGAATAATTGACGTATTTCCTCTCTAGAATGATATCGGCCGTGAACTATGGCGGTATACTCAATTACCTCAGCAGCTGAGAGTAGAAGGTTTACGCGCTCTTCTCGGCTGTCTATAACTTTACCCCTAAATACGTCTGTTGCGCGGTCAAACAGTTCATCCGATGAGGTATACAAAGGAAACATCCCGTTCATAGCAGCTGATCCACCACGGTCACGGCTAACAGGTTCATTATTAACAGTGCGTATTGGGGGATTATTGCTACTTTCGGCACCCGAACAAGCTGATAATATGGTAGCAGATATTAAAATTAGTATACAAACTGCTAAAACTCTGTTTTTCATCTTTCACTCCCTCCTTACCTAATTGATTATGGATATGTAGCATCACCCCACAGGCATTGAAAAGTGCCTATAGGGTGATGTTAAAATGTGGAGCTGTACTCAGTCAAGCCAGTAAGCTTCTAGTCGCGGAATGGCGTCGGAGATGGAGCCACATAAGCTTGCGTTTCAAAGGGTGCTGTAGTTGGAAGAACAGACATGACCGCATTTGGAGGCGTAGTCGGAACAACTACAATTTCTCCATACGGTGTGGAGAATGGTGCATATGGGTGCGGTGTTGTGCCTGGGCTTGGGCCACCACTGTCATGGGGCCTGGGCACAATCCTCCTTTGACGCTCAGTAGGAGGGGCATATGTGGGTTCCCATTCGCCGCGTCTGGAAGTGGAAAAGTTATCAACCGACGAGAGCTGTAAAAGGTCGTTTAAGGTTATGCTTAGTTCATGAATGCTGCCAACCACACTTTCTATTTCTGTATCAAGACTTAGTGTCCCCGCTCTGCCTTGTGCGGATGGGAAAAAATATACACTTTGCCATGGGTTTAGCAAAACCCCGGGACGTCCTATATGACGCCAGGAGCGCAGAAATATAATCAGGTCGCTATCGACATCAAAGGGGACAAAACCAATAAAATCGACTATCGTATTTCCAACCTGTCCGCCCCGCTGCCTTATTTCAATTATGTCACCGACTTCATATTCACCTTGAAACACCTCCAAAACCCGTATGGTATGAGTTGTCATAATATCGTCGTGGGCATTAGTGTCAGAGTGCGCCCATTTGCCATCACCTAGGTAGTACGGGAAGAGAGATAACATTTCATCTTCAGTGGGTCTTCTGCCATGGTTATGAACAAAATCAGCTATAACCTCATAGTAAGACAATACTGGATTTTCCCACCCCACTTGGCTATCTAAGACCTCTCCGCGAATTACATCTGTTGCAGTATACGAAAGGGAACATAAAGAATCATGAGAAATGAAAGAAGCAAACACTGCAACTCTTTCAAAATCACGATAAATGTAAGATCCACAGTCGCTCATATCGGGCGATACGTTAATAGAGTGTTCATTGTCAACACTTGTACATGCTGTTGCTAAAATGATAAAAAAGCATATTAGCAAGTACGCTAACAAAGTTTTTGTCTTCATCTTTTCACGCTCCTATCTAGGGTCTAGGCAATAAATTAAAACTTATGATATCAAAGGTCCTTGGGCCAGGTGCATAATTTCTGTTAATAAACGTGTTTGTCATAGACATAATTGTATCCTCTGCTCTTACACCGCGGGGATAATCGACTAGTCCGACTGTATGACCCAATTCATGAGCCATTATCGACGAAGCAACGTTGACTATGGTCAATCTATAACGATTTGCAGTACGTTGAATTTCAGTAGTATTTAATGTAATTTCAGAACGTCTCATTATTGTTTCGTTTGTTATCGGTGTGTTACTACGATGCATACGATTTATTCCCATATAATGACCTTCAGTATGCCGTGTTAGAATTGTATTAGTAGTTGAAGTTCGCAAATCAAACCATACCAGGGCTGGAGAACTGTTCCATGAGTCTACGCCTAACCTGATTGCATGATCCCACGTAGCGTTTAAGCCGGATGCTGCATAAGTTATAACGGTATTTCCACTTGCTGCTCTTGGCCACCATAGACACATGTGTCTATCAGTGTTGTTTACCTGGCCTGTCCACACACCATCGGATCGAAAGTTATGAACTATTAGATCCGCAGGAAATGGAATACTTGTTAATGTTTCAGCAGGATCACGAAAGGTGCCGCTAGTAGCAATACGTCCTGTTCGCATAGCACCAACCGGAACGCTAAACCTGTGTCCTTGCTGTCCACTCCAAGGGTTTAGGAAGAAATAATTAGTGCCATCTCTTAACCAGCCGGTTTGCATTGCGCCTCCAGTTGCGCCTCCAGTTCGACTAAGAAAGTAACGATTTGCACCATATGGTAACCAGCCCGTAAGCCTAGCTCCATATGTGCCTCCGGTATCACGTGTGCGAAGAAAGAAATAGTTTGCGCCATACCGTACCCAACCGGTTCGCATGGCTCCTTCTGGATATGATGAGCTATGTCCATTCCCAGAGCGTGGGCTTAAGAAATACCAATTGCCTCCAGTATCTGTCCAGCCAGTTGCCATTCTTCCGTTGTTAACTCTTCTGTCGAGGTAATAATAAAAGTATCTGCCACCGGTGAGAATGCGACGCCAGCCTGTAATGCGGCGATTATTTTCGTACCAATACCAATTGTTGCCCTCTTGGTGCCAGCGACCAACGGCTGACAGCACCTCAATTCCTTCATGTTCCAGCTCAACACCAAGCACATCACCCGCTTCAACATAATACTCAAACAATGCAATATCATTGTCTGTATAAACATACGCAGAAGCAATAGTAGCAAAACCAAAAATCATCATAAAGGCTAACAAAAAGAAAACCATCTTCTTAATGTGCATTCTATACATTATATTCCTCCTTCAGTATAATTTACAACTACCAATTTGTGCGCACTAAAATTGTATTGTTGGGGTATTATACCTTTTCTCATGCTAGAAAGCAATACAAATTACGACACCATCTGCTTTTAACTTTTTTTATAGCATTTCACAAAAACACAAAACGTCACCACTCGACAAAACTCGCAAACTAGAACAAATCACAAAATTGGCAGCAAACTTACTTTTAGGCGACAAGGCAAAAAATATCAGAGTAACACCCACCGCCATTGCTAGACACAGCAATAGAAACAGCCTATAATTCTGACATTATAGAAGCCCCAAACCCAGCAACTGGAATAGATGGTTGTTAGACTTTTGAGGATTTAATGGTGATTTTGGTAAAAAATGATAGAACCAGAAAAGTAACACATGCTTCATCAAGGAGGTTTTGCCATGACTAAACTCCTGACGATTACCCTATTTTGCATTATGGCAATTCTTTTCGCCGCCTGTGGGAGCGCTGGAGAAAATGAACCTATACCCTCCCCCACTCCTACCCCAATGCCAGAGTTTCAAAGCATTTGCATATACACCGCCGCAGATTTGATTGCACAAATGGAAGCACTGTTTGACGCGGACGATGGCGTGCTGTGGGGGGTTCATCTTCACGCCCCGTTTATATTTGCGTGCATGACAACACGGGAAGCCGTAGCAAATATGCAGCATAATGACGGCGTATTTCAGCTCCACGAAACCGGCGTATATTTAGGGCAGCTTAGGCCGGGTGTTCAAATAGGTGCTACGGTAGTATATGTAGACGATAGGCGATGGGGCATGTTGCCATGGGATTGGGTGTTAGATAATGACCAGGATTATATATTACAATCGATGGTACATGAAGTCTTTCACGCGTGGCAGCCGGAGCTTTTTCGGGGCATTCGCACCGGTAGTTTTCCTATGCATATGGATAGCTCATATTCACGGCTAACAGCAAGACTAGAGATTAATGCGTTAATTTACGCCCTTGAAGCATCGGGAGAAGAAAGGCTTGAGGCCATACATGATGCATTATCCATTAGGGCAAAGCGCAGATATGTAAACGCCGAAAATACCGGCGCGGTTGAAAGCGGTATGGAAATAGCCGAAGGTACGGCTGTGTACACCGAAATTAGAATAACTATGCGCAATATGAAAGATATAATAGCAGAAATTGAACGGCGGCTTGACGTGCATCATAGCGATTCGTTCATATCGATTGGTTACACAATGGGGGCACTCTACGGCTTGCTACTAAGCGAGCTGGGAGCGGACTGGAAAACCGCGCTGCGCTGGGATTCAGACTTAAGCACCCTCTTGCAAGAAGCAGCCGGGATAACCGAGTTAACGCCTTTTTCGGAACTGGATTTAGAGCAGTATGGATATTCTCAAAACCGCCGTTGATGATAGGGACAAAGGTTACTATAGTGGATGGAGGACGAACAATGCGGGAAGTTACCCTAACGGCAGCGCAAGCCAGTGATTTAGGGCGTGAAGCAAGATTTGACTGTCTATCTGAATATTTCACACCAGATATAAACGATATAATGCAAGCTCATGTCCTACCACGGCTTGATTCTCACATAAACTTACTTAGCCGATTAAGCGGCCCAGGCACAAATCTAGCCCTTACAATAGAAGATGTCTGCGGGCTTAGCTGGTTTTTACTTGCAGATACCGCGCTGTTTGATGAGTTAGTTGTACGCTCATATAAAGCGGCAGAAGAGCGATTTTCCGCGCTGGCGGTAAAAATGAACATATACATCGCTGCCTGCTACTTTAAGCGGACAAACGGCTGTAACTACAATGTAGTTTCCATTTTCGGCCCATGCGGGCAAATCCGAGGGGAATACCGCAAAACCCACATCCCACCCAACGAAATGTGGCACACCACCGACGGCGAAGAATTAAATATCATAGACTTAGGCTTCGCCCACATTGGAGTGTTGATATGCTATGACATGATGTTTCCAGAGGCAGCGACCACCCTAGCCTTAAAAGGTGCGGAAATCATCCTGCACCCAACAGGCGGATATGGCTGGTACGACGCCATAGGCGAAGCAACCCTAAAAACCCGTGCAAACGACAGTTCTGCATACATCCTGACCGCCAAAAACTATGTATATAACGCCGCAGGCAAATCCAGCATAATAGACCCATGGGGGCATGTACTTTCGGACGCCGGGTTTTACCCCGATGTACTTGTATCCAAGACCATAGACCTAGACATCCCAAAAACCCAGCCGGAATGGTTTTACCAGTCCAAAATGTCCGGACACGCAGATATCAAAAAACGCTATCCCCTAGAAAGACGGCCCGAGCTATACGATAATCTGTCCTCCCCTACCCCACGTCTTAAGGTACCCGACACTGCTCAGCGTGAAGTGCTAAAAAATATGGTACGCTCTGGTGAATGCCGCTGGTAAATCCTACGTGAATAAATTGCTTGTAGTTATAAAATACTATAGAAAACTACAGGAGGTAATACCATGCCAAAGAAAAACAAAGGCACCAGCGAAATAACAGGGAACACCGGCACATTAGAAACCGCCAAAGACTGGATAAGCGAAACAGATAGCACAAAAGTGCAAAATCCTAATCAGAATAAGGAAATACACAAGCAGTCTCTAGGCCCAAACTCTAAACGCTGATGCTAAAGCCAGGCTGGGGAGTGCAAAGCATTTCATGGGCTGGCCTACATACTTATTAAATGTCCCAAACGAATGTATTTTAGGCACAAATAGAAGCCATTCATTTCTGCGAAAAGCATCAACATGAAGGCGTGTGAATCTGTAAACACACATAAGATCAGAGCATCCTACCCTACATTGCAAGGCTGATAAACATGCAGTATAGTATGTCCGATTTACAGTAGTTAAATGAGGAGGAAGCATGAAAAGAAGTAAATACATTGGCAGGGGCGTTAGCCTGTTGCTGGCTTTTATTATGCTGTTTGCGCTGATGCCAAATATTGTTACGGTTAACGCAAGAGCTACTACAGAGGCTGCTTTTACAACAACACCCATGGTTGTTGCCGGGAGTAGTTTTACAATGGGATTGAATGCAAACGGAACTGTTTGGGCCTGGGGAGATAACACCCATGGGCAGCTAGGCGATGGCACCGATACAAACCGCTATATCCCTGTGCAGGTTCAGGGCCTTAACAACATAACGGCAATTGCGGCTGGAGCAAGCTATGCCATTGCACTACGGAATGATGGAACGGTTTGGACCTGGGGGAGCAATTGGGCTGGGCAGCTTGGCGACGGCACCGATGTAAACCGCCCAACCCCTATACAGGTACAGGGCCTTAATAATGTAATGGCAATTGCGGCTGGAGGAGGCCATACCGTTGCACTACTAGATGATGGGGCAGTTTGGACCTGGGGAAGCAACAGATGGGGGCAGCTAGGCGATGACACTACTACAAACCGCAACACCCCCGTACAGGTGCTAGATATAAACAATGTCACTGCAATTGCGGCTGGATATGCGCATACCGTTGCACTACGAAGTGACGGAACAGCTTGGGCTTGGGGACTTAATGTTCAGTGGCAGCTTGGCGATGGAACTGCTACCAACAGCCATGTCCCTGTACAGGTGCAGGATTTAACCAATGTCACTGCAATTGCGGCTGGAAGCAGGCATACCTTAGCAATACGAGATGATAGTACACTTTGGGCCTGGGGGAATAATAGCTATGGGCAGCTGGGAGAAGGTACCCACAATCTTGCCCGCTTTACCCCTGTACAGGTGCAGAACATAGACAATGTAACGGCTGTTTCTGGTGGTACCGGGCATACACTTGCGACAACAACTGACGGTATGCTATGGGTATTAGGTAATAGGCAGTCAGCACCTGTTCAGGCTGATGACCGATACGGTATAGTTTCGTTTGCGGCAAGCACTTCCCATTCAGTAGCACTTAAATACAACGGAACGGTTTGGGTATGGGGACGCCTTGTAATATTAGGGGGTGGAGACCCAGCAGGCGGCCATGCAGGTGCCCCAGCAAATGCACCAGGTAGAACAGCAGACATATCGGATCCCATACAGGTAGTTGGGCCAAATGGCGAAGGATACTTAAACTTAATGGAAGGCCCAGCCATAGACTGGGCCAATGTCACGGCCGAACAAGGCGGATATTTATTAATGGCTTTTATTAATAGGCCCAGCCCCATTGTTAGAGTTGGAGAGGCCCTTGTTATCTTTAGCGCATTATATAGGTGGGATACAGGGGAAGCAGAAGAGCTGGTACAAGGTTGGGATTGGAATGCCGCGTCTATAATTGTAAGCGATACTTCGGTTTTATCCGTAGAGCCAAATACTGATGCTAACTTAGCTTATAACCAATTAATAGTTACTGCCCTATCGCCTGGCATATCGGATATTACGATAGCAGATATAAATTCCGATGCTAAAGCGACAATAAGCATTGAGGTTATCCACGTTGAAGAAACTCCAAACAGCTACCGCTTAGGGTATATTCCAACCTTTTATGCATACGAAAATGCATGGTGGGCCAGGCAGATACAAACAAATTTTGCCTTTGACGGCTTGTATATCAACAGTTTTAACCATTCCCATGTCTCTGGCGGTTTTCATGTCCAGTTTAATGTCTACAATAGCCTTTACTTACACGGGGCTGTAGATATTTTTGATAGTAGAGGCCAGCTAATTAACAGCTATAGGATAGACAAGTTTACTAATGTTTCAGGCATATGGGAGACAGGTGTCGCGGCGTGGGATTTAGTAAGAAATACATTTCAAGGTGGAGCTTTATGTTATACCGCCGATTCCTATTCCAAAAGAACAAGAATTGATATCTTTGTACCAGAGGGCGGGCATTTTACCATATCGGCCAATGCGGCCCAATCCCCAGGAGTTATGCTTTACAACGCCTTTGATTTTATACTAGTGGGGGCATCGGCAGTAATAAGTCGTGTTGCCGGCGCCGCCACAGCAGATGCCGCAGCAAAAAACTTTGTTGACAACCTGCTAAGTTCCGAAAAATTTATCCTAGAGTTTACAAAAAAGCTTGGTAACATGGCCATAGAGGCCCAGATAGCAAACTTTTGGGACATGCCTTCGACTCTTGCAGACCAAGTAATAGGGATAATTGATTTATCCGAGATAAGTTTAAACACCGTACTTAGTGTTGCGCTTGGCGTGTCCGAAAGCGCGTTTACGGCTGCTGCCGGACCGGCAGGGTTTGGTTTAGAATTTATTTTTGAGTTTAACAGGGCAACAGATCTTTACTGGCAGATACTGCAACTGCGCCGCAGCTGTAATGCGCCGATATATACTATTTTTACCCCAGAACCCAGGGGATCATTTACTGTATACGGCGTTACCGCAATACCAAGTGACGGAGCCATGGCACCGGATGCGGTATTACAAGTGTTCCGCATCACACAAGGTGAACCAAATTTCCCTTTTGATGATGTATCCCAGTACGAGTTGTTAAGTATCAGCTTTGTTCGAAACGGCAACGAAAATGTACCGCCAACCGGGTTGATAACGGTCAAGTTACCTATCCCACTCGGGTTTGACAGTAACAGCTTACAGGTATGGCACGATATCGGAGAGGGACTATGGATGCTGCTAGACATAAGCATTGATGGCGATCATATTGTGTTTGAGACGAACCGATTTAGTGTCTTTGCTATTGTGGAAGCAGGTGCCGCCCTATCAGAAAACTCATCTGAAACGTCGGGTTATTATTATGAATATGACAGCGGCACAAACAGCCTTTTGCGCCGCGCATTCAACTTTGTGCGAAGGGTGGTTTCTAGGACACCTTTGGCGCGGTCGCGCACACTGCAAAGGGCTTACGGGTTGCTACGCCGTGCAGTTGCCGGGGAAACTAGGGCGATTATAATAATTTTTGTTGCTACTGGCATTGCTGGTGTCATCTTCATAGCTATGATATTAGTAGCAATTAGCATAATTAAAAAGCGGCGTGCTCGTAAAAAGATAGAAGCTCCGAACAAGGAAGATGACCCAAAACATGAAAGTAAGAAAGACGAAGTCATCTTAAAAAACAAGTTAAAAAAAGCAAGGGAAGAAAAAAACCTTTCGCAAGCAGCTTTAGCAGCAACGACTGGCATTTCCATAGACACCATTAAATCTATAGAAGAAGGGCAAATTTGCCCATCAGCTAGATTAGCCCTAATCCTCTGCATTGCCTTAGATACAAAATTTGAGGATCTATTTTTCTTTGATTAAGACTTATAAATAAGTGCCCATCGGGCCGATAGGAGGATTATCATGAGTTTACTAAAAGTAAGCGATAATGGCCGTTATTTCGTAAAAGACGGCGCACCGTTTTTCTGGTTAGGAGACACAATATGGCCGGCCCCCTGCGCTTTTACAGAAGAAGAGCTGGAATTTTACTTCAGCCGCCGCAAAGCCCAGGGCTTTAACGTAGCGCATATTATGATACCTTGGGTATCCTTTGACGGCACGCTGTATGCCGTTAAAGAAGGTGAAACCATGGATGATATGCCAATGTGGCTAAACAATAACCCCGCTACCCCCAACGAGGAGTACTTCAAACTAGTGGACAAGGTTATTAAAATCGCCGCCAAGCACGACATAATAATAGTAATACTACCCTGCGGCGGCGGCGGTGGGACATTTATTGTCCATAAAAAAGTCATAACAGCCGATAACGCCATGGCCTACGCCAAATGGGTAGCGGATAGATACAAAAACGAGCCCAATATCATATGGGCCAGTGGTTTTGACTTGCCACCCTGGAGCTTTGAAGATGTAACAAGGGAATTTGTAGCCGGTATAAAAGAAGGCGGTGCCAAGCAGCTAATGTCCTATCATGCCTGTGGCGCGGCGTCCTCCAGCTATTTCCACAACGAAGACTGGCTTGATATGAACTTTATCCAAACCTGGACCGATTACGAGCAGATTCCAAGAATGATAACCTCAGACTATCACAGAAAGCCTCCTAAGCCCGTTGTGCATGTAGAAGGGGCATACGAGAGCGGTATTGAATATTCTTTCACAGTCACTTCCCGGATGGTGCGGTGGCAGGCCTATGTAAGTGTCTTGTCGGGTGGGTTCCACACCTACGGGCACAACGATATCTGGCGTAAAAGCCCCTATTGGCGGGAATGTGTAGACTCAAAGGGTGCCAATGAAATGACGATTCTTAAAAATTTCTTTACCTCGCTAAAATGGTGGAAGCTTCAACCGGACATGACGATATTCGGCAAGCAAATGTGGAAAGGGCGGGCGGCAGCCGTTTCCGAGGATAATGATTTTGCTGTTATTTATTTTACATCCAGGATGGATCTTTCAATAGGCATAGACCGCATTGGTGGCGGCGGGCCAGTACGGGCGGTATGGATTGACCCCACCACCGGAGGGCAGGTAGGCGAAATGACAGTAAGCGGCGAAAGACATAGCTTCACATCTCCTGCTTGTTGCGATGATGCCTTACTCTTGATAACTAAAATAGATTAAGGCACCAGAAACTGCACTCGCACTTATTGCTGAAGGCGCACACTAAACAAAAAACCGACCTAAGATTGGTCGGTTTTTTTAATAAACAGTGGAATCGGAAAGAGACACCTGGCAAACGCATTCCCACCAAGCGGGCCCAATGCAAATGCCGAAACATTAGAAAAAAACAACTGCATAGCCTCAATATGAGTACACACCACATCAGGCACTTTATCTGTGATAGCCACCGACGGACGATTGCCTAAAACCGTAATAGTAATATTTTCATCCTGCACACGTACGGTTATTTCACCATCAGGCACCACTACCATTTCACTTTTAAGCATTAAAAAGGCGTTTAACACCGCCGGATAATCCAGCACATTAAAGTTAAGGGAATGCGTAGCCGATACAGTCTCGGCTACAGCCGACATTTGCGATACAACCTCCGTTTCCGGCAGATGCACATCTACGGTAACATCATTACGCTGGTACTTGTTTAGATAAACGCCGATAATTTCGCCCAAGAGACTTGGTTCATTTATGCTTAACTCGTGAATTGCACCATAATCCTTAGAAGCTGATAAATAACCGACTAAAGTGCCTTTTAGATACACACCAATAGTCTTGCTCTCCCATGTACCCATAATATCAAGAAAACGCTCTTGTGGCCGCCTAATGTATACGCTCCCAGCGTGATACATTTTATAGATATCATCCCACGTCTTGGCATCCTCGGGTTTCAGTTCTCTCAGCTCAATTCCCGAATTAAAGCTGCCGCCAAATGAGTGGCGTATATTAGTCTTGTTACAAGTATAAGCAAGCCTAACCCCACAAGGGCTAAACCCAAAATACTCATAACGCTGCCGCTGGCCGATGAGAAAGCTAAGAGTCGCACCATCTTTACGCATATCCATAAGTGCCATCTCCATTAATTTCTTCATGTACCCCCTAGACCTAGCACGGCGATGCACAACTACTGAGCTGATTGCGGCAATCTTTAACTCATGGCCGCACACATGATAAACAGCGGGATAAGCCCCAACATTGGCCACTATTTTCCCATCTTCTTTAACAATGTAGTTTGTCCCGGTGGCAAACCCCTTAGGAGAATAAAAATCGGGAAGCATTGCCTCAAAATCGTTAGGGCTATAGGCGGTGCTAAACACAAAATCCAATAAATCTACTAATTCGTTTAAATCATTCTCCGTTGCTTTCACGTATTCTACATGCATATCTTCAGTCCCCTAGCGTAGTCTTTCCTTATCTTTAGCCGCCTTATTGGCCTTCCATACATACAGCCCCAAGGATACACCAATAACGCCATAAACCATAAACGTACGCATGTACTCACCGGCGTTACCGTCATCAAAAAGGAACATCCCCACAGCCGGAGACACAATAAACATAGCATGGAATAATATAAGCCCAAGCATGGCGTTCTTTACACTAGCTTTAGCCGCGGTAGCACCGCCAACTAAAATAGCCGCAACAGAGAAAAACCCGATTGTATTACTTTGGGTATAGGTACTTACATGCCCAATATCCTGTACAAAAATAATCATACCCCAAGCCGCCAGCACGGTTGAAAATATAGTGGCAATAATCCTAGTGCGGTCAACATTAATGCCGGATACATTGGCAATTTGCTGGCTTTGCCCAACGCTACGGCAGTCCTGCCCTAATTTTGTTTTTGTAAAATAGACAATGAACAGCCCAACTGCCGCAATTACAAGAGCCGTCACCACAGGCACAGGGTCAATATTACTTATTTCAACAGCAAAGGTAGAAATCCCGGGTAGGTGATCCAGCCGGTTTATATCAGGCGTATTTTGCAAGACGTTATACCAATAATATATTTGTGCCGAGCTGTAAAACGCGAAAACCACAACCACAGCGCAAAGTGCAAGCTTTACACAAAATGCCCAAAATTTTTCGTTTACGGCAATGGCAAAAGCCCGGTTTTTACTCATATAAACACGGCGGATAATCAAAAATATAAAGGCCAATACAGACGCCGCCGCCAATGCATACACAAACTCTACACGCCATACATTATTTAGTGCCCTTGCCATACCCGGCACATTATCCTGAAAACCTCTTCCGGTCATTTCCTCAAGAGGAAGCCCCATCTCAAAAGATGCTCGTACACCCATAGCCCGCGAGCCCGTCGGTGCTGGGATTATCATCCTATGGCCCCATCTTACCGGTATAATCCCGCCAACAACAAACAGCAGAAGTATCATATAAACGCCTTGTGCAAAAAAGCTAACAATAAGTCCGGCAATCATTTCCTGTCCTCTGGTCTTATTATAAAGCTTACCGGTGAGATAGCCAAAAAGTATAGCTAAAGGAGCCGCAATAATAAAACATAGCATAAGCCCGCCAATGCCAGGAAACAACGTATAATGGTAACGGACAAATATAATCGATAAAAGCCCAGCCAGGGCACCCACAACAATACCAAAGTTAAGCCCAAGCCCCGCCATTACAGGGATTATAAGTGAAAGCACCAACACCCCATTACGGAAAAACCGCGCCATAATATCATTTGTAAAGGAGCTTACAGTGAATGTTTCAGAAACTACAAACCCAAAAACCACGAAGGCTAAAAAAATAAATATAACAATATTATCAAGCATAAAGTCCCTGGTTTTTATGCCGTAGTTATTTTTTATGTGTATATCTTTTACCCATGTACCCTCCATTACTTCCCACCTCCTTTGCTCATCCGTCCAAGTGCGTAAAGGATAATCCCATTTTGTATAACCATCCTTAGGGGGTTAACCACATCCGCACCTTCAAGTATCCTAGCAAATACGGGTATCGTAATTGCTAAAAGCCCTTGGAACAAAAATGTCCCAACCACAACATTTACAACCTTAGCCCTTTGCCCCGATGCGCCCCCTACCAAAATACAAGCAACAGCAGGAAATGCAAGTAGCATAGGAAAATCATATAGCTGCACAAAGCCAAAACCCTGGGCATAAACAATTATGCCAACTGCCGCCACAGCGGTGGATATCATATTGGCTATAACCCTGCTTCTGTCCACATTAATACCTGACGCCTTGGCAAACATGGGGTTTCTGCCTACTGCTGATATGGCTATCCCCGTTTTAGTACGGAAAAACAGCCACATTAGGAAGCAGGCCATACCAACAAATAAAAGCTCACCCGTGCGAACCTCCAAGCCAAAGATTTCGAATTGCAAAAAATCGGCTAAAATCAAATTTGCCCTAAAATGATCAAGGGGTATCTGATGCCTTAGCCCGTCTCCTAGGAAAAAAATCATATTAGGATGCCTGATTGGGATAGACAGCCACACTAAGCTAAATGCGGCGGTTATAGCAAAACCTGTGTAAGGGGCTATAGCCATTTCACTGCCTTTAACCGCGTTCATTAGCCTGCCGTAAAGATACCCGGCCAAACTGCCAAATACAATTGCCACCGCAATGGAAACCACAATAAACATAATCCCATTAAAGCCCATGGCAAGCACTAAAACCATTGAAAATAGGCCGCTTACAATCCCAATAGGAAGTGCGAAATTAGGCCCAGTACCGGACTGGATAGAAGGAACATTAGCAAGAGCAAGAACCGCCCACACCCCAAATAAATGCAAGCTGGCAGAAAGCAAAGTAGTTAAGTTAAACCCAACAAACACCCCAGCAGTAAGAACAACTAGATAAAACCCGCCTACCGTCCTGGTGGAGAATGGGATTCTCCTAAAAGTGTTGTACACACGCTTCACATTAGCAACAAATCCAAAATCCTCATTAGTGAGTTCAGCCATATATTATGCCCCCTCCTCTAAAACTTTAATGCCGGACATTAATAGTCCAAACTTCGCAGGCTCAGCGTCCGGGGGCAAGACCCCAATAACTTCGCCCTCACACACAATTGCAATTCTATCACAGATACTGGTAAGCTCCGCCAACTCCGAAGAAGTCATGATTATGGTCATGCCTTGCTCGCGGCTAAGCTCTAAAAGTAAGTCCAGTATCAGTTTTTTTGCACCTATATCTATACCCCGGGTAGGCTCTGACACAAACAGAACCGTCGGCTTTTGTGTTAACGCTCTGGCTACACATACCTTTTGTTGATTGCCACCTGAAAGTCTGCCTGTATGCTGCTTTTCTGATGTGCACCTAATGTCTAAATCTTTTATCATTTTTAGGGCATGTTCTTTTATTGCGGCTTTATCCGACATCCTAAATTTATTAATGAAATCGGAATGGACACTCATTGCCGTAAATACGATGTTTTCGTCTATAGGCTCCTCTATTAACAGCCCCACGCCTTTCCTGTCCTCGCTTACAAAAGCTAAACCTGCGTCTAACATTTTCCTTGTTTTGTTTAGGGGCATTGGCTGCCCGTCTATTTCCACATTGCCCTTTGCTTCGTATATTCCCATAATGCCATTAGCAATGCCAAGCTTACCCTGGCCAGCTAAGCCCCCAATGCCAAATATCTCGCCTTTTCTTACCTCAAAATTTACACCCTTAACCCGTTCGTTAGGCATCGCCACATGCAAATCCTTAACCGAAAGCATAATTTCATCGCTAAGCGTGCGGGCTTCTTCGGAAGTACGCTCTATGCTTACCTTTCTGCCTACCATGTATTCGGCAATTTCCAATGCATTGGTGTCACTGGCATCCTTTGTTATTACAAGCTCGCCGTCTCTTAGTATAGTGACTCTATCCGCCACGGCGGTGATTTCGTTTAAGCGGTGGCTTATGAATATAATTGCTATCCCACTTGCTGCAATATTGCGCATAGCTACAAGCAAGCTTTCCGCCTCAGATTCTGTAAGTACGGCGGTAGGCTCGTCCAATACCAATAATTTTAGCCCAGTTTTATCTATTTCCCGGGCTATTTCTACAAACTGCATATATCCTATTGGCAGACCTCTGACAAAAGTAAATTCATCTATACCCATATCAAGCTTATCTAGGGCCTCTCTTGCGTCATTGTTCATTTGCTTGCGGTCTAGGGTTTTCATCCTCTTGCCAAACAGGCTGGATGTGACGGTATTAAGTGCATGGTCTTTTTCTATTTCTCTGTTAAGCTTAATATTTTCGGCAATAGTAAACCCGGGAATCAGCATAAACTCCTGATGAACCATGCCAATACCCATCGCCATTGCGTCAAAAGGAGATTTTACATTTACCTCCTCGCCACCCAGCTTAACAGAACCTTCAAACCCACCTGTGGTATGTATGACGGGCATTCCAAAGAGGATATTCATGAGGGTGGATTTACCGGCACCGTTTTCCCCAAGTAGTGCGTGTATCTCGCCAGGACGGATATCAAAGCTTACATCTTTTAAAACTTGATTCCCTTCATAGGTTTTTGAAATACCTTTAAACTCCAACAAACTCATGGGCACCTCCGGCTTAGTTTTATTAACAAATTGCCGCGAAACGACGTTATATCCATTTCGCGGCAATCATAGCATTTTAGGTCATGAGGAGCAAGGTCATCAAAAATCTGACCTCTAATCTCTGACTCTTGTTTAATACATCAGATATGGCAGCAAGAATACGTATATCGTTGAGAATGTGTCATCGCCAACTTGCAATTGAGACATTTCTGGATACGAACGTTCGCCGGTCATACGCTCGATATAATCTCCATAAAGGCGTAGAAGAACAGCTTCGTCAACATATCCCACTTCGCGGGATACATTACCGTTAAGCCACTCTACTGCGTACATGAAGTTTACTTCGGTATGAGCCATGCTAGCTGGTACAGCCCAGTTAGAAAACCTACCTGACAAGCCACGCTCATTAATGGCGGCTCTGGTTAGCTCAATAATTTCAGAAATTGAGAACAGGCCAACAGCCTCTGTACCTTCAGCAGCTAATCCCAAAGCCTGTGGGAAAGCATGGAAAGGTGAAGGGCAGCAGGGCTGTGCATACATTGCGCCATACTCAAGAAGCTGCTGCAGAAGCGGGATTTGCTGTCCGCAGTTTGTTGAGAAGAACACGGTGTTTACCCCTAAATACTCAACTTGTCTACCTACGTCTTGAGAGATAAACAGCTGGCTTGCTGCCATACCGCCATCTTCCAGTGGGTCAGGAGATGGAAGTTCTACAAAGCGGAGGCCGGCGGCTTCTGCTGTTTCGCGCATGATATCACGGCGCGCAGCAAGTGTAGCTACAGCCATATGCCTTGGGAAGGAGTAGTGGGCAATTGTTTCAGCACCCATGGCAATTGCTTGCTCTGCAAGTCTTTGGCCAATGGCTGGGTTGTTAACGTCAAGAGCAAGGTCTACCCTAGCGTAAACGTCCCCTGGGTCTTCTGCTGGATTAGCTACGCCGATAAAGATATCGTCGCCGCGGATGTCACGTACCGCGTCAATAGCGGCATTGGTGTTAATAACCGCTTGGTTAATGATGATAGCACCTACATCAAGATTGGATGCAAGGTCTGTAAGAATAGAAATCATCATTTCGCCCTCGGCTCCAAAGTTTACAGGCCATGTCCTGTGAAGAACTCTGTCTGCGCCAAATCTTTCAACAAGGGCTTCCGCGCTGCGGAATTCTTCTTCGTTTTGGTCGATAGTATTTGTTACGATGGCGATTAACCCTGGGAAGGTTACGTCATCCACTACAACCTCTTCTGGTTCCACTTCTTCTGGTCCATTTTCATCTTCTGGCTCTTCTGGTGCCGGTTCTTGTGTTGGCTCCGGTGGTGGTGGCTCTACTTCTTCAATTGCTGGAGGTTCCGGATCCGGCTGCGCTGGTGCATCATCGCTTGTACATGCTGCAAAAACTAAAACAGCAACCAGCAAAAGCATAACGAGACTAATTACTTTTTTCATACTTAATCACACTCTCCATTCAAATAATTTAATTACATTTTTGCGGATGCGATAAAATTCGCTTGCCACTATTATGTAATTCCGTCGAGTATATGTATTTACAAAGGCATTGTCAAGGATAAAATTGTGCATAATCACTTAAATCAATTTTCGTTATTATGCACAAAGCCGAAAATATTTGGCATAAGATGGCATTGTAGGCGTTTGACTCTATATATCATATTCGTCTTCAAGGTGGGTTTTTAGAAATTATTTGTAACCAGACTGTAACAATTCTGCTTGTGGATGTACAATTTGACGGAAATTTAATAAAAAAGACCGCCTCGTTAAGTCTACTGACTTTCTTAACAAGACGGCCCGTAAAAACCCCCTATGGCTAGCACAAGATCAATGACTTGTAGTATCTACATATGCCGGTTTATCGTGTTATCAATAAAACCGATACTCACATCTCCATGCTTAATCGCTTTAAAACCTAACAGCAGTAATACCACCACCTGCGCAATGGATACAATGCTCCTTAATATGAAAATGAAGCTATTAAAGTGCATCATATTAATATGCCGATTAAATAGAACAAAAAAGTTGAGTATAAGCGATGACGAACTGCTAAGCACGCTAACCAAGGCATCTAAAACCATAAAGCTGACAACTACAACAACTGCTTTAATTGCAGTTTTTCTAAGCCATACATTTTCTTCAAATAATAGGGCGTAGCCCGCTAAGATTACCATTGGAAAAAAGGCAAAAAGCCCCATGAAATACAGCCCTGCCCCAAATAACCCAACAGAAATACCGATTCTTGTTTTATACATCTATATCTCCTATTCCACTGATAATTCAAATAAACTTGCAGGCAATCCCACATAGTTAAACAAGCCTATTTGAGGGCATGGCACAAATTCGTACCGTACATACTGGGGGGTTGGCCCTTCCGGCAAAGGCAGAAATACAGCATCGTCTCTAATTTCCGGCGTAGGTGTAACCACTGTGCCGTCGTCGTAAACCAGCTCAAAACGTCCGGGATTTAAAGGCCGTTGGTGAAGCCCCTTTGCATGGATAAACGAAATACACACTTCATCGCCAATTCGGTTTGCCTTTTCGGCAATTGGGCCGGTAAACTCACGATTAATATCATAGCTGCGGTGCATAGCCGCATAGGCCAGCCGCTCACCCAGCGCTCGCTTTTGCGGCGGGTGTATATCCTTTGCACAGCCTACATCGCCTATTGTTATCATGGCGTAGTCCGGATGGTTTAACATAAATTTCCTCATCTGATCACAAACCGTGGCCCACAAGTTAAGGTCAGGATTATCAAAAGGAGCGAGCTGAATATAATTAAACGCAAAATCGGGGTCGTTTTGGCGGCGTTTCATCACACCTACTAAGGACTCTAAGGCGGATGCGTAGCATTTCCCGCCTTCGTTCCAGCTTTCGGTTTCGCCTTGATACCATAGCATCCCACGAGCCGGGAAAGCAGAAACCCTTTTAAGCATGGATTTGTATAAAATCCCTAACCAGTGGTAGCGGTATGGGCCAGGCTCATCATAATAAACAGTTCCAAGCTCCCCTTCTTGGGTAACTACGTTATTGCCGATATCCTCAGCCTTCATTCCGTCTAGGTGCTGGTGGTATTTTAGCCGGGCCAGCGCCGCGTCGGTTTCGGCAAGCTCTTTACTTTGAGCCTCCCAGATATGCTTAATCTCAGGGTTTTCCTTCATATCATCTTCCGGTATCCAGGAATAAATGCTGCTGCCACCAACATTGCAGTTAATAATCCCAATAGGCACTTTGATTGCGTCATATAACGTATGCGCAAAATAATATGCCACAGCAGAAAAACGCGGCGCACTTTCCTCGTTACAACCTGCCCAGCCATAATCTGCTGAGAAGGCCCATTCATAGCCCTCATCAAGTTCACAAGGTGAAGTTACTACATTGCGCCCAACGCTGTAAAAGCGTAAGTCCTCATTGACCTTTATCACCGGATTTTGGCGGAACTCATCCGTATCACACACATGCCACTGCATATTGGACTGGCCGCCCGCAATCCACACTTCACCTATATAAATATCGCTAAACTCAACAGTTTCGGTATGTTCAGCTTCGCCGTCACAGTGTTTTGCTGAAACGGTAAACGTCACCCCCCGGTCAGCATCCCTGGCCGGCAACTCAAGATTAAACGCCCCAGGACTAATGGTAACACATTTAGTGTCGCCACCAAGCTTTGCCATAATCTCACATGAAACAAAAGCCTCCCCTTCAATTAAAATAGGCCTGCCACGCTGAAAAATCATACCGCTACCATAATGAGCGGCTAATTGAAATAATCGCATATTTTCCTCCTTATATAAGCTTTGCACTAAGTAAAAACGCCGCAACGGCATTATACCATTGCGGCGTTTATCATGTCATTTAAACGCTAAGATACTACTCAAGAATAGATACAACAACGCCAGCACCAACGGTACGTCCGCCTTCACGGATAGCGAATGTCGAACCTTGCTCCATAGCGATTGGGGAAATAAGCTCCACAGTCATCTCGATATGGTCGCCAGGCATACACATTTCTACGCCGTCAGGCAGAGTGATAACACCGGTAACGTCGGTTGTACGGAAGTAGAACTGCGGGCGGTAGTTGCTAAAGAAAGCCTTATGGCGGCCGCCTTCGTCTTTAGAGAGTACGTATACCTGTGCGGTAATCTTGGTATGAGATGAGATAGAACCGGGCTTTGCAAGTACCTGTCCCCGTTCGATATCTGTACGCTGTACGCCTCTAAGAAGGATACCGGCGTTATCGCCAGCGAGAGCTGTGCCAAGATCTTTTTTAAACATTTCGATACCTGTGACAACAACTTCGCGCTTCTCAGTGGTAAAACCAACGATTTCTACTTTGTCGTTGAGGTTAAGGGTACCACGCTCTACACGGCCTGTTACAACGGTGCCGCGGCCTGTAATTGTGAATACGTCTTCAACCGGCATAAGGAATGGCTGGTCAACGTCACGCTCTGGGGTTTCGATAAAGGTATCTACAGATTCGAATAGTTCAAGGATTTTGTCGCCCCATTCGCCAGAAGTGTCTTCCAAAGCTTTAAGAGCGGAACCGCGGATAATTGGCGTATCATCGCCTGGGAAATCGTATTTGTCTAAAAGTTCGCGGATTTCCATGTCTACCAGATCCAAGAGCTCTTCGTCTTCTACCATGTCGCATTTGTTCATGAACACTACGATTTTGGGTACGTTTACCTGACGTGCCAAAAGGATATGCTCTCTTGTTTGGCTCATTGGGCCGTCGGTTGCTGCTACTACCAAGATAGCACCATCCATTTGGGCAGCACCAGTGATCATGTTTTTAACATAGTCAGCATGGCCTGGGCAGTCTACGTGGGCGTAGTGGCGGTTGGGGGTTTCGTACTCTACATGGGTGGTGGAGATTGTGATACCCCTGGCTTTTTCTTCAGGGGCTTTGTCGATCTTATCGAAAGCGACTGCTTCGCCCAATTGATACCGATCATGAAGTGTCTTTGTGATGGCAGCGGTTAACGTGGTTTTACCATGATCGATATGACCGATGGTTCCGATGTTAACATGGGGTTTAGTCCTTTCAAATTTTGCTTTTCCCATTGGTCTGTCCTCCTATTAATGGGGCCTGCCCCAAACCACGCCGCTCCGCAGAGGTTAAACCTCAGCTACGCTTCCTGGCGGGTCGGACTGTGCCCTTGTTTATGATGTTTAGTACAGTATATCAATATTGCCAAGCATTGCAAGCGTTTTAAAAATTACGTCATTGTAAGCCAAAACTCACAAATGACTGAAACAGCATCGTTCGCGTTATTTCGGGGCTGCTTTCTCCTGCACGCTTTTTGGCACTGGTTCGTAGTGATGCATTTCCATTGCGTAGATGCCCCGGCCTTGGGTTTTAGAGCGTAGGTCTGTGGCGTAGCCAAACATCTCTGCTAAGGGTACATAAGAATGGATTAGTTGAGCATTATTGCGGGCTTCCATGCCTTCAATTTTGCCACGGCGGCTGTTTATATCGCCTATTACGTCACCCATATACTCCTCGGGCACGGTTACGTCTACCTTCATTATCGGCTCTAAAAGAGCAGGATCGCTTTTTCTCATGGCTTCTTTAAAGGCCATGGAACCGGCGATTTTAAAGGCCATTTCTGAAGAGTCCACATCGTGGTAGCTGCCATCGTAGAGTGTTGCCCTAACCCCCAGCACCGGATATCCGCCTATGATACCGGACTGCATGGCTTCCTGTATACCACTATTAATGGCTGGGATATACTCTTTAGGCACTGTGCCGCCTACGACCTTGTCTACAAATTCGTAAACATTGTCCTTATCGTTGGCGTCCATCGGCTCAAATAGGATTTTACAGTGGCCGTACTGCCCGCGCCCGCCAGATTGGCGCACGTACTTGCCTTCAACATCGGCAGCCTTGCGGAAGGATTCACGGTAAGCTACTTGTGGCTTACCTACATTGGCTTCAACACGGAATTCCCTTAGCAGGCGGTCAACGATAATCTCAAGATGCAATTCGCCCATACCCGAGATTATGGTTTGGCCGGTTTCCTGGTCTGTATGGGTTTTGAAGGTTGGATCTTCCTCAGACAATTTAGCCAGGGCTATACCCATTTTATCCCGACCGGCTTTGGTCTTTGGCTCTATAGCTACAGATATTACCGGCTCGGGGAAGTTCATAGACTCCAGTATTACGCTTTTACTCTCATCACAAAGAGTATCGCCAGTTGTGGTATTTTTTAAGCCTACCACAGCTGCAATATCACCTGCGTATACCTGAGACACGTCTTCACGATGGTTGGCGTGCATTTGCAGAATACGACCCATGCGCTCTTTTTTGCCTTTTACGGAGTTATACACATATGAGCCCGCGCTTAACACACCTGAATACACTCTAAAGAAGGCCAGTTTGCCCACAAATGGGTCGTTCATAATTTTAAAGGCCAAGGCTGAAAAGGGTTCGCTATCTGAGGCGGGGCGTTCTACATGCTGATCTGTGTCGGGGACGATACCCTTAATTGCAGGGATATCAGTCGGAGCCGGTAGGTATGCCACCACGCCGTCAAGCAGTTTTTGCACACCCTTCATTTTATAAGCCGAGCCGCAAAATACCGGGGTTATCGTAGTCTCAATGCAAGCATCTCTTAGACCCTTCACCATGGCTTCTTCGTTTAATTCACCATCCGAGAAGAAAACTTCCATTAGCTCCTCGTTGGTTTCGGCAATGGCTTCCATTAGGGCCTGGCGGTATTCCTCCGCTTGGGCTTGCATATCCGCCGGGATGTCGGCTTCTTCTACTTCTTTGCCTAGGTCGTCACGGTAGAAATATGCCTTCATTTTTATAAGATCTACTAGCCCTTTAAACTGGCTTTCGGCACCTATGGGCAGTTGTACTGGTACGGCATTGGCACCCAGGCGTTCCCTTATCATACCTACTACGTTGGCAAAGTCAGCACCCATGATGTCCATTTTATTAACAAAGGCAATACGTGGTACGCCGTATTTATCTGCCTGCCGCCATACGGTTTCCGATTGGGGCTCAACGCCGCCTTTGGCACAAAATACGCCCACAGCACCATCTAGCACGCGCAGCGAACGTTCAACTTCTACGGTAAAATCCACATGTCCTGGGGTGTCGATAATGTTAATCCGGTGATCCTCCCACTGTGTGGTCGTGGCCGCAGATGTTATCGTAATACCCCGCTCCTGCTCTTGCTCCATCCAGTCCATTGTGGCGGTACCTTCATGGGTCTCGCCTACTTTATAGCTGCGGCCTGTGTAGTAGAGGATACGCTCGGTTAAGGTGGTTTTGCCTGCGTCGATATGCGCCATTATGCCTATATTTCTTGTTTTTTCTAGTGGGAATGCTCTCACTGTC
>Ga0123355_10002988_pt1 | contig 24057 bp, 24 predicted proteins | sample TergutEmb28metaG_3_FD_89872 | JGI IMG/M metagenome (GOLD analysis project Ga0123355, IMG submission 89872) | Embiratermes neotenicus P1 segment gut microbial communities from Petit-Saut dam, French Guiana - Emb289 P1 | ecosystem: Host-associated > Arthropoda: Insects > Digestive system > Gut ... | reverse complement strand
GCGCAGGCCCGACCGCAGCGCCCCCTCGCTCGCCTCCCCGCCGGTCCTGTCGATCGGGATCTGACCGACACCGCTGAAGAAGGCCTTGCTGAACAGTCCCTTCAGGCCCTTGCCGGTGAAGTACTCGGACTTGGCGAGGAACACCACCTTGCGCGGTAGCGGCAGCGGCCCGAAGAAGTGATCGGCGAAAGACAGGTGGTTGGATGCGAGGATCACCGGGCCGCGGCGCGGCACGTTCTTCCGCCCCTTCGACCAAGGCCGGAACACCAGCTTCAGCGCTATGCCCAGCGTGTACTTCGTTACCCAGTAGAACACGGGTACATCGTCCCACGTCCCAATGGGGAAATGGGGGGACGGGCAGTCCCCCCGTTCGCAGGGGTCCGGGGGATCGCTCGCCGAGGCAGTACGGCACTAACCACGCTGCGGGGAGGCGGCCGCGCATGGGACGATCTGATCGTGTCGTCTATATCACCTGAGACCGGCAGCGTCGCGACCGAAGCGGAGCCGTTTTCCGCTGACGGCGGGCCCATCGGCGTACTCGTCCTGCACGGGTTCACCGGGTCGCCGCAGACCGTGCGCGGCTGGGCCGAACACCTGGCAGGCGGCGGGCTGACCGTGCGGGCGCCGCTGCTCACCGGGCACGGCGGCAGCTGGCAGCAGCTCGCGCGAACCGGCTGGACAGACTGGTACAGCTCCGCCGAGACCGCGTTCGCCGATCTGCGGCAGCGATGCGAGAAGGTTTTCGTCACCGGGATCTCGATGGGCGGCTGTCTGGCTTTCCGGCTGGCCGAGACCCAGGGGCCAGCGGTGAGCGGGCTCGTGGTGGTTAACCCGTCGCTGGCCGGCGACAACCCGTTCATCCCGTTCACGCCGGTGCTCAAGCACGTGATCAAGGTGATCCCGTCGATCGGCGGGGATATCAAGAAGGAAGGCGTGCAGGAAAACGCGGTCAGGCGAACCCCCGTCGCGTCGGTGGCGACGCTACCGGAGATGTGGCGGACGACGGCGGCGGAGCTCGCCTCGGTGACCCAGCCGCTGATCGTCTACCGGTCGACGGAAGACCACGTGGTCGGGCCGAAGAGCATGAAGGTGCTCATGACGGCGCTGCCGGGCGCGGAGGTGCGGCCGCTGGCCAACAGCTATCACGTGGCAACGCTTGACAATGACGCGCCAGAGATTTTCGATGGCACCCTGGCGTTCATTCGCGAGCACAGTGAATAGCGAGCGCTTGGCTCAGGGAGCGGGAGAACGGGTATAAAGGACTGCACTGTGGCTGACGGGGACGTGCCGGGCGGAACCGGCGCAGGCGGCAACGCGACAGGCGGCGACGGTGATGAGGCCGTGTGGCTGGACCTGATCGCGCGTTTCGACGCGCCCGACCCGGAGGACGGGGAGTCGCCCTGGCCGGACCGGGAGGATCTCGCGGGACCGGTGACCGTCGCGCCCACCATGCCGGAGGCACCGGAGACGCTGCCCGACGGACTGCCGCGTGAGCCGCCCACCAACCCGACAGGGCTGCCGCCGGTGCATGGCGGCCTGGGCGAGCCCTGGCCGGGACCGGCGGGGCAGGCAGGGCATGGTCAACCGCAGGATGGTCAGGGCCAGTCCCGCCCGGGGCAGACCACCGGCCCCCGCGACGCGCCACTCCACGAAGACCCCGCCGCCGACCACTACGTGCCGCCGGTACCGCCGCCACTCCCCCGGCTGCACGCAGCGACGCGGGGTGCCTGGCTGCTGCTACTCGGCGGTCCGCTCTACCTGCTCATCAGTACCGCCGTCGGTGCCACCATTACCGGTTTCGCTGCCTTCCTCGCGGTGGCCGCCTTCGTGACCGGTTTCGTAGTCCTCGTGCTTCGAATGGACAACGGTCGGCCACCCGATTCCGGGTCCGACGACGGCGCCGTTGTTTGAGCTAGCGCTGTCTGAGCTAGAGCTGTCTGAGCTAGCGCTGTCTGAGCTAGAGCTGTCTGAGCTGGCCCTGCGTGGGCTGGCACTGCCTGAGCTGGCACCGCCCGAGTCGTTACCCGCGGCACGGTTTCCCGGGGCGCTGGGGCGGTCTTGGCCCGGCCGGCCGGCGGCGGGGCGCTGCGGGGCCCGCATGGCCGTCTCGAACAGGCTGAACGCGTCCCTCGTCAGCCCGGCCAGGGTGTCGCCCACGCCCGCGAACTGTCCGCTCAGCGTCGGGGTCGTACCGCCTCCGTCACGGTAGCGCCGGGCGGCGCGGCAGACCGGGCACCACTGGCACTCCGGCGGCTCGTCGGCAGGCTCCTCCGTGGTCGCGGTCTCCCAGACGCTCGCGTGCTTGCTCTGGTTCCCGCCGATGGTCGATTTGACCCGGTCCGCCACGTCCCTGCCGATGCTCTTGGCGCCCGCCTTCATCAGCCAGCGCTGGAAATCGCCAATCGGGTCGCTGCCCGGCTCTGTGCTCATAGAGGCAGATTAACTCGCTCCGCGAGTTAATCTGCCACGGCACTCACAGGTCCTGGCTAAAGGTCAACTGCGAACGGGACGCGGGTACCCCGGAAGTGGCCGACATTGACGCATTCGGTGCGGCCGACCCGGATCCGGCGAACGAGCGGATTGTGGACGTGGCCGAAGAGCGCGTACCGGGGCTGAGTGCGGCGGATCACATTGAGCAGCGCGACCGAGCCAGTCTCCAAGCGGCGGGCCTTGACGTCGTAGAGGAGCTCCGGGACGGCTGGCGGGATGTGCGTGCAGAGGACGTCCACCGCGCCAACCGCGGCGAGCTTGGCGGCGTACTCGGAGTCCGGGATCTCGTTCGGGGTGCGGTAGGGGGAGATCAGTCCCGCGCCGACGAACCCGAAGGTGACACCCCCGACCACCGCCGTGCCGCCGTCTATCACGTGATGACCGGGCTTGCGGTAGGCGTCCCACAGCCGGGGAACGTCCACGTTGCCGTAGGTGAGGTAGGCGGGCTCGGCGAGCGCGCCGAACAGCTCCGCGTACTGCCTCTTGATGGCCGCCTCGGTCAGCGAGCGCAGATCGCTGCCGCTTTCGGCGGTGATCCGCGCGGCTATGCCGGCGGTCAGCGCCCTGGCTTCGTCGAACCGCCGCTGGGTACGCAGCTCGATGTACTCCCGGGCGTGCTCCGCTCCGTAAAGCTCTGCGAAGATTCCCTGCGTGTGGTCCGCGTAGTCGAGGAAGAGGAGCATGTCGCCGAGGCAGATCAGCATGTCCGCGCCGTCACCCGCCTCCTTCAGCGCGTCGGCGGCACCATGGACGTCGCTGACTACGTGGACTCGCATGGGATAAACATAGACTCGGGGACACACAGAATGGAGAGGTCGTGCGCGAGTACAGCATTCCCGCCCTTGCCGAGATCCCCGCGTCGGCGAACCTGGCGGACATCGTCGCCCGCCGCGCGGCGGAGTCGCCGCACGCCGTCGTGCTGCGCCGCAAGGACGGCAAGGGAGGCTGGACGGACGTCGCCGCCAGCCAGTTCAGGGACGAGGTCTACGCGCTCGCCAAGGGCCTGATCGCGGCCGGGATCGGGGCCGGCGACCGGGTGGCGCTGATGTCGCACACCCGGTACGAGTGGACGCTGATCGACTACGCGCTGTGGACCGCCGGGGCCGTCGTGGTGCCGATTTACGAGACCTCCTCCGCCGACCAGGCCGAGTGGATCTTGTCCAACTCCGCGGCGCGCGCCGTCATCGCCGAGAACGAGACGTTCGACGCGATGATCACCGCCGCTCGGGACCGGCTCCCCGCGCTCGAGCAACAGTGGCGGCTGAATGAGGACCTGGAGAAGCTGATCGCGGCCGGGACCGACGTCAGCGACGCGACCGTCGCCGAGCGAGCACAGCTGGCGAATGCCGCCGACATCGCGACCTTGATCTACACCTCGGGCACCACGGGCCGCCCGAAGGGCTGCGAGCTCACCCACGAGAACCTGCTGGCTGTCGTCAGAAACACGTTCATGGGACCGCTTGCCTCCATCCAGATGGCCGGCGACGCCTCCACGCTGCTGTTCCTGCCGCTTGCCCACGTCTTCGCGCGGATCATTGAGATCGGCTGCATCGAGGCCGGCATCGTCCTCGGGCACTGCGAGGACATGGCGAACCTGCTGCCCGACCTGGCCTCGTTCTCCCCGACATTCGTCCTGGCCGTGCCGCGGGTGTTCGAGAAGGTCTACAACGGCGCGGAGAGCAAGGCCGCCGGCGAGGGAAAGGGCAAGATCTTCGCGCGCGCCGCAGGCGTCGCCGTCGCCTACAGCGAGGCCAAGGACTCGGCCGCGGGCCCCGGGCTGCGGGTGCGGGCCGAGCACGCGCTGTTCGACCGGCTGGTCTACGGGAAGCTACGCGCCGCACTCGGCGGCAAGGCCCAGTTCGCCGTCTCCGGCGGCGCGGCGCTCGCGCCACGGCTCGGGCACTTCTTCCGCGGTATCGGCGTGTCCATCCTCGAGGGGTACGGGCTCACCGAGACGGCCGCACCGGTATCGGTCAACCTGCCCGACCGGCAGAAGATCGGCACCGTGGGGCTGCCGCTGCCGGGGGTGGCGGTGCGGATCGACGAAGACGGCGAGGTGCTCGTACGGGGCAAGTCCGTCTTCCCCGCGTACTGGCAGAACGAGGAGGCGACCGCCGGCGCCTTCACCGCCGACGGCTGGTACATGACCGGTGATCTGGGTGAACTCGACGACGAGGGGTTCTTGACGATCACCGGGCGGAAGAAGGAGATCATCGTCACCGCGGGCGGCAAGAACGTCGCGCCCGCCGTGCTGGAGGACCTGATGCGAACGCACGGGCTGATCTCCCAGTGCATGGTGGTCGGCGATGGACGCCCGTTCATCGGGGTGCTCGTGACCATCGACGCGGAGGCGCTCGGACCCTGGAAGGAGCGGCACGGCAAGCCGGCCAGCGCCACCGTAGCGGAGCTGCGGAACGATCCCGATCTGCTCGCCGAGATCCAGGCCGCCGTGGACGACGCCAACAAGGCGGTCTCCCGGGCGGAGTCCATCCGCAAGTTCCGGGTACTCGACGTGGACTTCACCCAGGAGGACGGGCACCTGTCGGCCAAGCTCGGCATCAAGCGCGCCGTGCTCGCGAAGGAGTTCGCGGCGGACATCGAGGCGCTGTACTCGTAAGCCGTGCAGGCGCGCGGCTCGCCGCCGCCCGCGGTATGGGCGGGAGTCCCCCATGCGGGGGCCAGGGGTCATCCCCGCAAGTCACACAGCGTCGATGAGGTCCTTGAGGCGGGACGCGGACAGGTCCCAGTTCCAGTCGCGCTCGACCCAGGCGCGGCCCTTATCGCCCATCGCCTTCGCGCCGGCCGGGTCGTTGAGCAGCGTAACCAGGCGGTCCGCGAGGCCCGCGGTATCGTGGCCGCCGACCACATAGCCCGTTTCGCCCTCAAGGATCGCGTCGGGAGCACCGCCCGAGTCGCCGCCGACCACCGGCAGGCCGGTCGCGGACGCCTCCAGGTAGACGATGCCAAGGCCCTCCACATCCAGCCCGCCGCGCCTGGTCCGGCACGGCATCGAGAAGACGTCGCCCGCGGCGTAGTGGGCGGGCAGTTCCGCCTGCAGGACCGGGCCGGTGAAGCGGACTGAGGCTGCCACCTCGGTCCGTTCGGCCAGTTTACGGAGCTCAGCCCCGTACGGACCCGCACCGACGATCAGCAGCGCGGCGTCCGGAACCCGCTTGCGCACCGCCGGCCACGCTCGCAGCAGCGTGTCCTGGCCCTTGCGCTTAACCAGCCGGGAGACGCAGACGACGACCGGCCGGTCGCCGAGGCGGTAGCGGTCCCTGATCGCCTCGCGGGCCGCCTGGTCGGGCTTGAAAACGGTCGCGTCGACCGCTGGGTGCAGCTGGGTCATCCGGGCGGCCGCCACCGGGGTGAGTGCCGCCGACAGCCGGAGCCGGAAGTACTCGCCCAGGTAGGTGACGACGTCGGTCTGCTCGCCGATGCGGCACAGCATCTGGCGGGCGACCGGGAGGGCGGCCCAGCCCGCCTCGTGGCCATGGGTGATCGCGATCGCCCGCTGCACCCCCGCGTTGCGGAGATAGGGCGTGATCAGCCCGAGCGGGGCGGCGGCGCCGAAGATCACCGCTTTCGCGTCTTTCGACCTGGCGAGCCCGACCGCGCGGCGGATGACCTGGGGGCCGCCGATCATCAGCGACGTCGGATGGCGGACCACCTCGAACGGCTGATTCGCGTCGAACTCCCGGTCTCCGTCCCACTTCGGGGCGTAAACGGTCAGATCCTCGGCGGGCAGCCGGAGCGCGAGCTCATGGATGAACGACTGGATGCCACCGCGCCTAGGCGGGAAGTCGTTGGTGACGATCAGGGTGCGACGCATGACGCCTGTCAGTGTAGGCCGGCACGCGGGTGACGTTACGGGCGGGCGGCACCGTCGAAGCTGTCCGCGTACCAGGAGGTGCTCATGGAGAGCTCGCGCACCGGCTGGCCTTGCGACGGCGCGTCGATGATCATCCCGCCGCCGACGTACATCGCGACGTGCCCGATGCCGTTGTAGTACAGCAGGTCGCCAATCTGCAGGTCGTTCGATGAGACGTGCGGAAGCGCCGCCCACTGCTCGTAGGTGTCGCGCGGGATGGACACGCCTGCCGCCGCCCAGGCCTCCATCACCAGTCCGGAGCAGTCGAAGCCGACCGAGCACGGGCCGGTAGCACCGTAGTTGTACGGGCAGCCGAGCTGGGCGAAGACGTAGGCGACGGCCTTCTCCGCCTGGGTGGCGGTCGCGTACGGGTCTTTCGCGCTCGTGCTGCCGCCGCCGCCGTTGACGGTGCCCTGGTTGACTGTCGCCGCCTCCTGGGTGGTCAGCGAGTCGAGGATGGCCTTCTGGTTGTTGAGCAGCGACTGGATGTGGTTCTTGGTCTTCGCCCGCTGGCTGGCCAGCTGCGCGATGCCCTGCTCGGTGTGCTCCTGCTCAGCCTGGATGTTCGTCAGGTTGCTGGCGGCGGCGAGGAACGTGGCCGTCTCCATGTTCCGGGTGCCGGTGACCTCCATGAGGATCGACGCCTCGGCGAGCACCTGCGCGGGATCGTTCGACGTGAGCAGGCCGGCCAGCGATGTCGAAGCGGAGTCCTCGTAGGAGGAGTCCGCGATCTCCACGACAAGCTTGCGCGCCGCCTCGTACTGGGCCTCGTCCTTGGCCACCTGCTTGTCCAGGGTCTTCAGCTGCGCCTTGGCCGCGGACAGCTGCTCCTCGACTTGGTCATACTGCTGGTTCGCCTTGTTGAACTGGGCGGTGAGGCTGTTGATCTTGGCCTGCACCTGAGAGACGGTCGGCTGCGGCTGCGCTCCGGCGACAGTGCTGATGGCGGTAGCGAGACCCGCGGCCAGCACGATGGCGGTGCCGATAACGGCGGCCCGGCGGCGCGCGCTTCCCATCCGAGCAGCCAAGCTCGTACGCAGCGGCACTTTCCTGCCCCCTTACCATGCTCCCAGCCGGAAACGCACGCCACGCTATTGACTCCAGGCACGGCCAGCAACCGAGTTGAGGCAATTGTGATCATTGGGCAACGTTGATCGTGGGCGCGGGCGGCTCTTGCCGCGCCTCGGGCAGGCAGCGAGCAGACAGCCGCCGGCCGGACCCAGCCGCTGCGGTGACGCCGCCGGCTTCAGGCGTCCGCGAGGCCGATGGAGAAGGCCGCCTCGAGGTCGTGCCGGGAGTAGGTACGGAACGCGATGTGCGTCTGGGTCGCGGTGACGCCGGGGACCTTGTTCAGCGCGCCGGGGATCACGTCGGCGAGCTCGTCGTGCGCCCGCACCCGGACGATCGCCACGAGGTCGTAGTCCCCGGTGATGGAGTACACCTCGCTCACCCCGGTCAACTGCGCGATGGCCTCGGCCACCTCGGGAATCTGCTGGATCTCGGCCTTGATCAAGACGATGGCGGTGACCATGGTGCCTCCCGGTGCGCGGGCTGAGCTGTCGGCTATCCGCCGATACCCTATCCCCGCGTCAGCGCCTGCCCCGGAGAGCCCGCACGATCCGCGCCAGCCAGCCGAGCAGCCCGCCGCGTCGCCGCGAGCGGGCGGCGGCCGCGTCCCGTTCGGTAAGCCACGCCGCCAGCTCGCCGAGCGTGGCGACCGGTTCCCGGTCGGCCAGCCGGGCGAGCAGTTCGCCGAGCACGACCGCGGTGGCCCGCGCGTCGTCAAGCGCCCGGTGGGACGGGCGCACCGGAGTACCGAAGAACCCCGCGAGCGTCGACAGCTTCCGGTCTGGCACCTCCTGCGGTGCGGCCATCAGGTGCCGGGCCAGCCGGACCGTGTCGAGCACCTCGAACCCCGGCCACTGCAGCCCGAGCTGAGCGCACGCCGCGGTGAGGAAGCGCAGGTCGAACGGGGCGTTGTGAGCCACAAGCACGCTGCCCTTGGCGACCTCGAGCAGCCTGGGCAGCACGTCGGAGAGCGGGGGCGCCGTGGCGAGCATCTGGTCGCTGATCCCGGTCAGCTCGGTGATCGCCGCGGGGACCGGGGTGCCCGGGTTGACCAGCGACCCGAACTCAGCGACGACGGCGCCGTCCCGTACCCGGACCGCGCCGACCTCCATGATCGCCGCCTCGTCTGGTGCCCACCCGGTCGTCTCAACGTCCACGACCGTGAAGTCCAGTGCGGTCAGCACGGTGTCCGCCAGGCTGCCGCGGGTCTCTGTCATGATCACCACGGTAGGACGCCCCACCGACATTCCGTCCTGCCGCGGGCGAGCGATCCCCCGCACCCGGTGCGCATGAGGGGCTGCCCCCTTCCCCGGCAGCGAGACGTCAGCGCAGCGGGACGGCGTAGATCGGCTCCGCGCCGAAGGCGGTGAAGCCCGCCCTGCGCAGGATCGGGCCGGAGGTGGTCACGTTCGCCTTCACCAGGGCTATCGTCGCGCCGTGCGTCAGCGCGTAGGACAACCGCGCGCCGAGGACCGCCCGGTACACACCCTGACCGCGCGCGGCGGGCACGACGACCCCGCCCCACAGCCGCGCGACGCCGTCCACCAGCGAGACGCCGCCAGAACCGACGGGCTCCCCGTCCACGTAGGCGACCAGCATGCCGCCACGGCCCGCGGGGACGGAGTCCGCGTCCCTGGCCGCGCCTGCCTCGATCCGCTCGTCAGGCGGCAGCTCCCCGCCGAACCCGGTGACCCCGACCGCCGACCCGTCCCGCGTGGTCTCGAAGTCGGTCGCCCACCGGATCGTCACGTCCGCCGCGGGCGGCGGCAGCGCGGGCACACCCTGGCTCAGGTCCATGGCCAGGACGTCCAGGGTCAGCTTCACCTTCCCGCCGCGGGCGGACAGCTCGGCGGCGAGCCCGGCCGGGGCGCTGAGCCCCACCTCCCAGTCCAGCACCGGCACCCCGGATGTCCGCGCCCGGGCAAGCACCGCGTCAACCGCCGGCCCGAGCGGCCCCGTCGGCGTGAAGGCGAGGACGGACATGTCCCAGTCGAAATACTCGGGCAGCCGCACGAGCGTGTAGTCGTCGCCCTCGACGACCTCGGCGTTGTCCGGGATCCACTCCCAGGCCGCGCTGGCGGCGGCGACGGCAGCAGCTGATAGGCGCATGCGGCGCATCCTAGCCGCAGGCGGCTGGCGGTGCCCGCGATCGGCAGGTCTGGCCGGCGGACGCGCTGCCGGCCAGCCAGCGCGAGTCGCGGTGCCACGGCACTGGCAGCACGGCGCCCCGGTGCCGTTACGGCGGCCGGGGCGCTTGCGTTGTCGGGTGATCCCGGGCTAGTGCTCCTCGTGGGAGTCGTCGGGGCCGAGGGCGGCGTGCTCGCTGCCCTCAATGGCCTCGTGCTGGCCGGGCTCGATGGCACCGTGCCCGTTTCCGTGGCCGTTGCCGTGCCCGTACCCGTCGCCGCCGGTACTGGACTCGGTGAAGGCGCGGTTGGCGACCCCGCGGGCCCAGCCGAGCGGGCCGCGGGAGGCCGGCGCGGGCACCCCGTTCTCGTCCGGCTGTTCCGCGCTCGGCAGTGGCGCGAAGGAGTGCTTGGACTCGACGACCGCACGCTCCTCATCGGTGAGCGGCCGGGACTCCTCGATGAACTCGCCGGACGGGAGCTGGCGGATGATGCCGATCTCCACGCCGTGGGTGAGCAGCTCGTGGTCCTTCCGCTGCAGCCCCAGGCATATCCGTTTCGTCACGAAATATGCGCCTATGGGAACAACGAAGATCGCCACGCGAGCTATCCAGGTGACCGTGTACAGCGGGATGCTGAACCGGTCGGAGATGACGTCGTTGGCGCCTTCCGCCAGCAGGATGCCGTAGAAGCTGATCGCCGCCACGCCGACGCCGGTGCGCACGGGTGCGTTGCGCGGCCGGTCGTTGATGTGATGGAAGGACTTATCGCCCGTCGCCCATTGCTCGAAGAACGGCCACAGCGCGGCCCCGGTGAAGATGATGCCGAGCGGGAGCAACGCCGGGATGAGCACCGAGAGCGAGAGCGTATGCCCGAGGAAGTTGTACTCCCAGGCAGGCATCATGCGCAGGCTCCCCTCGAGGATGCCCATGTAGAAGTCCGGCTGCGACGCCGAGGAGATGGCCAGCGGCGTGTAGGGGCCGTACAACCACACCGGGTTGATCTGCGCGAACGTGGCGAGCACGACGAGGGTGCCGAAGATGAAGAAGAACCAGGCCTGCCCCTTGAGCAGGAAGTACGGCCAGAACGGCTGCCCGACCACGTTCCGCTCGGTGTTCCCCTTCATCGGCATCTGAGTGTGCTTCTGGTGGAACATGATGAACAGGTGGGCCGTGATCAGCGCCAGGATCAGGCCCGGGATCAGCAGCACGTGCAGGATGTACATCCGCGGCACGATCTGGGTACCGGGGAAGGCCCCGCCGAACAGGAAGTACGCGATGTACGTGCCGACGATCGGGATGCCCTGGGCGACGCCCTCGGTGATCCGCAGGCCGGCGCCGGACAGCTGGTCGTCGGGGAGCGAGTAGCCGAACAGGCCCTCGATCATGCCCATGGTGAACAGCACGACGCCGATCAGCCAGTTGATCTCGCGCGGCTTGCGGTACGCGCCGGTGAAGAACACCCGCAGCATGTGCGCCATGATCGCGACCATGAACATGATCGCCGCCCAGTGGTGGACCTGCCGCATGAGCAGGCCGCCCCGGATGTCGAAGGAGATGTTCAGCGTGGACTCGTACGCCTGCGACATCCTGATGCCGTCGAGCTTGGCATACGAGCCGTGGTAGACCACCTGGGCCATCGACGGCTGGAAGAACAGCGCCAGGTAGGTGCCGGTGAGCAGCAGGATCACAAACGACCACAGCGCGATCTCACCGAGCATGAACGACCAGTGGTCCGGGAAGACCTTGCGCATCAGGACGCGGACGCCCTTGGCGCCGTGGAAACGGTCGTCCAGCCAGCCGCCGACGCCGGAGACGGCGGGCGGGATCTTAACGGCGTCGTCGCTCATCCGCGCTCCCAGAAGCTCGGGCCGACCGGCTGCGTGAAGTCGCTGGCGGCGGCGAGGAAACCGCCGGAGTCAACCATCAGCGGCAACTGCGGCAGCGGTCGGGGTGCCGGGCCGAAGATCACCCAGGCGCCGTTCGCCGCGTCGAACGTGGACTGGTGGCACGGGCAGAGGATGTGGTGGGTGGTCTGCTCGTACAGCGCGACCGGGCAGCCCACGTGGGTGCAGATCTTGGAGTAGGCGACGATGTTCTCGACGGTCCAGTTCATCGAGGCCACCTTCACGCCGCCGTCATAGCGGTCCGGGAAGCTCATCTCGCCGGGCGCGAACTTGATGAGGATCACGCCGGCCTTGGCGAGCGCGTTGTCGTCGTCCTGGTAGCCCTCGGGGATGACGGTGATCATCGAACCCGGGGTGGAGATGTCCGCGGGCGTCAGCGGGTTCAGGCCGCCGAGGGTGACCGCCCGCAGCCCCTTGCGCCAGACGGTGTGCCGCAGGTCGGTCTGCGGCAGCGGGCCGAGGTCGCGCAGCAGCACGAGCGGTGCCAGCGCCAGCGGCGCAGTCGCGATCAGCAGCGTGCGGCGCAGCAGCGGCCTGCGGGTGACCTGGGAGATGGCGGCGCCCTCGGCGAACTCGCGCTGGAAGGCCTTCCGCTCCTCCGGCGCGGACTGCAGGTCGTGCCGTTCCTCCTCGATCTCGATGTTCGGGGTGAGGTGCCGCACCCAGATCATCGAGCCGGTGCCGAGCGCGAGCAGCGCGACCGCGAGCGCGCTGCCGAGCGCCAGGTTCGAGCGCAGCGCGGCGACGACGGCGTTGGCGCCCTTCGGGATCGTGGCCACGCCGACCTCGAGGCCGACGTAGGCCGCGATGAATCCGCAGCCCGCCAGGAAGGCGAGGATGAAGAACGCGGCGGTCACCATCTCGGCGCGCTTGCCGTGCTTGACGTCCGGCGGGTCGGCGGAGAAGCCCGGCTCCGTCGAGACCGGCACATCGACCGACTTCGGCGCGGTGGAGGGGGTCCCGATCACCCGGCGGTGATGGGAAGAGCGCACCTCCTCCTCCGGAAACTCACTCATTGGTGCTGCTCCGATTCAGCCTTGACGTGGTCCCGCCGCTTGGCGGTGAGCCACAGGGCGATGAGCACGAGGAAGCCGAGGCCGCCGAGCCAGCCGAGCAGGCCCTCGGTCGTCGTCCCGGTGCGGCCCAGGGAGAAGCCGCCGGGGTTTGCCTCGTTCCGCGTCTCGATGACGTAGGCGATGATGTCCCGCTTCTCCGACGGGGTGACCGTCCCGTCTCCGAAGACCGGCATCGCTTCCGGTCCGGTCAGCATCGCCTCATAGATCTGGGTGGGCGTCGACGCGTTGAGCGACGGCGCCGTCTTGCCGTAGGTCAGCGCGCCGCCGGCCCCGGCGAAGCCGTGGCACTGCGCGCAGTTCGTGGAGAACAGCTCCGAACCGAGCGCGGTGTTCGCGCCGGAGGTGGACACCTGGCTCGGGGCCGGGATCGACGGGCCGCCGCCGAGGGAGGCGACGTAGGCGGCGATCTCGTAGATCTGCGACGTGCTGAAGTCGGTCGGCTTGCGCTCGTTCTCAGCGCTCAGGTCCTTGGCGGGCATCCGGCCCGTCGACATCTGGAAGTCCACCGCGGCCGCGCCCGCGCCAACCAGCGAGGGTGCCAGCTGCGTGCCCTGGGCATCGAGCCCGTGGCACGAAGAGCAGCTCTCAACGAACAGCGAATGACCTGCCGCGATTTGCGTCTGGCCCTGGGTGGGCGCCGCCGCCGACGCGCCCCCGCCGGACAGTGTGCTGTACAGCACACCGAACACGACGAGACCGCCGGCGACCGCCGCGTAGCCCGCGGCCGGGTGCCTGCGCCGGGACATGATCGAGCTCACTCGGTATCCCCTGCTTACTGGATGAGGTAGATGGTCGTGAACAGGCCAATCCAGACAACGTCCACAAAGTGCCAGTAATAAGACACAACGATCGCGCTGACCTGTTGTTCGTGCGTGAACCTCTTGGCGGCATAGGTACGGCCGAGCAAGAAGAGGAACGCGATGAGGCCGCCGGTCACGTGCAGCCCGTGGAACCCCGTGGTCAGGTAGAACACCGACCCGTAGTTGCTCGAGGAGATCGTCAGGTGGTCCTTGGAGACCAGCTGCGAGTACTCGTACGCCTGTCCGCAGATGAAGTACAGACCCATGAGGAAGGACAGCACGTACCACTCGCGCAGTCCCCACTTCATGAAGTTCCAAATCGATCCAGCCCGCCTGATCTGGCCACGCTCAACCGCGAACACGCCCATCTGGCAGGTCACACTGGACAACACGAGCACGGTCGTGTTCGTCGAGCCAAGCGGAAGGTTCAGATGAGCCATGGGCCACGGGAGGCCCTGGCCTTTGTCTACCGAACGGATCGTGAAGTACATCGCGAACAGCGCAGCGAAGAACATGAGTTCGCTGGACAACCAGATGATGGTGCCCACGCTCACCAGGTTCGGTCGGCTGGCTGGGGTACGCGGTACCGGCGCCGTCTCGGTCACGGATGATGCTGTCGCCACGAACGTCATTATTACGACACCCCGTAGGGGATCCGCAGCCGACCCCCCCAACTTGCTCAAGAATCCTTCCGCGGCCGTAGGATGGCGGACCATGAAGGTCGTTGTTTACAGCCACGATGCCGACACGCGGGCCGAGATCAAGCTCGCGATCGGCACCCGCCCAGCCCCCGATGTGCCCGAGGCGGAGATCATCGAAGTGGCGACTGCCCCCGCGCTGTTCAAGCTGCTTGACGCGCACGGCGCGGACGTGATGATCCTCGACGCCGAGGCGCAGCCGGCCGGCGGCATGGGAGTCAGCCGCCAGGCCAAGGACGAGATCTACAACTGCCCGCCGGTGCTGCTCATCATCGCCCGCGCGGACGACCGCTGGCTCGCGACCTGGTCAAAGGCCGACGCCGTGGTCAGCCACCCGATCGACCCCGTCGCCCTGGCGAGGGAGCTCGCCGCGCTGATGCGCGCCCGGGCCGGTGGTGCGGCCCTCCCCGCCGCACAGTAAAAAGCTCATAACGATCCTGAACGGACCGTTGCTCCGGCTGCCCCCTCGCCCGTCCTCCCGAATAGGTGCCGACCGATGGACACACCGAACTGGCCCGCGCTCATCCGCGCGCTGATCGCCGGGCAGGCGCTGACCGCCGAGCAGACCGCCTGGGCCATGAACGAGATCATGGAGGGGGCGGCGTCGCCCGCGCAGATCGCCGGGTTCGGCGTGGCGCTGCGGGCCAAGGGCGAGACGGCCGAGGAGATGTCCGGCCTCGCCGCGTCCATGCTCGAGCACGCGACCCCGATCACCATCGCCGGCCCGGTCGCCGACCTGGTCGGGAGCGGGGGCGACGGCGCCCAGACGGTCAACGTGTCCACGACGGCGACGATCGTCGCGGCGTCGGCCGGGGTGCCGATGGTCAAGCACGGCAACCGGGCCGCGTCATCTGCCTCTGGCGCGGCTGACGTCCTCGAGGCCCTCGGCGTGGTGATCGACCTGCCGCCGTCGGCGACCGAGGCGCTGTTCGCGGAGATCGGCGTGGCGTTCCTGTTCGCGGCGATGTACCACCCGTCGTTGCGGCACGCCGGCCCGGTGCGGCGCGACCTCGGGGTGCCGACCGCGTTCAACTACCTGGGGCCGCTGACCAACCCGGCCCGGCCGTCGGCGCTGGCCGTCGGGGTCGCCGACCCCCGGATGGGACCGGTGCTCGCCGGGGTGTACGCGGCGCGCGGCAACACCGCCCTGGTGTTCCACGGCGACGGGCTCGACGAGCTCAGCACGACCGGGCCGTCCATGGTGTGGATCGCGGCGGACGGTTCCGTCTCGGCGACCGAGTTCGACCCGGCGGCCCTGGGACTCGCCCGGTCGTCGCTGTCCGACCTGCGCGGCGGCGACCCGGCGCACAACGCGTCCGTGGTCCGCGCCCTGCTGGCCGGCGAGACCGGCCCCGTTCGCGACATCGTGCTGCTCAACGCCGCCGCCGCGATCGCCGTCGCCGAAGGCCTCGGCCCAGTGCTGGAGGCCGTGACGGCCACCCGGACCGCCGATCTCTCCGTAGCCGTGGCGGCCACCGGTGAGGCGCTGACCAAGACGCTGTCGTCGGGGCTGGCCAGAGCGGCCGAGGCCATCGACTCGGGCGCGGCCGCCGCGCTGCTGGCCCGCTGGGTCGACGCGAGCAACCGGCTGGCGACCCCGCAGCCCCGCTCCTGACGGTCAGCGCCACTCACTTCTTGCTGTTATCTGGTTCTTGTGGGGGACGTCCCCGGTCGACCCAACTTGTGGGGAATTTGTCGGACCGGCCGCGGGGGCCGACATGCCGCTCAAGCCGTGGCGCGGAAACGTCCTGGTGAGATGCCGAACTCCCGGCGGAAGGCGGCCCCGAAGGCGAACTCGGTGGAGTAGCCGACCTGGTGGGCGATCATCGACAGCGGCGCGCTGGTTGCGCGCAGCAGTCGTGCGCCGTGCAGCAGCCGTTGACTGGTCAGGTACGTCCGCGGCGCGGTGCCCATCTGGGCGGTGAAGCGCCGGGTGAACGCGGTGCGGGAGATCCCGGCGTACGCGCTGAGCTCGCCGACGGTCCACGGCCGGCGTGGATCGGCGTGCACCGCGTGGAGCACGCCGGCGATGGCCGGGTCGGCGATGTGCGCCCACTCCGGTGCCGGCGCGGGCTCGTGTGGCGCTGCTGGTGAGGGGCCGGGGCCGCTGGGGCGTGCCTGCCACTGTCGGAGGATGTGGATCAGGAGCAGGTCGAACAGCGCTGATCGGGTGGCCGAGGCACCCGACTGGGCGGGTGTCGATGGCGCGGACGGCGCTGGGGTGGTGTTGGTCGCGAGCAGCCGGGTCAGCTCGTGCAGCTGCGGGTCGTGGTCGTAGTCGGGGGAGATCGCGATGACGCCGGGCAGCGATGCGAAGTAGTGGTGTACGGGCCCGTACGCGAGCCGGTAGCCGCCGCAGAGGTACTCGAAGTCGGCCGGTCCTGGAGCCGGATCGCTGGGGCCGATCTGAGCATCAGGAAGCTCGTGGAGGGGCCGGATGCTGCGGCTGAGGCCGTGCTCGGCTCCGGTCGGCACCACGATCACGTCGCCGGGCCGCACCTGGCGGGGAGGGCTGTCGTGGGTGAGCAGCCAGCCCTCGCCATCGAGCACGATGTGGAATCCGCTGCCTGTGTAGGCGGGGAAGCGGGTGCCCCAGGCGCCGTGCTCTTTGACCCGCTTGGCGTTGGCGGTGCCGAGCCGGATCGCAGCGATCGCTTCGCTGAGCGCGTCCACCGGTCCATGCTACGTTGCGCCTCCGGCCGCGGCCGCCGCACGAACGAATATGACGACGGTTCCTTGAGGTATGGCCCGCGCGGCGGGCCGCTGCTGGACTGGAGGACATGACCACCACCATCTCCTCTCCGACCGCGCCTGTCGCGGCGAAGGCAAGACTGGACGAGGCCTGCGCGCAGACCCTGCGTGCCGAGGCCGAGACCGCCGAGCGGCAGTGCCGCCTGACTCCGGACGGCATCGAGGCGCTGCGCCGATACGGCGCCTTCGCGCTGCGTACCCCCGAAGCCCACGGTGGCCTCTGGGCGAGCCCGAGCCTCCTCGCTCGCGTTCTGGTCGATCTGGGTCGGGCCTGTCCCTCGGCCGCCTGGGTGGCCGGCACCTGCGCCACCAGCAAGACGATCCACGCGGCGACCTTCGCCGACTCCTCGCCGGCCGAGGCGTTCGGCGACCCCGACGCCCTCGCGTGCGGCTCCGGCACCGCTGTCGGCCATGGGGCTCGCGAAGCCGATGCCGTACGGATCACGGCCCGTTGGTCCTATGTCTCCGGATGTGAGGACGCCGCCTGGGCCAACCTGGGACTGACCGTCGATGGCACGTACAGCTGGGTCTTCGTCCCGATCGACGCCTTGCGCGTCGAGGGCACCTGGCAGACCGCAGGCATGCGCGCCACCGGCAGCCACACGCTCGTCGCCGACGATGTCGTGGTGCCGACCGACTGGGTGCGACCGGGCTCGATGCCCACACCCGCGGAGCGCGCCTTCCTCGGGCTCATGGTGCTCGCGCCGATCATCGGGGCGGCCTACGGAGCACTCGACGTCACGGAGGCGATGTTCGCCTCGGACCGCCGCCCCTTCACGAGCAACTACAACCGGATGGCCGACTCACCGGGCGCACGCCAGTGGCTCGCCGAGGCCACCCATCTCCTCGCCCGGGCCGAGCAGACGATGGACGCCGTCGCCGCGACCGCGGAGCGAGACGACCTCACCGAGCCTGAGGTCGCCGCCGCCTCGATGGCCCTGGCCGACGCCGCCCACGACTCGCGTACGGCAGTCGAGCGGATGCTCGACCTGAACGGCACCAGCGGCTTCGCCGCCACCAACCCGCTCCAGCGGATCTGGCGCGACGTCGCCGTCGGCAGCCGCCACCCTCTCCTGAACCCTTACCTCGCCACCGAGCGCCTGGGCTCAGCGCTCACCGCCTGACCGCCCCCGCCACCCACACCGGCCCCGCAACCCAGGAACAGAGATGCCCGCTACTCCGACGGTTCCGCTCTCGCATCGCGATCTGCTCGGCGCCCTCTTCGCTGTCATCGCCACCAACGGTCCCAGCGGCAAGCCGCAGGTCACCGCCATCGCCTTCCACCACGACACGACCGAGGATCTGGTCAAGATCTCCCTCAACGACGCGCGCCAGAAGACCAAGAACATGCGCCGCGATCCCCAGGCCACGCTGTTCATCCTCGACCCGGCCAACCCCCAGCGCAGCCTCGAGATCCGCGCCGACGTGGAACTCCAGCCCGATCCCGACTTCGAGTTCGCCCGTACGGCCGGCGCCAGGTACGGCATGGACTTCCACGACAACGATCTGCCGGGCGAGACGCGCTCTATCGTCGTCCTTCACCCCACCCGGGTCCTCGCCACCGGCATCGGCGAGGACGGAATGCAGGTCGTCGCCGGATGACCGGCGTTAGGCGAGCCTGAACGGCCCAGGCTCACATCACGGCACCGAAGCCGCCAGCAGCCGGCGCAAACCGCCGCCGGCTGCTGGCGCCTGACCGGCTAACGTCTTACTTTCGGATCAGGTCGGGTCGCCCTTCAAGGCGAAGGCCGACAGGCTCCGGGTGGCCAGGACCAGGGCGCCTATGGTAACCACGATGCCCAGGATGACCGACGTGGTGAGCGTGAGGCCCGCCTGGAGCTGGGCGTCGGGGTGGATGGCGTTGGCGATGCCCAGGGAGTAGTGGGCGATCGACAGGATGCGGGCGCCGCCGACGACGTTGCCGAGCAGCGCCTCCCAGACCAGCACGTACAGCAGGCCCACCATGATCGCCCGGGTGGTCAGCACCGACGCCATCACGAACGCCGCCGAGTAGATGACCGAGCCGGCCAGCGCGCCGATGAACAGGGCTACCGCGAGTCCGCGGACTCCCGGTGCGAGCAGGCCCGCAATGAGCTCGGGGACGGCGGCGAACAGCATGGTGAGCAGCGCGGCGATGGCGAACTTCGTCACGACGATCGTCCGGCGATGGATGGGGGTGGCGAGCAGGTGGATCGCGCTGCCGTCGTCGATCTCAGCGCCGAGCACGCCGGTCCCGATGACGAGCGCGGTGAGTGGCAGCAGCACGGAGAAGCCGAAGTCGCCCAGCAAGTGGTCCGGCCATTGGGCGCCCGGCGGGCGGCTTGCCCGCAGGATGAGGGTGAGCGCGATGAGGATCACAGCGGGGATGGCGAACAGGATGGCGCGCCTGCGGCCGAGCGTCGCGCGCAGGGTGAGCTGCGCGACCACGGGGTTGAACAGCACGGTCAGTTCCCTTGGCTCGAGGGTTGGCTATCGACGAGGTAGCCGAAGACACTTTCCAGCGACTCGTCGGTGGGCAGCAGTTCGCGCAGCGCGATGCCGTTGTCCCTGGTGAGACCGGCGATCTGCGCGCAGAACGCGCCGAAGTCGTCGGTGTGGACCTGCAGGCCGTTCTTCTCGGTGAACTCGACCGCGGTCGTGTAGGAGCGGCCGACGAGCGCGGCGGCGAGCCCGCGGTCGTCGGTGGTCCGGACGTGGAAGACGTGCGGCCGGCTGGTCATCAGCCGCCTGATCGCGCGGAAGTCGCCCGACGCGGCCAGCCGCCCGGAGACCATGACCTGGATGGTGCCGGAGAGCTTCTCCACCTCTTCGAGGATGTGGGAGGAGAACAAGATGGTGCGGCCCTCGGCGCCGAGATTGTCGAGCAGGTCCATCATGTGCAGCCGCTGCCGGGGGTCCATGCCGTTGAACGGCTCGTCCAGCAGCAGGATCTCCGGATCGTGAACGAGAGCGGCGGCTACCTTGATGCGCTGCCGCATGCCCTTGGAGTAGGTGGAGATCTTGCGGTCCTTGGCTTCGGACATGTCGGTCATGTCGATGGCCTTCCGCACTGCGCTGTCCAGGTGCGGGAGCTTGTGCAGCTTGGCGGTCGACCGGACGAACTGCTCGCCGGTCAGGAAGGCGTAGACGGAGTCCCGCTCGGGGACCAGGCCGAGTTTGCGGTAAATCTCCGGGTTCTGCCACGACGCGGTCCCGCCGACCGTGAGGGTTCCCTTCGACGGGGCGAGGAAGCCGGCGATCATGTGCAAGATAGTGGACTTGCCGGCGCCGTTAGGGCCGAGCAGGCCAGTGACGCCGGGGCCGATGGTCATCGTGATGTCGTTGACCGCCACCACGTTCCCGTACCAGCGGCTGACGTTCACGAGGTCGATGTCGGTCATGACAGGCGCGCCTTCCGGTACCGGGCGACCAGGCCGTACAGGCACAGGCCCACGAGGACGACAAGGACCAGGGCATAGACCGCGCCGAAACTGCCGGCGTTGCGCACGTTGTCAGCCATCTCGGAAGAGTGCAGCCACATCCGGGTGCCGTCCATCAGCGAGAACGGGCTGAACAGGCCGGAAATCTTCTCGGCCAGGTCCGGCGGCGGCGCTGGGAGGAGGTGGAACGATACCGGCGGTCCCCCCGGTCCGCCTGGCGGCGGCCCGCCCTTGATCCCCTGCGCCGGCCCCCCCTGAGGAAGGTTGTTCTCCACCTGGAGCAGGATCTCCGAGAGCACGTAGGTGAGCAGGAAGAAAATCGCGACGATTCCGGTGGCGAACGCCCGGCGGCTGGTCACGCTGGCCAGGAAGAGGCTGATGGCGGCGAGCACGATAGCCCACATCAGGCCGATGAGCAGGCCGGGGATCAGCTCCTTGGTCTGCGCCCACACCGCGGCTCCGCCGTGCACGTTCGCGATCGTCCCGCCGTACAGCACCAGGAGCGGGACCCACATCATCACCAGGCAGGCGCCGGTGAAGGCGAGGAACTTGGCGAGCGGGTAGTCGATGGTCTCGATCGGCCGGGAGAAGTACAGCGGGAGCACCCGGCTGCGCAGGTCCTTGGAGACCAGCTCGGGCGCCTGGACGGCCACGAAGATGATCATCACGAGGATGCGCAGGGTGGGGTTGTAGGTGGAGTAGCCGACCAGCTGGGGGTTGTGCTCGGACATCGCGAACGCGTTGACGATGGCCGGGAGGCAGAGCGCGAGCAGCGCGATGACGGGGAGGATCTTGGCCTTGGCGCCCCGGCCAAGGCCGAAGGCGCTGCGGAAGCTGTGCCAGGTAAGCGCCCTGATGATCTGCGGCCGGCCATAGCGCAGGCCGTCGTAACGCTGGTAGCCGAGGTCGTGGATCACACCGGTCCGCGTCGCGGTGCCGGTCCCGGTAGTCACACTGCCGGGCGGATTAGCGGGCATCGGCGGCCTCCAGGGTGGGGTTCTGGCCGGCGTCGGTGCCGGTGTCATCGGTGTCGCGGAACAGCTCCTCGACCTGGTGGCGGCGCTGCTCCATGCGGCTGAGCAGCAGGCCGAGGTCGGCCACGGCATCCCGGACGGCGTCGTAGGTGGCGTCGCCCGCGATGGGCACGAGCAGGCTGCGCTGGAAGATCCGCGGCCGCTGGCCACGGCGGGCGAGCTCGTTGGCGAGATCGCCGAGGCCGTCCTCGACCTCGATGACGAGGGTCTGGCTCGCCCGGGTGAAGGTGTCAATGCTGTCCGCGCGCAGCAGCCGCCCGGCCTCGATCGCGACCAGGTGGTCGCAGATCCGCTCGATCTCGCCGAGCAGGTGCGACGCTACGACGATCGAGATGCCGAACTCCTCGCCGATCCGCTGGATCAGCTCGAGCATGGCGTTGCGCCCTGCCGGGTCCAGGCCGTTGGTTGGCTCGTCGAGCAGCAGCAGCCGCGGATCGCCCGCGAGGGTCTGGGCGAGCTTAACGCGCTGCTTCATGCCGGTGGAGTAGGTGCCGATCTGCCGGTACCGCTCCTCGTGCAGGCCGACGTGGCGAAGCGCCTCCGCGGCGCGCTCTCGCGCGGCGGTGGCGGGCAGGCCGGACATCCGGCCCATGTGCGTGACGAACTCGGTCGCGCTCACGTCCGGTGGCAGGCAATCATGCTCGGGCATGTAGCCGACGAGGCGCCGGACTTGCTCGCCGCCGGTGACGGTGTCATGGCCGAGAACCTTCGCGCTGCCACTGGTCGGGGCGAGCAGGCCGAGCAGGATCTTGATCAGGGTGGACTTGCCCGCCCCGTTGGCGCCGATCAGCCCGGTGACGCCGGGACGGAAGTTGACGGTCAGGCCGCCGAGCGCGACAACGCCGCCCGGGTACACCTTGGCCAGGCCGTCGGTCTCGATAACGGCGTCAGCGGGATCCGCCCCGTTGAGGGGGCTCGGGGGATAGGGGGCGCGGGAAGCCCCCATGTCTGGGGGACCAGTCGGGTCGTCCCCGCGGGCAGATAGCGGACTCATGGCGTACAGCTTTCCAGGACCGGGGTCGCGCCGCGTCACTCTTGGCGGTGAGATGTCCGCGTCTCGCCGGGCGGGCGGGCGGCCCAAGTACGCGCAGGGGCTTACTCCCGTGGGATGAGGCGCTGGTTGCACCAGCGGGATACCGTGGGAGTGTGTCATCCGTGTACCCCGCCTACCCGGGCGAACCAGAGCGGCCAACCCGGCCGGCCCGGCCGCCGCTGACCAAGCGGATGCGCACGGGACACTGGATCGCGATCGACTTCGTGGTCGCGGCTGTCGTGACGCTCTTCGTGGTCGCGATCGCCCACCAGCCCGTCCCGAACGCCCAGCCTGGCCCTGGCTTCGGCCCGGTGCAGGCGATCGCCACCCGGCACAGCGGGTTCCCGTTGTGGCCGCTGCTGGCGCTCGGGACCTTCTTCCCGATCGCGCTGCGGCGGCGCGCCCCGGTGCTCGCCTACGGCGTCCTTGTCATCCTCGGGAGCGTGCTGATCAGCGCGGGCGTAATCCGCGGATCCGCGTTGTTCCTCGGTGCCGCCTACGTGCTCTTCACGGTGACCGTCACCAGCAGCCGGCGGACCGGCGTCGCCGCGCTGGCTCTCGGGCTCGGCGTGATGACGCTCGGCGCCGTCGTCACCCAGCAGACCCAGAATGCGCTGAATTCGGGGGGCATCGTCCCCATCGCGTTCGCCATGGTCATCGCATGGATCATCGGGTATTCCGTGCGCCAGCGGCGGCTGTACATCCTGACGCTCCAGCACCAGGCGGCCTCCAGCGCGGTTGCCGAGGAACGGCTCCGGATCGCCCGCGAGCTGCACGACGTGGTGGCGCACAGCATGTCGGTGATCGCCGTGCAAGCCGGTTACGGTCAGTACGTGATCGACGCCAGCCCCGACGGCGCGAAGGAAGCGCTCGACGCGATTCAGGCGACGAGCCGGGACGCGCTCGACGAGATGCGCCGGATGCTCGGGGTGCTGCGTCAACAGGATTCGGGCCAGCAGGATGCGGGCCAGCGGGATGCGGGCCGGCAGGGTTCGGGCGGTGCGCCGGGCCTGGCCGATCCCAGTGCCATGCCCGCGCCAGGCCAGGGCGGTGCCGCTGCCGGCAGTGCGTCTGGAGGCAGGACGGGTGGCGCCGGCCCGGGCGCAGCCAGCGACCCCGATAAGGCTGACGTCGCGGCCCCGGGCCGATGGGCTGCGATCGCAGGCTTTGGCCGCGGGGCGAGCATCGCGGCCGCTGACCGCGCGGCGGGCGCGGGAGCGGGCAACTCCGCGGCACCGACCGCCCGCGCACCGCTGGCACCCGCACCCGGGCTTGCCGACCTTGGACGGCTGATCGAGCGCACCAGCGGGGCCGGGATCACGGTCAGCCTGGAGATCTCGGGCACCCCCCGTCCGGTGCCCGCCAGCGTGGACCTGTCGGCCTACCGGATCATCCAGGAGGCCCTGACCAACGTTGTCAAGCACGCGGGCGGCGGGGCGGCGTGCGCCGTCGTGGTCCGCTACACCGACGCGGAGCTGGTCATCCGGGTAACCGATGACGGCGGCGAGGACCTGGTCTTCTCCCCCGCCGGACTCGCTCCCAAAGCCGCGGCAGTGGCGGGCGGAGGGCACGGGATCATCGGCATGCGGGAGCGCGCGGCGCTGTGCGGCGGCCAGTTCAGCGCCGGACCGCGCGGCAACGGAGGGTGGCACGTGAGCGCGATGCTGCCGCTGCGCACGCCGGGCACCGACACGATCTGATGCGCTCGGATGAGACGATGACGTCAGAGACCGGCGACGGTTCGGCCGGCCCGGTCCGGGTGGCGGTGGCCGACGACCAGGCGCT
>Ga0123355_10002987_pt1 | contig 24060 bp, 26 predicted proteins | sample TergutEmb28metaG_3_FD_89872 | JGI IMG/M metagenome (GOLD analysis project Ga0123355, IMG submission 89872) | Embiratermes neotenicus P1 segment gut microbial communities from Petit-Saut dam, French Guiana - Emb289 P1 | ecosystem: Host-associated > Arthropoda: Insects > Digestive system > Gut ... | reverse complement strand
ATAGATGGTGTGCGCCAGCCTTTTGCAGTTTCAGCGCGATTAATCGACGGAAATTCAATGTTGCCACTGAGTTGCTTTGCTGATTCTCTTGGCATCAGCCTTACTTTTTTCCCAGATGATACAGTTTCCTTGACCACTGCTGGTATAACAGGCATTCATGAGATTGGAACAAATGAGATAACTATAAATGGTGAGATTTCTGCGCTTACATCGCCCTCAATTTTTATTGATGGTGATGTTTTCGTGCCAGTCCGAATGCTTGCAGATATTGTTGGTGCGGATGTTGAATGGAATGGTACTTTACAGGCTGTAATAATAACGACTAGTCAGTCCTAAAAACTCTTATGAGCCTTTATAAGTATAGTGGTCGTTGTGATGCGAACTAATCAGTGGTTGGATTTATTCAACGATGCTTTTCACCCTTACTCTGGAGGCGATTTTTGATGAAATCAATATTTATACTTAACGGCAAGGATGACCAAATAGGTGTTGTGTATAGAAATGGAATACTTGCCCAGATTCCCAAATATTACAAATCAGGTTCTTGGTTTTTGCTGACGGATGGTGTGGAAGACGATATCATTGTAGATGAGGGTACTACTAGAGGAAAGATACAAAGCGGACAGTATAAGCGTCTTGTAGAAATTTCAAAAACGAAGCATTCTTTTAGGCATGACTTCGACTCTAACTGCTTAGAAGTTGGTTACACATTTGTGATAACAGTGACAGGTTGCGTATATGTTGATGATCCATTAAAATTTAACGCCAATATTGAGAGTGCTGATATACAAAATTTTTTGGGAAATCAACTCTCATATTACCTAAAAATGATTACACAAAAATATAGCATTTTTGACTATAAAGCTATAGACCGAGAACTGAAAGATATTTTGCCTGTTCCTACAATATACAGAGATGGATTTGGATTATCGTATCACATTACGGCAACACTAACGAAGCCAAGTGGCAATGCAAGAGAACTACTTAAACAACATGATGACATGGCTATAAAACAACGGACAATGAAAGTCGTTAGCGACATTGCTTCAGCAAATAAAGATAAGACTTTTGAGCAACTAGCTTGGGAAGCAGCGGCGAGAGGTGATATTTCTGAGGTTGAGGCAAAGCAACCACTAGATGATTACAATGTTAAGCAATTACAGATTCGTGATGAACAAAATCATAAGGATATGCAAGCAGATTTAGATATGGTTATTCAATTGCGAAATAATAATCTGATTGGGGATGATGAGGCGAAGTTGCATGTGCGAGCCTTATTATCTCGTTCACATTTGACGACACCTACAGCTACTACACAAAATATAGAAATAGACAACCTAATCGAAAAAAAGCATTCAAAAAAGCATTCAAATATAAAAATAACTCAGCATGGAAACAATTCCGTTCAGATTGGAGAAATATCTGGAGGAAGTCACATCTTTAATATTGATTCAATACCACAAACGATTCAAAGTCAAAGCGTCTCTGGTAATATTGCTGAAAGCATGGTGGTTGCTCAAAACTTAACTGTTGAAGGTGGATTTCACGTTGGAGGAATACGCAATGCCGCAAATTATGATAGTGTCAATATAAAAACTATATTATATGCAGATTCTTCCGCTATAAAAACCCATCCATATAATTGCCACGTTCGCTTTTCTGCTGTTGCACCCAAAGCCCTTGTTAAAGGTCAACATGCTTTAATTAACATATATATGTACGAAGAGTTATTTCGCCACCTTGTTGAAAAAGATATGTTAAACAATGAATCGTCCAGAGAAGCTAATACCTCTGGATTTTTTGATATCAACGAAAAAACGAATGTCTGTATAGTTTTAGACTCCACCCAAGCAGAAATAGGGGATAGAGAAATTGAATTAGTTTGGGGTGGGCGATATAGTAAATTCACATATGATGTGTTCATACCTCAAGAAGTAGAGCTTGTGCAAGTATTGTTTAATGGTAGAGTGTACTTTAATGGAGCATTTATAACGAAAATTAAATTTTTAGTAGATATAGAAAAGAAAAACTATCAACCAATAGACGTTGAGGTTGTTAATTCTCTATCAGCATTTATCTCTTATTCTAGCAAGGATTTAGCTAAAGTAGCGACTGTAATACAAGGTATGAAGAAGATAAGACCAGATTTAGATGTTTTTTTTGACAGGCATAATTTAAGAAGCGGTCAGGACTGGAAATCTTCAATAGATACTGAGATTAAACAACGAGATATTTTTTTTCTCTTCTGGTCAAGGAATGCCTTCACATCAAAGGAAGTTGCGAGAGAATGGAGATATGCATTGGAGGTAAAGGGGTTATCAGCAATTGAGCCTGTGCCACTTGAATCCCCTGAATTTTGCCCTCCTCCAATTGAGTTAAAGGAAAAACACTTTAATGATTGGATGCTTGCATACACAGCACAGCCAATTGAACAGATAAAATAAACCAAAAGGCTTTACTTAGTAGAGAAAATCATATACAATAGAAATTGGCATTATTTACCTTGTTGATTTTGATGAAGCATTGATTTTCTTGCATTTTTATTACAGAAATTTTGAATGTATGACAAACATCACCATAAACCGAAGTCGAATGACATTAACGAGGTGGATTTATGAGAGGTCGTGATTTCTATGTGCTTCATCTATCGGATTTACACATTAGAAATGAAGGCGGAAGTGCAGATAGGGATGTGTTCTATTCAAAGGCATTAAGCCGACTGATTACAGATATTACGGAGCAAATAAAACGGGTGACTGATGCTAATATGGTGTTAGTAATATCAGGAGACATACTTGAAGCCAAGTATAGCAATGAGCCGCGAACATCAGATGCGGTGCTTAAGTTTTTCAAAGATTTACATTCAGCGATTGGTCAGAAAATAGGCAAAAATATCGTTATTGTTCCAGGAAATCACGATAAACAAAGGTCTAAAATTGATACCCTAGTTTCAAAAGAACATGTTTACAATGGGTTAGATTCTGATAAGGATTCTGATTTTTGGTGGGACGAGCATCTTAAGTCATATGAGCATTTTTTTGAATTAACATCGAAGATTTATTCACTATTCGGGATTCTATTAAAAATACATTTGGTGTTGAAGTAATAGAGATGAATGGTGATAATATTGCATTTATTAGGTTAGATACATCATGGTGTTCTCATTCAAATAATGATTACAAAGGGCTTAGGGTCGGCAAGTATCAATTGAAAAAATTATATGACGAATACAACATAATGAGGAACTCGTATGAGATGAAGGCTACCCCCATATGTCTAACGATAGCAGTATCTCACCACCCTCTCAATTGGATGGTTTCAGACGATGAAGATGAATGTAGTAGATATTTTTTGTCTGATGACTATTTGGATGTTGATTTGCTTATGTGTGGTCATATCCATGATGCTGAAATATTTAATCATTTTAATAATGAACATTCGCTGATTACACTTGTAACTGGCATAGGTAGAAATGGTTTAAACCCAAGAGATAAAAGTGACAGTCATCGATACGCGCTCTATTCGATGAATTTATTTCGTAATTCATGTGACATAATAATGAGAAAGTCGCAAGGCGGACAAAAGTTTACTCATGATTATTCTATCTATGGCGAGAAGCATAAAGCACAAACTAAACTGCAATATCCATTGAAAATAAAAGACAGCAATGCGTTTATTAAATTGAATGCGCCAGTTGAAGCAGAATCGAAAAGTCTATTTATTGATAGTGAATTACTCGCCGCTCTCCCGCGAGTAGTAAATGCAATATCCTCATTTTCAAATTGTGTTGGGCGATTATATGAAAATCACATAGAGAATTTTAAGCAAATATTGGTGGATGCCATCGTGCCGAGTTACTACTCTGATGATAATGATATGTCTGAGGGTGACAATAAGAAATTAGAGGATTTAGAAAGAAGGGTCGAACTTCATTTTTTTGAGGAGGAACCATTGAATCAAAGGGAAATGGATATTTATTTAAGTACAGACGACGCGCAAGAGTATTTTTTGGCGTTTTTGCAAGAGATTTGCGATAAAGCAGCAGAGCAACTTCCTAAGTGCTTTTTAGATGATATAAGTTTTAGGTTTCACTTTAGATGGCACTGTGTTGCAGGGAAGGATGAAGAGTATCGCGAATTGTGCAAAGGCGATAATTTGCCCCAAGGAGAAAAAAGCGACAAAATGCAGACAATATATTGGAAAGACAGTTTAATTGAGAGAGCATTTAAAGCGGGTCCTATTATTTTTTCGTCAAATAGGGATTGTCACAACACCAAAATCTCTTGGGATGATTTTATAACATTTATACCCCCTTTTTCAGGATATCGCTACCAAGCAAGGCTTGGTAAAAATAAAAGGAAGGCTGTTGAAAGACCAATTCTATCTGCTGGGATATCAGTTAGACTCATTAGTGAGAGACAAGATAAGTTAGTCCTTTATCTCTTGAGTTATTTACAGATAGATGTAATTATTGCTGAATTTATTGACGAATATGTGAGATTGTTCGGAATTGATGTCAATAAAATTTTGTCAAGATTATCCCAAGTTCAGAATATTATTCAATGAGGAGGCAATACTTATGGAGAAAGTATTAGCAAGAAGGATGCGGGACGATTTGTTAAATAGGCGCAGGTTTATAAATCCAGCAAACCTTGCATCAATGGAACCCGATGAGGTTATCTTGGTTAATGTTATTAGACTAAACTCTAAGTTAGTTGAGTGTGAGGTAAAAAGAATCAATAACGATGATGTCGAAAAAATACGGTATGCTATGCGAGGCGCACGCGGTCGCAAGGGAAAATCTAGGCGGGCGTTGATGAATGCCAAAATGCGAATAGGGGATGTGTTGCGGATTTTTCCTGAACACAAAACACTACCCAAAAATTCCTTTGCAAAACTTGAGTAAAGCCTATTCTCGCTATCAAGTGATTATGCTTCTGTCTTTTGTCACTCTATTTCGGCTTCTCCAGTGTATGTTGAATATACATTGCCTTTCCTTGTTTGGCAATAAACATCATGAAGCACAATTAACTTGATGGCGGGAGTTCTTATTATCTGCTCCTCAATGAAAAAATGGCTATCTTCTTCATTCCCTGATAACACTTGAACGCCTCTAAAAAAGAGGATGGATGGTGTTATACACTGAAAACTCAATAAATACAGTTGCAATGTGACTGTTCTGGGTGTCATGAGTGGGCGAAGAGGATAGCCGTTTTTTAATTAGTCATATGTTCTAGTATTGCGCGTAATTAGAATACTGTCTTGGTGCGTATAGCATTGTTCTCTTAATTCAGTGCGGAATAGCAAGTATCGCTTTCAATTTTGAACCTTAAGATTTTGCCCATTTTGCCCTAACCTTACGAAAGCCCTTATATTCAGCGGTTTTTGACCATGCCCTAAGGGGCAAGGAGGCGAAAGCCACCGCTTTGCATTGTATCAATAACTTAGTCTTTATAGACCCGCCAAGGAACAGGAAATTCTTTGTACAAGTAATGGGAACATGATAGGAGATTTTGTAGCCTATGCAAATTTTAGTTGATGCTGATGCCTGCCCTGTCAAAGAAATAATCGTCCGCTTGGCAAAAAAACAGAATATCCCCGTCACCATGCTGATAGACACATCCCATCGGCTTAATGATGACTACAGCAAAACCATAACCGTGGACAAGCAAGCAGACAGCGTAGACTTTGCGTTAATGAGTTTGCTTGTTCGCGATGATATTATAGTGACACAATACTATGGTCTCGCTGCTATGGTGTTGGGCAAAGGCGCACGCGCCATCAACCAAAACGGATTTGCGTACACAGCCGAGTTATTCAGCCGTCACATGAATGCCAAGTGCCTATCCATAGAAGAAAATGCGGACTTCGCAAGTGAAATCGAATCCAATGACACGGTGACTATTTGCTATCCCATATATTTTTCAAGAGTGCCGCTTATCATGCGGGAGTTTGTTGCAAGGTATATGACTCAACTCAAGGGCAAGCGGTTAATTATCTTTGCTACGCAGTTAATTCTATCCAGCGATGGCGCAAGGGTATTGTACGACCTCTTCCCCAAAGCCCATGTTGAAGTAATATATGCCGAGCATTTTTTCATGCCCAATAATGTTTGCAACACCCCCATACTACCACAGCCAAGCGGCAAAACTATAGAGCGGTGTAAAAAAAGAGCCGAAGCCAAAATGTTGAGAGTCTGCGAAAATATCAGAAACGGCAAAGTAGTGAAACGTGGCTTTTCTGTAGTTGGACATATTTTGGGATTGCCACAAGGCTTGCCTTGGCAACGAGATACAAGCATCACCTTTGCGGTAAAGGGTACGTTAGAGTATAGAACACAACACGGCATTAAAATCCATAAGGGATGTAATGTTTGTAACGCTTGCATAAAATGTTGCCCCATTAACAATTTAGAAAATCATCAGGGAAGCATAGTCCATAAAAATAATTGCACAGCCTGTTATCGCTGTGTAAATCTTTGTCCGAAACAGGCAATTACATTGTTGCTCAACCATAGACCAAAGTGGCAGTACAAAGGCTTAGGGGACTTGGGCAAAGTGAACAAGCAGAATCACATCATCAGAGAAATCGCTGAATCTGAATATCCTTTGCTGGAGGACTTCCTCTACCATGCCATATTTATACTGGACGGAGAGGAACGCCCTGAACGCAATATTATTTTCGAGCCAGAAATTTACATCTATATAAAAGACTTCGGCGGCAAAGATGATTGTGGTGTGGTCATAGAAGTAGATGGGAAGATAGTTGGTGCGGCATGGACTCGAATCATCCCTGCGTATGGAAACATTGACGATAAGACTCCGGGGCTTGCAATATCGGTGCTACCCAAACATCGTGGACAAGGCATCGGAACAGATTTGATGACAAGCTTGTTTGAACTTCTCCGCAAGCAAGGTTACGCTCGAACCTCTTTATCGGTGCAACAGAATAATTCGGCGGTGCGCTTTTATCAACGGTTGGGCTATGTGAGAACTGATGAAAAAGTAGACCATGCAAGTCATGAAGATTATATAATGATTAAGAATTTATGATGGAGTACAACCTAATACGCTCGAAGCGCAAAACACTTGGACTGTACATCCGCGGTGGTGTACTTGAAGTTCGTGCGCCACTCAAAATGCCCAAGCATGAAATCGAAAAGTTTATTGTGTCCAAGGAAAAGTGGATTACGAACAAGCTGGCGCACTCGCAAGAACAGGTTCGAAGCAGTGAGAAATTTCAACTTGATTATGGCGACTCGGTTCTTTATCTCGGCAATGAGTATCCCGTCATTTCAAAGGTTGGAAACCGTGTTGGATTCGAGAATGGTTTTTATGTGCCTCCCAACTTGTCATCGGAAGAAATAAGATCTGCGTGTGTTCAGATATACCGTATGCTTGCAAAACGCGATATAACAAATCGGGTGATAGAATTTTCAAAGCAGATGGGCGTTACACCAACCGCTGTTAAGATAAACGGTGCGAAAACTCGTTGGGGAAGTTGTTCGTCACGCAAAAGTCTAAATTTTTCTTGGCGATTGATAATGGCTGACAGTGATGTTGTTGATTATGTTGTGGCACATGAACTTGCCCACCTTATAGAAATGAATCATTCGCAAAAATTTTGGACGATAGTTGAAAATACGCTGCCAGACTATCGACAACGTAAACAGCGGTTGCGTGAATTAAACAAGCGGTTGGCAAAAGAAGATTGGGGGAATTGATATGTTGGGCTTAAATGTAATATGGGTATCCAGTCCCACCGCTGACAAGGTTCTGATGTGCAAGCGACATAAAGAACCGTACAAAGGGTTTTACAATCTGGTTGGCGGAAAAATTAAAGCGGGCGAAGATGGTATGACTGCTGCCTATCGAGAACTCCGTGAAGAAAGAAACATTACCGATTCAGACATAGAACTTGTTCATCTGATGGACTTTACTTATTTTCATCACCCGCTGACATCTGCTCATTTTAATGCAGACAATTGCCGTGTCGAAGTATATGTCGGCAAGCTGAAGCATGATGTATCCGTTCACGGTGACGAAAAGGAATTGGTATGGATTGATACCGCCGAGGACTTTTTTGATATGCGCCGCTTTGCCAGAGAGGGTAATATAGGGCATATCTTTGAAATAATCAAGCGAAATCGGAAGGACGTTTTATAATGCCTCATAAAAATATGCCTCATCCATTTACAGATAAGCTATTTGTTTTCATAGGCAACCCCGCACGATGTTCACGACAGGCGGCTCGTGAAGCACTAACCTCTGTCGGCGGTGTTATAGAAGAACGCATAACCACATTCACGCATTACGTTGTGGCTTTTGTTGGAACAGAAAAAACCAAGGTGTACCAAAAAGCTGTAGAACATGATAAATACGGACATATGGTCTTGCTTGATGAATCACAGTTTTTTGATGTGTTGGAAAACAAAGCAATGCCACTGGAAAAGAAAGACTACAAACCCGAAGGAGTCTACATCCTGCACCCGCCCGACAACCCTACGACCGAAAATAAATCGGCTGCGATTGAAAAATATGTGGTGGGGCGGAGGCGCTTAAAAAATATGTTACGCTTCAAGAACTCAGCCACTGATGTTGATATGCGGAAAACCGCCGTAGCTATTATTAGTACTGTTCTCCAAATGCAGTACGATACACCAAATGATGAAGATGATTTACCTGATTGCTGGGGACAATCAGAAATCTGTGCCGCTTGCAGTCAAGCATCAAGTGTAACTATCGCCGTTAGAGGAACTGCATTCGTCAGCCTTTGCCAAGATTGCCATAACGAATTTGTGGCTCAAACTTTGAGAATGGGCTCCCCCGAAGATATTACGAAAAAACTATCGTTTATAGGGAAAGACGGAAAAACTTATAACTTTGCAATTGAATTTGAAATATTCCCCACCGACAAGCTCCTCACGGCTACAGAGATTGGAAAAACGAAACGCATGACAGATGTCTTTGGCGCACTTGATGCAGATGCCTATGAAATGTTAGAAACCTTAAAAAAACGAATAAAGAAGTTAGCCTCGGTCAAATATATGGATGATAACGGATACTTTACAAAAAATAAAGCGGTGGGGTACGTTGAATACGATCTTGAACGTGAACGTCATGAAATAATTATTGACGGCAAGCCTTACTCATGGTCAGAAATTGAGAAAAACATATCTGCACACGAAGGTTGGAAGATTAAGATTGAGTTTGCTGACCACGGTGATGAACTTGATTGACAGTAGTAGTTTCGGTTTCTTGAAGTTTTCAATTCACGATGAACATGAAATGTTTAAGGTATAGTGCCTTTCTACGGTGTCCGACTTGCCGTGAAAAGACTCTACGTTGAGAAACTACAATGCAGTAGGTGTTCGACCTGAAATGCCGAAGTTCCGTGCCTTTCCACGGTGTTCCAACCATGTGGCAAGCAAGGCGCGTGAAAGTACACGCGCCAGCTTGCTGGTGGCACAGCCCCCAGACCCCCAGATCGCCCCCGCGTTGCGTGGTCGGCTACGCGGCCTTGCCGCTATTTTGTTTCCCACCCCTCGTTATAGTTTTATAGTGTCGGCTCGCCGTGACTGCGTTTCGACCCTTGGGTGATGTTCAACAAGCGTTCCACATTGGTTCGTGCAGTCAGAAGTTCTTGCATTTCCGTTTTGGCTTGCCGATAACCGCGGTGAGCCTGTTTCTTGTCTTCAAGCATCGTAGCGTACTCTGCACGGAGCGAAGCTACGGTGGGGAGTTTCTTTTCCTTGCCGTAGCCAAGTTCGTCGAAATGCTTCTTGGCGGTTTGATGCAAAAGTATATCCGACTCATGTAGTGCCTTGAATTTTTTCCAGTAACTCGCCTTGCGGTACTCCACATATGTGTTGCGAGTTTTGGAATAGATAACGATTTGCTTTTGCAGTTCGTAAGCGTCAAATAAACCCACGGCTACGACTAGACGTGGGTTTATTTGACGCTTACAATGGTAAAATTTAAATTGTTTGTTGATTCGTTAATATTATTGAGCTTTGACAAATTCCATATAACCAAGATTCTTTTCCTCCGATTTCTCCGAACTCACGTCAGTCAAGATAAGCATTATTTGGACTCTTATCGTGTTTCAGACTGTTGTTCTAGAAAGGGCTTAAACAGGCTACTTGGGGACATGTCGACTATTTGGCTAAAACGCCCGTATATTCAACGTTTGTGACAAGCATCCCAAAAGTAGCAGTCTAAAACACAATATGAGCCTATTTGATTATTTGCAAGGGAGGGGATAAAAAATCATGTAGCCACAAAAAAAACCTCTCGTCATTTAGGATTTGACCGTTCATCACTCGGTGAAGAACAGCAAGTTAGCTTATCCTAATGTGAAAGGGGTTTTATGATTCTCTTTATTGAATCAAGAGATATATCCAAAGCAAATCTGCATACTGTTTAAAAATGCATATCGTAGGAATGTACAAATTTATAGCTGAATCTAAGCAAAATCAATTACAAGTCTCATCAGCTTACGCCCAGGTGGGCTTTTCAAAACTTACATGCTACTACTAGTTAGCAGCAACAGAATGACCAGCTGCAAGAAGGTCAGAGTGACGGCGTTCTGTGAATATTAAACATACACAGACACACCAACAGCTAGATAAAGATGAAATATCAAATACTTCTTGTGAAGCAGTTGCTTTATACAATTCGGGCATGTACCTATCCCCTTTCAATAAATATTTGCATTGATTTGCCATGAATATATCTCTTGAATCAATAAAGTCTTTGCTTTGCTATAATAGTTTCCCGTTGAGAATCTACGGCACTGATTATTGTATATGTTTGGGTATTTCTTTCACCAAAGTTTCAACAGTGAAATTTTCAACTTCATCAAGAAAATGAGAGGTGATATTGAGATTAATTTGCTTTTCCAAGTCTAACAACATATAGACTATATTTCTTACAGATGTGATACCTAGAAGATTGGTTGTGTCTGCGAAATCACTTTCAATATACTTAGATGCAACTTCTTTTATAACATCACATAGTGACATCTTTACAATGTTCATGTTTGTCTCCATTCCGTCGCCAGAGCAGCGGCACAAATAATTTATGAAAGCGGAACAGTCCACAAACATTTGTGTTAGACAATAGTTTAAACAGTGGTAAACACAAGGACTCGAAGGAGTAAGCAGCGTATACCATAACAAGCATGTTTATATATGTCGTTGCCTATACAAGCACAAATAATAGAGACTTAGATTAGATGTCATACACTTATCTTTGAAAACAAAGTCATAGTTTTAATTTAAATGTAAATTATTACCATTATTTCCATTTATAAACAAATTAATTAATTAATCATTATGAAGGTTGTTTATCCTGTATGCTATGGTGTAGATGTTCATAAAATTATAATTGTGACAACTATCGCAATCACAGACAAAAGCAATAACTTATCTTGCTTCGCAAAGTTACGATATTTCTTCGCTTACTAAAATTACAGCTTAAATTTTTTTTGCTACGTCGAGTAGCTTTTTTGTATGCAATTTTATAACGTGTTGCTTTGCTTTCACACTTCACCTCGTATTAGTTTTAGAAAGTCCTAATTAAACACAAGCAATATTATTTTGAAGCTCCTCAAGCATATTACTTAAGGTTTGTTTCGTACTTTTTATGTCAAATATATTGAAAAAACCTAAATTGTTTTTAGTTAGAATTTTCAACATATGCTCTTTTTCAATTGAATAATAATTTAATTGCCTAGTTTCTATGTCGTAATTTGCTACTTTGTTCGATATATGAAAGTACCCAACCTTGAAATTAAAGCGGTAAAAACAGGATGATTGAATCTCTTGTATGTGATTCTGCTGATATTCCCCACAATATAAACTCAAAATTGCAATATCTGGTGTAACCGCATTACTTATCACGAAAGGAATACATCCAAATCCATTCGAAATAGCTTTGCTGTACTTCAAGATTCCTCCTGGCACACCTATTATAATAAGGTCTGCTTCATTACTTGTTTCAATGTTTTTTACAAAAGCATTGATGGCTTTTACCTGTTGTTCGAATGTTAAATGAGGATTGTCCGCAAAAGAAGGCAATGTATGTTTGTCCATCAACTGAGACAGTTCACTACTGGAAATCAATTGAATTTTATAACCGAGTTCATTAAAATAGTCATATATACCAAGCTGTATGTTCCATTTATCGCAATTTTCACCCAACCCAAGAACCATAACAACAGGTACATCAATGCTATATAATTCTTCGTTGTAAGTAGTCAATGTTAATGGTTCTGCATTTAGGCAAATCGATTCCTTAGTGTAAACATTTCCAAGAACACTTTCTAACATAGATTCGTAAATAATCTTTTTATTCATTTCGTTTGCCAAATTAACTATTTGTTTGTAGAATGTTGAATCAACATAATGTTTTGGTTTTGAAAGTAGTACCGCATCAACATTATGAATTAAGCCCATTGAATAAAAATCTGACTCATAACGCATATAATTCTTTTGATGATTATAATTATCAAAATTTGTCCAACCAGTGGGCAATATCCCATATACTAATTCATAATTTTTAATTTTATCTTGATGTAAAAAAAGAGTTGATAATTCTTCGTGAAATGGATATATCGCAATTTTTTCTTCCATAATGAAATACTCTCCCGATCAAACTGAAATCTAAATTCTCGAAACATTGCGTAATTTTTCAATTTTTCCAATGCTATTGCTTTCACTCTTTTGCATTTAATTAACTTGTAACTTTTTGAATAACTCGTATCTTTACCATTGTCAGCTGATATTGGACATATTGAGCAACAATGAAAAGCCCAACAATTTTTACAAGCATTCTCTGTAATGCTGCCAACATTTAACACTTAACGGATTTTTGATATATTAAAACCATCATAAATATTTCCAATATTCATCAAAGACGATTTTTCATCTATTCGCTCACATGGATAAAAATTACCATCAACGTCAACGAATAGTTTTTTGAGACCTGGTATACATGTTCCGCCTGGATGAGCTATTGTAGGGGGCTCTTTAAGGGGTTTGGAAACTTCATTGTAACTGAAGACCTCTTCAATTTCTGTTTTGAAATTTCCTATTAAACTTCCATCTAACCTACCTAATAGCAACAAATATGCTTTGAGAGCATCGTAATTTCTCTCTGCATAATAAGATTGATTATAAACAAAATTGTTTTCTGTATAGTTTTGAGACAACTCATTAAATCGTATTTTTGAATATTCGCACAAACTTTGATTTTTCCTAAAAAATTCGAAGATTTTCTTGTAATCACTTTCAGGATCTACAACAGCATTAATCGAAAGGGCTTCATACAATTTAGGAAAATCATTTTTAATCAATTCTACGTTCCTATAAATTATGTCAAATGAGCCTCTGCCATCGGCAAGGAAACGGTTCTTATCATGTATTTCACGGGGCCATCTAAACTTATGGTTATAGCAAAATTAAAATTTGCTACTCGCTTCAAAAAATCATATTCTAACAGTGTTCCGTTAATAGTCATGCCAAAAGTGATTTTTTTGCCGCTAATGTCATTAACAGCATACTCCATCGCACGAACCACTAAGTCTTTTACAATCAGCGGTTCTCCACATCGGATGAATTATTAAACAAAAAATCAATACCTTTTTCGACAATATCCCATGTAATATCTTTATCAGTTCGCTTCCGATTGTCGTATATTGCATTATCAGAATAAGGACAATACTCACATCTGAGGTTGCAGTTTTGTGACATTTGAAACGTAATTGTACTTACGCAACTCTTCATTTGATGTTCAAGAAAATTACTCGCTGGATGTTCAACTTTTAATATTGGAGATGGAGCTAATAGTCCTCGCTTTTGAAATCCTTCCAACGTAGCAACACCATCAATATTTACATCGTTGATTTTTCGTAATACCTCATATTGTTGCTCGCTCGTTTTGTACACACTATTTTTGTTCATGTCGTATACGTAGTAAAATCCAGGTCTTGTTTTAAAGGGCATAAATGGCATTTACTTTACCTCCATTTGAAATTCAGCTATCTTATCTCTGAAATTATCCAAAACAAACAATTCATCAAATGTACCTATTTTTACGACCTTCCCATTTTCCAAATAAATAATTTTGTCAATTATCTTAAGAATTTCTGGTCTATGAGTGATGATTATGGTCATGCCGTACTTGGAAGACTTGAGAACTTCTCTATTGAAAATTTGCTCAGAGTAAAAATCAAAACTAGATGTTGCTTCATCCAATACTAAGATTTTTGAATTGTTTTTAGCTAAGGTTCGTGCTAATGCTATTTTTTGTCGTTCTCCGCCTGAGAGCTTTGCTCCATTAAAACCAACAGATGTTTCAAACCTCTCTGGCAGTCTTTCAATGAATGCATAAGCACCAGCTTGTAAGCAACTTTTTTTTACATCTTCAGCAGAAAGGTTGCAAGATATATTTATGTTGTTATTGATAGAATCATTGAACAGATAATTTTTTTGAGCCATCAAACTCCATATTGACCGATATGATGTCATTGTATATAACTGTATATCACGCTCATTCAACTTTATTACCCCTTCTGTTGGTTCATAGAATCGAAGAAGTAGGTTGATAATAGATGATTTTCCACTACCATTTAGGCCTATAATTGCCACACGTTCCCCTTTGTCAATTGTAAAACTTACTTGGTCTAATGCTTTTTCTTCATCATAAATCAAAGAAACGTTATTAAAAGATATTTGTTCAATATTGGAAGAATCATCAAGTGTCATTGCATTTACATGATCTTTTTCAGATTCTGTGTTGAGAAATGTTAAAAACCGTTCAAGTGCAGGCTTTGTACTAGATAATTGTGTTATCAAATAAGATACAAGATTGATAGGCTCAAAAACTAGTGATGAATATGCAATAAATGAAACCAACATCCCAATAGTCATCGTATCATTTGAAATGAGTATCATTCCATATAGATACAGAATGCATGTTAAAACTATTGATAAAAATATTCCAAAAGTACTCTCTATATATCCATAAAGCATAATTTTTGATTTTGTTTTATTGCTTTCTTTCAGTATGCTTGACAAGTCTTCCAATTTCTCGTTTATTAATCCCCATATTTTAATTTCAACGATACCACTACTACTATCACCAAGCCATTTTGAAAAATCGGACTGTACCTTCATAATGACTTTATATAATTTCTCTTGTCGCTTAAACATAAAACTACTTATAATTAGCTTAATTGGAATGATGGATATCATAAGTAGTGCTAATTGCCATCTAATTAATAGTAACGCAAGGATACCAGCCAAAATCTTAACAAGTGTGACAAAGGATGTAAGAAATTGCGTTCCTGTTAAAGAAGAAATGTTAGCAATGTCTTGAAATATCTCAGCCATCACAGATGAAAAGTTACGTTCTTTAAAATATTTAATGCGGACAGATAAGATGTGTTTACTTGCTTGAAGGTTTAAATCATAAGGAACTTTGACGCTTATATCTCTGTAATAGTGGAATTGAATCATACTTATAAATTGCTGTCCTATATAGACACTAAATATTGCACCAATAATCAAGAAGGTTTTTACAAAATTCGATTCCATAATTCCATCGTCTATTAACAGCATTGTAAGCCATGGATTTGCAAAACTACCAACAGAAGCAAATATTGTAATTATATTAATTATTATAATATTTTTCTTGTAGGGTAAAAATATTTTTGAAACTGCTTGTAACGTCTCATTTTTGCTCATCCTGTATCCCTTCTGACTAACCATTAAGAAACTGAGTATTTTTTTAATGATTAGTCAATTTCTTAATAAGGTTATTGAAAGTGGTGAGTCACATTACGAAAGTGAATATTATTAGGGTTTCATCTCTAATTGGTCGCCTGCCAGCATTACATACGCATGGATTTTACAAGAACAAAGAAGGTGACAGCGAATATTTACCCATTCACATGGATGGAACACTCCTTATTTTAAAATGACTATCTATAAGGTATAAAAATGTGAAGAAAAAATCATGAACTCTTCTGTCCCCATTATCTACGTAAATATGCATTACGTCTACTGCATGTACCAAAAGAGATTTCTTTCGCTACATGCAATGCAAATATTTCCAATATGTAATATAATTCCTAAACAAAAAGCGTTCTTTGCAAGAGTCAATCTGCTTAAGAACGCTCAATAAGCGAAGGGAGCATATGTTGCATGAAAATAAAGTTTGTTGCGAGAATATTTGCAATCTTAATAGGCATGATGGTTGCTACTGCGGTTCTACCTGCTACAATTATCTTGCTGGACAAATTTGGATGATTCTGCCCATTAATATCAGCAAATAAGCACACTTTAGCCATATCTACGAATTGCCTGTTCATCCTGTATTCCTTGTTTGCACTAGGAGTGAAAAAATGAGTTATAGTTTCAAGTTCAGCTAGAGATGCGATAGCTTCCTTGGTTCTTTTCTGAGTAAGTAAGCGATTTATCTTATTTCGTAATTCAACAGCAAAAAAATCTTCTTTTGTCAAAAAGAAGTTGTGATATAGTTGAACATTGCTGCCAAGGCGTTGCATTATAGATTCTAGCAGATAAAAGTCATGATTTTTTGGATTTTCCTTGTTAATTTCTATGTTTTCAATGTTTGACAGTGCTGATTCACTGCATATACCATATGAAAGAGTTTTCATAGAAATTTTATTCGTTTTTCGCAAATTGAAAATCATTTCACCTAAATGACTACCGTCCACATGTTTTCCACGATTATAAATTGTTTTCGATAAGGCTTTCCATTCAAGTACGTCCATGCCATGTAGATTCAAATGTATACCAAATTTCTCTTCTGATTCAGTCTGCACGTTTTCAGCAGACTTCTTTTCACCGAGTAGGGCATATCCAACATAAGCGTGACGCAAATGGAGGTGGCATTCTTCTCTTATTCCAAGTCCATGTAGGGCTAATGCTCTATGATGCTCGAACGCAGGATTTAGCCGTCCTTGCATGTAAGAAGCTGAAAATTCCGCCCCCAAATCGCATGAGTCCAATACCCCATTATGATTCCCTGCTTGTAACTGATATTGCGATAGAGATAATAACACTGTCACAATTTGACGCTCTTTTTATTTGTCAAAATAAGGCAATATTTCCAGATTATTCTTCATGCAGGTTAGAATTTCTATAGATTCATCTAGCTTGTCATCTCTAGCTTTTGTACAAGTTAGGGCGTGGATGAGTTCTGATTCTTCAAGCACTAAGGTCTTACCTTGAAATTTAGTCTCATCGAAATTATCAAAAGTTATACCAAGACCTTCATTGATTAAATGATATATTTGATTTGGAGACTTGTCTAGCAACAACCAAATCCACGCCTTTTTACATAAATGAAATTGGCGGCTTAGTTCGTCCTCTTGATAAGGAAGTGCTTCCAATTCATGAAACAAACTTTGAGCCAAATCTGTGTCCTTAGTATTCAGTGCCTGTGTCAGATGGTCTCTTAATCAAGCCTATATAGAGTTGAGTTATCCATTTGGCTTTTACAGAATTCCATCATTTCTCTAGTCAATCCTGTACGCAATCTTAGTCCATTACTAATTTAGGAATATTTAAGATAGACATAGACTCTCCTCCTTATGCAATCACTCACAACAGTAATAATATTCTTATAGTATTATATAAACGTATACAACAACTGGCAAGCAATAAAACCCCAATTCTCAATAACTTTTTACCTAGTTATGCACTTAACGTAATCTAAACTCGCATAAATGATAAATGGCTGAATTCCGTCATTTGCGAAGTTCGATGTTAAAATCCTTACAAACGGCTTAGCTGCTAGCTTTGTGGCATTTCCAGATTAGGTCAAGTGCATAGCCAGAAATTTTTATACCTACACAACAAGTAATAAAAAACATTGAGACAAAGCCTGTAATACTGGGGAATAATAATGATTGAAACTCTGTCATATGTAGGTATAATGACATTAACCTACATAAATTAAGGCGGAAAAAATGCATCCTTAAAAATTTTTTCGCACTAATTCGCCATGCCACAATTTGTAGTTGGTCAGCATTGCGATTACTTAGATGACAGAACTACAAGGGTTTAGCTACTCCGTTACCCACAGCTATAGGCGATGAGCCAATATTTATCTCGTATATTGTAAGCGTCAATGGTCTGTATTTGTTCTAAAATGTTAACTGGCCACCTTCCAAGCCATCCGAAAAGCATAAAAACATTATTTCTAACCATAACAAGCCCCAATTGAAAGTTTCGCTCCCGTTTTGGGGCTTGCTTAGTTTTATCAGTTGAATTTTGCTATTTGCACCAATTATTTATGCAACACAATCCAGTAATTTCCTATATGCCAACTTTGCATCAATGCCACAAATTTTCCCATAAAGTGTTACGAAGTTTAACCCCTCCCCACATCGAAAACAATAAAACAATCCACTATCCTTGTTAATGGACGCACTCATTTTCCCACGCCCATTATCGCAAAAGGGGCATCTGCATCTAACCTCTACTCCACTGGAGTCTTTCATGTGGATATTACATAGTCTTACTACATTAGCACACAAAGAGAATTAGCAAATGTCTATTTAGCTGTTGGAAATTTTACAAATGCACTCTCTGTTTTCGGAGATTTATATCGTCACTTTAGCATATTGCTCGATGATATCAAAAGGGTATCTGAACAGATAAGTAATGCCACCATAAGTAATTCCTGTCGGGATAGTATGCCTGAATATTTCGTTTTTAATAAAAATCCAAAAAATATTAACGAATTGATGATTTCAATTTTTTCTGATTATGAATCTCTGACGAAAAAAATCATGGAGGTAGGGAATTTCATTAATATTATTCAAAACAAGGAAATGCTTAAATTTAACAATAATGTTATTTAAATGACAAAAAATATAGATTACCACCATTTAAGTCAATGGGTTGCGGCTACTATATCATCGTTAAATTCTGAAAGTTTTAGCCGTGAAGACATTGAAAAAAATCTTAGATTTATAGAAGAAAAAATTATCTCACTAAAAAAAGATGATGATAAATTGTTTGAAGCAATAGATATTAATCTTTTTTTAGAAGCTAAACATTATATGCTAAACCATATTGATGCTATGTATACAGTTGAAATAATAAAATCTGATAATATAGTTATAAAATTCAGTCGGCGATATTTTTTTTCGATTCTACAAAACTTGATATACAATGCGAGAGAAGCTGCTGAAAAATTAGGGTTTCAAACTTTTGAAATGCATATATTTTTTTCAAAAGTTAGCGAGATAGAACTAGGCAAAACTGTTGTTTATATTCATGCGAGAGATAATATTGGAAGTTTTGACAATTTTAAAAAAATAATAGATGATATCAATAATGCTGATGAAATTAATAATAACTTACTCAACAATGCTAAAGGTAATCGATTGCGAACAATCAAAAGAATGGTTGATTTAGACAGTATTCCTTGGAGATTGATTTATGATGACAAGAGCAATACAAAAGAGTTGATAATTCCATTAAGTGCTAAAAATATTTCCAGAGTGAGGTGATACTCCATAGTTAACTTAATTTATGGTAAAAGAAATTCAGGGAAGTCATCATATTATGAAAAATTGCTCCTAGAGGAAAAAAATAAGATATATTTTGCGACATTGTGGTATGATGAGTATACTAAACACTGCATAGAAATCCATAGAATTCGCAGAGGCAAAAACTGGAACTGCTGTGAAAGTGTTGGAGATATTTCTCAAGACCAAATAAATTTGAATCAAGCAATCACTGATACAGAGCATCCGCTTTCTTGTTTTATTGATGGTATTACAAATTGGTGTAAATATGCTGCTAAATATAGCAGAAACTATCTAGCTGAATCAGAAAAAATTGCTACAACATTAATCGAACTCACAAATAAACATCAAGATGTTAAATGGTATATCATGGATTGCATTCGAGAAGATTATACAAATACTCCTGTATTGCTAGAAACGTGGGACTTGATGTATTTGATGCTGATAAACAATATTGAGAATATATTGCTTTTTGAATGGCATCCATTATGGCGCAAGCCGATTTTGCAGGATTTTGATAAGTAAAGGGGGGGTATTTATGAAAATACTTTGGGTAGATGATAAAATTAATCATGATGATAACTTGAAACTATGCGTTAGCCAATTAGCAAGACAATTATCAAAAATTGATATACATCTTGAAATAGATGAGTTTATTGACCTTAACGACGCTTATACGGAGATAGACCAGAATTCTGTTTCATATCAATTCGCAATTGTAGATTTGAATTTTGAACGAGACTCTTTTAGAAAAGAAGCTAAAGTATCTGGCATCATTGATTTACTAGAAAGACGAAGGGGTCTACTATGTTATATTTTCACATTTTATTGAAGGTCAAAAAACTTCAGGAAACTTCTGCTTAGGAAAATATAAAAAATATGATGATACAAACAAAATGATAGATGAGTTAATAAGTTTTCTTGCCCAACCACCTTTCAGAATACTACAAATAAGCGATATCCATTGGAATCATGAAAATAATGCTGTCCAACAAAATTTATTGAAATCTTTCAGTCAAATAGTTTCAGATATCAGCGCAGAGCGAAATTTAGATATTATTGTTATTGCTGGAGATTTAGCAGCTAAAGACCCTGCAAATGAAATATCTTTTGCGGGTGAGTTTATTAAAAATACTCTTAAATTCAATGGCAAGGACTTTCCAAAAAATAGATTATTTATTGTGCTAGGGAATCATGAGGTCATATGGACTGACTCTACATTAACTCATCGTATGTTAAATCCATATCATGCATATGTTACATTTTACAATAATTTGTATGGACGTGAGCAAATCATAAAAACTGTTGCCACTAAAAACGCAAAAAAACCACAAATACCGCAAGAAGTTCTTGAATATGGATTGAGCTGGCATAGGACGCTAAAAATACCAAATGTTTCACTTATAGGTGTATGCTCTAATTCGCCAGATGTTAAAGACAAGGGAAAGGGATGTATTTCTCAAAATATCATAGATTATATTATGACAGAATGGTCAACACAGAAACCAGAGGATGAAATGCGAATCTTTATACTTCACCACAACTTTTTTCAAACAGAATTATTTGATGAACGAGATGAAGACTGTACATTGTTAAATGCAGGCAAAGTGTTGAATGCTTTAGTCAATTCTCATTGTGATTTGGTTTTAAGCGGACATACCCATCGTCCACAAATAATCGCATATCAATCGTCTGTTATGGGAAATATTTGATATCGTAAGAATAAATCTGTTGTATTTGCTTCAACTGGAACTGTTGGTGGAAACACTCCTTCTGGAGATTCTCCAAAGTGTTTCAATGTAATAGATATCGTAAGAAATGGTTGTGCTGGAGAGAAGATTATTGAATTCACACCATATCACTATGTTAGTAAAAATGCATGTTGGGAAAGAAGCGAGAGTGTCAAATTTGTAACATAATTGTTTTCAGCTTTTATTTTTTTAAGTCAGACTTCCTTGTCTTGTGTGTCGACTGCTCTCCTAGTTTTTCCCAAATTACTTGCCTTTGGAGAAATGAAACAAGATGCAAACAAACACGACAAATGCGCCAAAATATAAACATTTAGAATTGCATTTGTCGTGTTTCTAATCCCCATATGTTTCATTTTCCAATTTAGCAGTTTCACTTTGCTATTCATCTCTGTTAGAACTGATAGCATTTTCAATGCGATACTTTGGAAATCAGGGCTAAGGGATTTAAACATCTGTATAGCTTCAGATAATGATGCACTTGCATCATCCTTGAACATAGCCCCTTGCCCAGTTCGCAACCAAGTCTCGTTTACATTATATTCAGCAGTTATAAGACGTATTGCTCGTTCGTTTACTTTCTTTACTCCGTTTTCAATTTCCGAAATATAAGATGTCGAAATCGCAATACGCTCCGCAAATTTTACTTGGATAATCCCAATAGAGGTTCTAATTTCTTTTATTCTGTCTTTAATAGCCATATATCATCATTCCTTTTTACACAACAAGATTAATAGGTATTGTATGGTATTTGCTCCCAATCCTCTTGAAACAGTGCCATATTTATTGCTGTAGAAATTATATAGGACGAATAATGAACTACAGTGTCAATTTCTTTAGTTGCAACAAAAGGTGATGAGGAAGAGAATAACTCATTAGCGTATTGGCTTATGTTTTCAATCATTAAAGCGTCGATTTCTTCATCATCTCCATGTTCTTCCATTACATAACCCATAAAATCAGCTATAATAGTTGCTGCACTTACAACCATTGGCACACCTATACTGATAACTGGTAAGCCTATAAACTCGGAATCTATTCGCTGTTTCGTATTCCCCAAAAGTCCTCCAGAAGGTGTTAATCCTGTATCAGAAATTTGTATTGTAGAGTAAAGACGATGTGTTTTTCTTGCAGCGAGTGCATCAATTACTATGACGAGTGAAGGTTTTATTGCGTCGCAAATACTCTTGACAGTATCAGCAGTGCTTATGCCTGTAACTCCCATTACGCAAGGGGAAATAACCGAAACCATACGTATTGCTTTACCAAGCAAATCTTCAGCCTCATCAGCAATATGGCGTGTTGCCCACACTTTATCCACTACACGCACACCAAGAGAATCTGCTGTAATATTGCGGTTTCCAACACCAACTACTAATACGGAATCATTAACAGTAATACCCATTATCTTTACGAGATATTCGGATACAGTTCTTGCGATTTCATCCAAATCGTTATTTCTCCCACATCCTAAAATGTCCGTTTCAATGGTGATATAATTACCAATAGGTTTGCCCATTGTCTCTGAGCCATTTTCGTCTAATATTTCAATCCAGCTACAATTACATAACTCTGTATCGCTGGAATCTACAGTTACGCCTTCTGGCATGTCGTTCTGAAATTCATATTTTGAATTATCCATAAGTACCCTCTCATTTTTAGAAATTCAAAAAAGGAATCCATTACAGCAATAAGAACTGCCGTAAGGGATTCCCTTTTCAATGGTAGCATTAAGTATTGAAGCTGTTAAATTACATTCAGAAGCGATAAAATCGCCTCTTTTCAAACGGTTACCTCGTAACAAATATAATTATTGGTGTAGTTCTTTTTGTTCTAATGTTCATTGTTTCTCCTCAATTATAACGGATTTACATCCGTTCACTCTGTAAGCCATCTACCATTAGTTATACTCCAAACCTGGAATTGCAGAATCACCTTGGGCAACAATCAATTCTTCACCATGACGGGCTAATCCAGTAAGAATATCAGCGCAAACCTTGTATAAATCAGCGTCGATTCCTCCACTACGTACTGATTCATCAACCATGTCATCAAATGTATCATCATCGACATACGCAATACTGTTCATCGTAGACACGCATAGCAAGCAAGAGGTAATCTGTGTAGGGGTAAATAACGCACAAACTGACTGAAAAGCTGTTATAATGTTAAAATCTAAAGGGCCACTTATATACCACAGCGGAGCTGTTGTACCATGCGCTCTGCGGGTGTAAATCTTAATATATGATACTATGGGAGTGGATAGTCGTGTCGGCAGAATGGCTTTTGAACAATGCAGAACCTGTGGTGCGATATAGGACATTAGTTGAATTGTTGGCTATTGATGATGAAGCGTTATTACAAAATACAATGTCTGCATTATTAACATTGCCTCAAACTCAAAAACGGTTAAGTTTACTCCATGCGCTTGACTATTCCAAAACACACGGAAGCGGTATGACTAACCTTGAAAATGTGTTGCCTATGTTGAATGATTTTGGATTGTACTATGGCATGTTGGCTTCGATAGCGAAATCAAAAATATTGAAGAAGTTGCCACGATAGTCTCTAATAATAAATATGACAAACTTATTGCATATCCTTTTTTGCTTCGTTCAAAATTTCCTATACACGGATTAATTGATTTTGCTGTTGAAAGAGCAAACAAAATCCATGAATTTACCCAACACATGGATTTTGATATATACGATGACCCGAAAAATCATAAAACACCAAAAGCATT
>Ga0123355_10002986_pt1 | contig 24060 bp, 4 predicted proteins | sample TergutEmb28metaG_3_FD_89872 | JGI IMG/M metagenome (GOLD analysis project Ga0123355, IMG submission 89872) | Embiratermes neotenicus P1 segment gut microbial communities from Petit-Saut dam, French Guiana - Emb289 P1 | ecosystem: Host-associated > Arthropoda: Insects > Digestive system > Gut ... | reverse complement strand
CTCATATTCGAAATTATCGACTACATTTAAATTTAAAGCACGCCACTGTGTTAAATAATATTGATTCATAGTTTCACCAACCTGATCACCTGCTGGTGATGCTGAGAAGAAATGAATTTCAAAGGGGTTTCCATCTAGATTTGTACAGAAACCGTCATTTCTAAGCATTATCCAAATAAACTATCCAGATCATCCTGCGAAATATCAGAGGCAGAAAAATCTGATGGTGTAAATTTCTTCCCAGGATTTGTATTACACAATTCTATTATCTCACCAATCCTCTCTACATACTTATCCAAAAAGATCCATATCCTCTCTTCTGAAAACTTATTCCTACTAAAACCACATGTTATAATCAATTTCCCATCGACAATAACGGCATTAATATCCAAAATTGCCGTCAACTTATTTCTCTGATCAGTATCAAACTCATAACCAACATCAGCTATCTCAAAGGAGTTTCTTCTCATACCACTTTCATAATTTCCAAGGTAATTAAACCTGACATAGCTCTCACCCTGATCAGCAAATTCTTTTTTTAAATATTTCATAACCCCAAAATCAAAACCTTTATTCGGAACTCTTCTAATCTGTTCCTTCAAACTCTTAATATTCCCATCAAGATCATCACCCGCCATTCGCAACCTTACCGGATACAAACTCGTAAACCACCCTACCGTCCGAGATATATTAACCTTACTATCCATCTCCTCTCGACCATGACCCTCAAGTTCAATCACAATTTCATCCTGCCCCGTCAAATCATTAATAATTGTCGACAGTGCAACCGCTAGTGTTTCATGCACTCCAATACTATATACGTCGTTTACTACTGTTAATAATTCCTTTGTCTTTTCCACACTCAACTCAACACTTAACGTAGAGGAATATCCCACAATGTTAGGCCCTCGATCGAATTCAAAAGAATATTTGAAGTCATGTGCCAACGTATCTTCCCAGTAAACTTTTTCGAAATTAAAACTTTTTTTGAGATACTCACCATTAAGCCAATTTGCCCAGACCATAAATGGATGAGTTTTAAGTGGTAATTTCACATCTTGATTATTTTCCTCACTTAAAAGATAATCCAAATCTTCGAGAATAATTCTCCACGAGACACCATCTACTACAAGATGATGCGCGCTCAGTAAAAGTACATGCCCTCTTTCGCCCAAGTTAAACGCACCTGCTTTAAAAAGAAGACCATTTTCTATATCTAGCCCTGCTTTTAGATTAAATCCTAATTCATCAACTTGTTGATCCTGCTCATCACTTGCACAAATGGATAGATCAAAATAATCTACCTTTATGTCTGCATCTGAAAATTCGTTATTGTAATACAGCATTCCACTTGATCTATCATAATTTAACCGCAAAGCATCGTGATGACGAACTAGATTTGCTAATGCTTTTTTGGTTTTATCCATATCAAAATTAGCTATTTTCAAAACAATAGATTGATTATAGTGATTTTCGTTGGTAAACTTCTGTTCAAAAAACCATTTCATAATCGGAGTTAACGGGAAACTACCAGATGCCATCCCTTGATCTATTACCTCATTATCAGCTATTTCAATTACAGCTGCTATTTCCTTTACCGTCTCATAATTCAAGATATCTTTTGCTTTTACAATATAACCGATATTGATTAACCGTGAGGAAATTTGAATAGCCGTTATTGAATCTCCTCCAAGCTGATAAAAATTATCATTCATGCTAATATGTTCTATAGCTAAGACTTCAGAAAGTACATCTACAAAATCTTCTTCTATTTTGGTTCGAGCAACTTCAAGCTCTTTTTCCTTTGCTTCAGGATCCGGTAGTGAATCTAGGTCTATCTTGCCGTTAATTGTTAAGGGTAGTTGATCCATAAAGATAAAGTTTGTTGGCATCATGTAGCGTGGTAGCATTTCGGATAGTTTTTGTTTAAGCTCTTCCTCCGAATTTCCTTCTGCAACGACATAAGCATTTAATAAATTATTTAATACAACAACCGCATTTTCAACGCCAGCAATGGAGCTTAAGCATCTTTCGATTTCGCCAAGTTCAACTCGATGTCCTCTTATCTTGACTTGTTTATCAGTTCTGCCGATATATTCAATAGATCCATTTTCTAAATATCTCGCCATATCTCCAGTTTTATACATTCTCTGACCTGGTATAAACGGGTTTTTAATGAACTTTTCCAGAGTTAATTCAACGTTATTTAAATAACCTAATGCGGTTCCATCACCTGATATATATAGTTCTCCAGGTAATCCGACTGGCATCATATTTAAATCCTCATTTAGGATATATATTTGGGTATTGGCTACTGGGTGTCCTATCGGTACTGAAAGCGCTGTGTCGGCTTTTTCGTCATATTGATGAATCATACAGCCAACAACAGTTTCTGTTGGTCCATATTCGTTGTACACCTCTACACCGCCAAATATTTCGTTGATTTCTTTTGCTAAGCAAACTTTTAAATCATCACCTCCGACGATTAATCTTTTGACTTTTGAATCTTTATAATCTAAACCTTTTAATAATGCAAGATGTGCAGGTGTGAGTTTGATGATAGTTGCTTTATTTTCTCGTAATATTCTGTATAAGACAAATTCTGCATCGTCATCGTTATAAATCGCTATTTTCTTGCCAGCAATAAGAGGGGTAAAAATAGATGTAACAGTTAGGTCAAAAGCAATCGAAGAGTAGAGTGCCATCGTTTCGCTTTCGTTAATAAAATATTTTTTGCTTGCCCAGTATATGTAATTGGTAAGCCCTTTATGTTTGATCATGACGCCTTTGGGTGTGCCGGTTGAGCCTGATGTGTAGATAATGTAGGCTAGGTCGTCCATACAGTTTTTGTTGGGAGGATTCTTTGAACAGTAGGAACTAAAATCAGTTTTGGTGATGTTGATGATGTTCGCAGGTAGGTTTAGGTTATCCGTTTTTACATTTATGAGCAAATATTCGCTGCCCGAGTCACTCATAAGCTGATTTATTCGCCCAATTGGATAGCCGGGATCAATCGGGAGGTATGTACTACCGGTTTTTAAAATTGCTAAGATGCTAATGATAACCTCAGGTGAGTGAGTGATTAAAACGGAGACAAGTGTTTTTTTGCTGACGCCCTTATCTAATAGATAGTTGGCAAGTTGGTTTGCTTTTTTATTAAGTTCTTGGTATGTTATTACTTTATCTTCAAATTCTAGGGCATCTTTATGGGGATGCTTGGCTACTTGCTCTTCGAATAATTCAGTTACTGTTTTTTTGGGGTAATGATTTTCAGTTAGATTGAAATTATACAAACGGTCGTTGATTTCATTATCTGCTGCAAGTTGGATGTTTTTAACTAGCATTTTTTCATTCATTAGCTGCTTTACGATATTAATAATAGCTTTTTGCATTGCTTTAATTTCAGCTTCTGTGTATTCCGCAGTTTTGTAATCGAAATCAAGTTCGATATTTTTTTCTGCCCACTCTCTGACTATCAATTGCATTGAGTAGCTTTGATTTCCATTGTAATGCTCGTTAACTGTTACTTCCATGCCGTCGATTTGCTTATCAATTGTCATGTTATAGTAATTGATGGTCATGCGAAATAAGCTGTCGTGTCCTGATTTATTTAGTTCTAGATCTTGAACGATGAGGTCGTATGGATATTTTTGGTTTAAAAAACAGGCTTTAAGTTCATTGTTTAGTTGGTCAGTTAATTCTCCAGCGGTTAATTCAGTGTTTAGTAAAAAGCGTAATGGCATGGTGCTTGTGAACATTCCGATTGTGTTTCTTTGCACTCTGTTTGTGCGATTGAATACTCCTGTTCCCATGATTATGTCTTTTTCGTTGGTTGTTTTGTTAATGTAGATTAACATTGCGGCTGTAAAAAATGTGTTTAAGGAGCATTTTTTATGATGGATGAAATCTTTGATTTGAGTTGATAATTGGGTGTTTATTTCAATGCTGCTTCTTACACCCGCTACACTCACTGCGCTATTGTATAAAAACTCGGGTGGTGGGTTTTTAAGCTTTTTTGTCCAGAAATCTTTGTTTTTGGTGAATCTTTTTGAGGTGATGTATTTTTCTTCACTGTTAATGAAATTTGTGTAGGTGTGATTTTCATTGAATGTGATTTCTTGGCTGTGGATAAGCTTGGTGTAGAGTTCACAGGCTTGGTTTTGGATTAAGGCAATTGACCAGCCATCGGAAATGATGTGGTGGATTTTGAATAGAATGCCGTAGTTTTTATTGCTTGTTTTGTAGATGGCGAAGTAGAATAAATGTTCGTTAGAGAGGTTGAAGCTTTTTTTGAATACGGTTGTTGCCCACTTTTGATATTCTTTTTTGGGATTTGGGTAGGTGCTAAAATCAAGAAAATCTATTTCTTGTTCTTCAAATTTTGTTATGTACTGCATAGGTTTGGAATCAATTTCTGTGAATCGTAATCTCATGCCTTCGTTGTTTTTTATGATGAGGTTGATGGCTTTTTTCATTATATTGATGTTGATGGCACCGTTTATGTTTAGGTTGCCGCCGATATTGTGAAGATTTGAGGCTAAATTGATTTGATCTATATACCAGATTCTTTTTTGTGGGTGGGTTAAATTATGGTATGTAGTTTCTTTGTATGTCATGTTGAGCCTCCTTACTTGATTATGTATTTATTAAGTTCGGAATTTATGATGTTCATTATACTTTTGATGTTGCTGTTGATAAAAAAGTGGTTTCCTTCTATCATGTGAACCTTAAAGCCTTGGGAGCAGTGGCTTCTCCATTTTAATAACTCTTCTAGCTTTATGTCATCTTCCTTACCGCTAAAAACTGTGATATCACATTCTATTTTATCTTTCCTTTCTTTGTAGATAAAATCTTCATTAATTTTTATATCGCTTCTTAAAATAGGGAGAACGAATTGAAGCAGTTCATCATTTTCTAGCACTTCTTTAGGAGTGCCGCCAAGGTTAATGATTTCTTGCATAAATTCATTATCCGGAAGTTTGTGAAGTTCTTTTTCTTCACTTTTGGCGCTTGGTGCGGCATTGCCTGAGAAAAATATGTGCTTGGGTTTGATAAGATTTTCATTACATATTTTGTAATAAAGTTCATAAGCAAGGAGACTTCCTAAGCTATGACCAAAAATAGCGTAGTTGTTATGGGCTATTTTATGTCTTATGCTCAGGAAGACGTCATCTATGGCTTCGTTAAAATTTTCATAAAAGTCCTCGTTATATCTTTTACCTCTTCCTCTAAGCTCAATTGGCTCAAGCTTGATGGAAGAGCCTAGATGCTTTTGCCAATTGTAGTATATTGATTCAGAACCGCCTGCGTAGGGTAGGCAAAATAGTATCATTGATCTTTAACCTCCTATCTTATAAAACAATTTATCTAAAGTAAATCATTTTAAGGTCACAGAGAAAGGGTCACGAACTGACAGTTCTTAACCTCGGTCTTCCTCTTAACATAGATTGGTTTCACAAAAATTTGCTTATGCTGCATCTCTACCGTCTATTAGCGTCAATTAAAGCATTATTTTCTAATCCAATCTGATTTTCAGATTCTAAGATGCTGGTGTTTTAAATAGTTCCTCGGATCTTAAACTTTCCCAATATCCTAATTGATTAAAATATTGTAGATAAGCTTGTAGATAAGCATCATTGATTTCGCCCCACTTAAAGCCTATTTCTTGCAAATAAGTGCAAGTAAAGTCATTCTCGATGGAAAATGGAACGACTTCACAATGTTCACTTGCTGATGGTTCAGTTCGTTCTTTTCCAGGAATATGCATTGCATTCTCTATTTTTTTTAAGAGTTCTTCATGGGGTACAGCTTCTACTTTTCGCCCAACTGCTCCTAAGGCATCAACAAAATCAATCAACTGTGTAAGTTTAGGATTAAATACATGAAATATCGAATAATCATGATTAAAATACTGTGCTAATTTTATAATTGCTTCTGCTGTATAGTCGACAGGAGAGAATTCCACTCCAAAACTCTCTGATTCCTTAGAGTATAACCCTAAATCCACAAACCCTTTTAATATTTTTAAAAATGCATTTTCCTGATAATTTTTTTGAAACTTTAAATCGTTAGAACGATTTGTCAAATTTCCAACGCGCACCACCATTGCATCCAATCCCTCTAATTTTGCTTGTAACACAAGAATTTCTGCTTCAAACTTACTTCTAGCATAAACATCACCAAGCACTTGTCCAACAAATAACTTTGTTTCATCATAAATGATAAGCGAACTGTTATTTCCCAGTTTTGGTATATGTCCTCCCACTACACTAATCGTTGAAATATGGATTAGTTGCGCCGATTTTTCTTTTGTAAATGTAATAGCATTCTGTGTTCCTTGTACATTGATATCATAAAAATCAGCGTATGTTCCATAATGTTTAACTGATGCTGCACAATGGAAAACCGTATCAATAGAAGCCTCTAGCGTAATCTTATCGACAATATCACCGCAAACAACAATAATTCTACTACATCTCACATACTTTTCACCAAAGTAGTAACTAAGCATCTCATTTAGTTTATTTTGGCTGGCGACTAAATCTTCTCCTCGTACAAGACAATAAGCTATTCCTGTTTCATATGATAAAAATTTATCTAGGACATGTGCACCCAGCCACCCGGTCGTTCCTGTTATCAAAACATCGCCCAATGTCTGTTTAATCGGAATCGCTTGTTTGCTTATTGTATTAGATTCTAGAAGTTTATGAAGTGATTTGAAATCTTCCATCCGATATTTTACCATATGATAATCACTTTTTATGGTGTGGTCTGCTTGCAATGCAATAGATGGCTTGTCAAATACATCTTGGATGGAAAGCTCAACCCCTTGTTGACGAGCTCTAAATACAAGTGTAATACTCTTTAATGAATCTCCTCCAAGCTCGAAGAAATTATCATATACTCCTACCCTCTTTACGCCTAATACTTCACTCCAAATCTGTACCAATTTTTCCTCTGTAGCATTTCTTGACGGAGCATACTCTATTTCTGTTCGTGCTTCTATTTCTGGTAACGCTCGCTTATCTAATTTCCCATTTCTTGTAACTGGGATGGAATCTATCTGCATCATATAAGTTGGAATCATATAAGCTGGTAGTGTTTTCTCTAAATTACCCCTGATCTGTGACATTTCCAGTTCAACTTCAGATACCAAATACACATTAATTGCTATTTCTTTATCTTCATAACATAAAGTATGTTCTCTTGCGATAACTGCACAATCATTAATTTCTGATAACTCTCTGATTGCATTTTCGATCTCACCTAGATCAATACGAAATCCCCTGATCTTAACTTGTTCATCTAGCCGACCTAAGTATTCAATATTCCCATCTGGTAACCATCTAGCTAAATCGCCAGTTCGATACAACTTACCTCTTCCATATGGATTGTTCTGAAAGTTCTGTTGTGTTAATTCAGGACGATTTAAATAGCCTCTAGCAACTCCTGCTCCCGCTACACATAACTCTCCTGGCATCCCTATTCCGCATAGAATATCACCATTTATGATATATATTTGCATATTCGGGATTGGTTTACCTATAGGAATCGTTTTATATTTATCACTCAATTCATATTTATAAAAGCTTGTTGCTATTGTGCACTCTGTTGGACCATAGCTGTTATAGATTGTTGAGTTGCTTACTAGCTTATCAATGTCTTCATATCTTAAAACATCCCCTCCACATGTATAGCTCTTAATGTCTAAATTTTCATGGTGACCATTGAGTAGCTTTAATATTTGAGGCGTAGTAGACAATGCAGTAACATGATGCTTAATTATTAAATCACTTAAATACGATTGATCTAGTATCTGGTTCTTTGTGATCATCACTAGCTTGCCTCCAAGTGATAAAATCGGAAACACTTCTTCAACAAATATGTCAAAGGTAAAGTTCGATTGTTGAAGAAAACAATCTTGATTTGTTAATCTTGTTATTTCAATATAAGCATAAATATAATTAATAACATTCTTATGCTCTACCATTACACCTTTAGGACCCCCAGTAGATCCAGATGTATACATCACATATGCTAAATTCATTAGCGTAGTTATACTAGCTAAATTAGGTTCACTATTTTCAATTTCGTCACTGTTTAAATCAATAATCTCTATATCCTTAAGGTAATTTTGAAGTTTAAGATTATCAATTAAAGTATTTGTACTTAATACAATCCTAGCTTCACTGTCTTCTAGCATATATCTAACTCTCTCTATGGGAAAATCTGAATCAATCGGCATATATGCCCCTCCTGACTTTAATATCCCTAATATTCCTATTATCATTTCGATTGATTTTTCCATTACTACACCAACGATGACATCAGGAGCTACTCCTAATTCTCTAAGATGATATGCTACGGTATTCGCTTTTTCATTAAGCTCTTTATATGTTACTTGTTCATTTTGAAATACTACCGCCACATTGTTTGGTGTTTTCCTTGCCTGTTTTTCAAACATCTGAATAACAGTGTTTTCTTTTGGATAATCTACGTATGTATCATTGAACTCTTCTAAGATTTGCCGTTTCTCTTCTTCAGTTGTCATGCTAATTTCTTTCAGCATTAAGTCAGGACTTTCCATCAGATTTCGCAACAACTCTGCATAATGCTTAAGCATCAACTCCATGCTTTCCTTTTTGAATAGTGCTGTACAATATTCCAATGTTATTCCATAATTTTCTCTTACTTCCCAAATATTAAATGTTAGATCAAATTTTGCTATTTGACTATCTACTCCTGTATACTCTGCTGATATACCATCTATTGCAACTGCTGACTTTTCGTTGTTTTGAAGAATTAGCATCACATCAAATAAGGGATTCCTTGATAGATCACGTCTTACATCGGCGATCTCCATTAACTCCTCAATCGGATACTCTTGATTCTCATATGCTTTTAAACTACTTATTTTCACTTCTTCTAACAAGTGCTTAAAACTCTTCTCTTTCTCAGGTCTTCCTCTCATTGCAAGTGTATTGACAAACATTCCTAGCATATATTCTGTGTCCTTGTGCGTCCTCCCACTGATTGAACTCCCTATAACCACATCTTCCTGATTTGCGTATGTACCGAGTAAAACCATCGCTGCAGCAAGAAATATCATGTACTCAGTAGATTCAGTTTTCCTTGCTAATGCTTTGATCTTACCACCAAGTTCTTTATCAATTCCGATTCCTACTAATGCACCCTCAAAACTCTGCTCTTTAGGTCTAACATAGTCTAAAGGTAAATCCAATACAGGAATCTCATCAACAAACTCTCCTTCCCAGTACTCTCTTTGAGAACTCAGATCTCTATTTCGCATCCATTCACTATAATCTTTAAATTGATGAGTGAGTTCTTCAAGCGCCTTTTTGTTGTACAAAGTTATAAATTCATGAATGAAATTCGACATACTCATTCCATCACTGATGATATGGTGCATATCAAACATCAATAAGCAATAGTTCCCCATATTCACAACCTTTGTTCGAAGCTGTGAAGCTTTACTAAGATCAAATGGCTTCATGAATTCTAACATCCATTTCTTATCATCATCTTGTACCTCTCTCTCATAATCAAAATCTACAACTACCCGTTCTTGTATACGTTGCACTAGTACACCTTCTACCATAATAAACGCTGTTCTTAGTATTTCGTGCCGATCTATTAGCTTCTGCAAAGTGTTTTCTATTAATTCAGGGCACATTTCTCCTTTTAGTTTTAAATACAGCGGCATATTATAAGTCACTGCTTCTGGGTCTCTTTGTTGGATTAGATAGATCCTCTTTTGGGCAAGTGACATCTCATAATACTCCTTTTTCTCTGCTGTCGGTATCGGTAAGTATTGTATGGTCTCAGATTCTAATACAAAGTCTACAAGTGCTTTGACTGTTGGATTCAAAAATACATCTTTTATAGCAATTCTGACTCCAGTTTCCGATTCTATTCTGTTGACTAATCTAGTTACCCTTAAGGAGTGACCACCAAGCTCAAAAAAGTTGTCATAAATTCCCACACCATCTCTACCAAGGATTTCACTCCATATTTCAACCATTGTTTTTTCCATTTTGTTTCGAGGTGCTGTATATTCCAATCGACTAGATAAAATATCTGGTTCTGGTAGTGCATTTCGATCTATCTTTCCGTTCGGTGTTAATGGCATTTCGCTAAGTCGTACAAAGTGCGATGGGATCATATATTCTGGTAATATTTCTGACAAGCTTTTCTGAATATCACCTAAAGAAATTTCAACATCCGTTACCATATACGCACACAGATACTTATCTCCTGTTTTGTCAACTTTCGCAGTAACCACTACTTCCTTTGCTGCATCTAACTCTAGTAAACATCTCTCTATTTCACCTAGTTCAACCCTAAAGCCTCGTATCTTTACTTGGTGATCTATCCTACCTAGAAATTCAATATTTCCATCTGGTAACCATCTTGCTAAATCTCCAGTGCAATAGATTCGCTCTCCTTTTATAAATGGATTTTCGACGAACTTTTCTGCTGTTAATTCTGGACGATTTAAGTAACCTCGTGCTAATCCATCACCCGAAATGCACAATTCGCCAGGGATGCCAATTGGGGTAAGGTTGCTGTCAGAAGTCAATATATAAACCTGATAGTTCGCTAAAGGTTTCCCTATGGGTACGGTAAGATTTATGTTTTCAGAATTGACACGACACATAGTAGCTGTAACTGTTGCTTCTGTTGGTCCATACCCATTATAAAAATCAAATTTACTACTTAACCTTTTTGCTAAGTTTAATGAACACGCCTCACCACCCGATACTACTCTTTTTAAATGATGAAGTTCACTCAAATTTAACTCATCCAAAAACGAAGGTACTACATCTAAATGAGTTATAGAATTATTCTGTAAAAACACCATGAACTGAGAAACATCTAATAAAATGGTCGTATCTACAAGGTACAATGATGCTCCGCTTAAAAGTACAACGAACATTTGCTCAACAAAGGGGTCAAAACTAATAGAATAAAACTGTAGCAAGCGATCATTCTCATCTATCATATATCTATTCTTTTGCCCAACAGCAAGGTTTACAACACTCCTATGCTCAATCATCACACCCTTTGGTTTCCCCGTAGACCCTGAGGTGTAAGTTACATATGCCAAGTCATTTGTACAACTAGCTATTTCTAGGTTACTATCTTCACCTTCATAAACTCCTGTTTTGTTCAAGTTGATCTTCTCTACATCAAAGTCTATTTTTTCATTCAACCACGATTGTGTTAATATTTTTTCTACCTTACTATCCTCTAACAAAAACTTTATCCGTTCTTCCGGAAAGTCAGGATCAATTGGTAAATACGCCCCCCCAGATTTTAGTACCCCCAATATCCCAATTATCATATCTAACGAACGCTCCATCATGATTCCAACTATTCCGTCAGATTTCACACCGTTAACACGTAAAATCCTAGCCAACTGGTTCGCTTTTGTGTTCAATTCACTATATGTCATGCTCTCTTCGTTAAATACCAATGCCACATTGTCAGGTGTTTCTATCACCTGATTTTCAAACAGCTGATGAATGGTCTTATTTTTTGGATACTCTATACAGGTGTCATTAAATTCATACATTAGCTGATGATGTTCTCTTTGTGATAAAATATCTATGGCTTGAATTTTAATTGTTCTATCTGAAGTTATCGCTGTAAGCACACTTTGTAGATGGCAGGTCATTCGTTTGATTGTTTCATATTTAAACAATTTTGTGCAATATTCAACACCAAATGATATCCCGCCTTCCATTTCTACTGCTATGAATGTCAAATCGAACTTTGCAATTGGTTGAGTGTTAGGATAGGATGTGAATTGCAATTCATCTACCTCCAAATGGATTGATTCCATATTCTGTAGCACGAACATCACATCAAACAACGGATTTCGGCTCAGGTCACGACGCAAATTCAATCTCTCGACCAACTCCTCAAATTGGTAGTCCTGATTTTCATAAGCTGTGAGAGCTATTTCTTTGACTTCTTTTAAGAATTCAGTATATGTTTTGTTACCTAATGGATAAGTACGCATCACCAATGTATTGACAAACATCCCAATTATGGCTTCCAAATCTACATGTGTTCTCCCAGCTACTGGACTGCCAATTATTATATCTTCCTGATGAGTGTATTTTGACAACAAAATGCTAACTGCTGATAACAATACCATATACAAGGTTGCACCTACTTCTTGAGCTAGGCTATTTAATTGTTCTGTTATACCTTGATCTAACTTGAACTCAACAACCCCGCCTTCAAAACTCTGTAATATAGGTCGCATATAGTCAAGGGGTAGATCTAATAACGGTACTTCATTCGAAAACTGGTCTAGCCAATATATTTCCTGTTCTTGCATCTTCTCTGACTTTAAAAATCCATTTTGCCACTCTGAAAAATCTTTATATTGAATACGTTGCTCTTTTAGCTTCTGTCCATCATAAAGTGCTACGATATCTTTCATTAAGATACCCATTGACACCCCATCAGAAATAATATGATGCATATCGAACAATAGGTAGTGCCTATTTCCAGTCACCTTTACCAAGCTAGCCCGTAGCAAAGGTGCCTTACTTAACTCAAATGGTCGAACGAAGTCTTTTATAACAACATCTATGTTCTCTTCGAGAACTTCAGAATACACAATCCCAAAGTCAACTTCTACTGAAATTCTTTGAACAAGTTCTTCTATCATATAAAATGAAGTCCTCAACATTTCATGACGCCTAATCAGTCCTAAAAATGCCAATTCTAATCGTTCTTTGTCCAACTCTCCATCTAAGATTAAGACACCAGGCATATTGTAGCCAGTACTCTCATGATCAAACTGTTGCAGAAGCCACATCCGCTTCTGTGCCGATGATGTTTCGTAATATTCCTTTTCCTCCGCTGTCCCAATAGATGCATACACACTTTCTTTAGCCTCTGATATGTATTCACTTAGCTTAGCTATTGTAGATAATCTAAATAATTCTCTAAACGGAATCTCTACATTCAATTCCTTGTGGATTTTTGAAATCAGAATAACCCCTCTCAGCGAATGACCACCCAACTCAAAGAAGTCATCGTAAATACTTATCTTCTCCTTGTTTAAAACCTCACTCCATATCCCTACCAATACTTCTTCTCTCTGATTCCTTGGCTCAACATATTTCGAATCTATGTCACTTGTTGGTGCAGGCAATGCCTTTCTGTTCACTTTACCAGTTGGTGTTATAGGAAGCTCCTCCATTTTTATAAAAAATGATGGAATCATATAATCTGGTAAACTTTCTGATAAATGATACCGTAGTTCACTTAGCTTAGTATCTTCATCCAATACTACATAAGCACATAAATATTTTTCTCTGGAATCATCAATATATGCTGTGACTACAGCTTCTTTTACTCCATCAAGCTTAAGAAGTTGGTTTTCAATCCCGCTCATCTCAACTCGAAAGCCACGTATTTTAACCTGAAAGTCTTTACGTCCAACAAATTCGATGTTGCCATCCAGCAATAATTTTCCTAAATCACCTGTTGAGTATGTTCTGCCAACTTCTGGAATTTCTCTAAAAGCATCATTGCTCTTTTCTTCATCCTTCCAATACCCTAATGCAACATGATCGCTTAGAATCACAATCTCTCCTGTGCGAAGTGGTGCAACCTCTTGTCTGTTTTCATTTAATACTACTATTTCCGTCTCATACACAGGCTCCCCTAAAGTTATTTCCTCTATCTCTGAATCTGCTGTATATATTTGCATGCTATTTATTGAAGATTCTGTCTGCCCATACATAATTGCAAACTTGGTATTGGTAGAAGAAAAGTGTTTCTGGTACATGTTAACATCATGCAAAAGAACACTTTCTCCTCCTAATATTATAAACCTCAGCGAAGTAAATACATCATCTTCGTTAATACTATTAATAAAATACCTATATAATGTTGGGACTGAATACCAAATAGAAATCCTTTCAGCTTTGAGCCAACTCGCAATCTCATTCATTGTTATGTTAGATTTAACATCCAATGGATACAGTGATGCACCATTTAATAGAGCAGCGTAAATATCTCCAATACCAGCATCATGGCAAAATGACGATAAAAGTGTCATCCTATCTTCAGAAGTTATACTAACCGCATTTCGATAACACTCTGCAAAATGAAGCACACCTCTGTGTGATTGCATGACTCCTTTCGGTTTTCCAGTTGAGCCAGATGTGTATAAAATATAGGCAACTTCTTCTCCACCACATTTAGGGTTTGCGAACTCCTGTAAATCAGTTCTTTTGATTTTGCTTATATTTATTATTTCAGCGTTTGAATTCGATCCCTGGATTAGTACTTTTGCTAGTTCAATATTTTCATCGTTAGTTATAATAATGTTTGCTTCGGAGTTTGCTAGCATATATTCTAACAATTGATGAGGATAGGCAGGATCCAGTGGTACAAAAATCTTTTCTGCTTTTAATAACCCAAACTTTCCGACAATCATATCGCTTCCGTGTTCAAATAGAAGGGCTGCTGTTTCCCGGTTAGAAATACCTAACTCTCCATGTTTATCTATAACTTCCAGAGCCACGGCATTTGCGTAATCATTTAGTTCTTGATAAGTGAGCTCGCTATTTGCAGTTTTTATGGCTACAAGGTGTGGATTCTTTTTAACTTGATCATCAAATCTATCTATTATCATTCCATCATCTTCCTTCAGTTTAAAGTTCTTTCGGAATTTTTAAATTCACCTCTCTATCTCTTTTATTAATGAGAAATTTTTCTCTCCTCCGAAAAGTTATTAAAATCTTATTATTAAAACTTTTTAAAATGTTCGTCTTTTATCATCAACAAAATTATCTTTTAACAATTTATTAGGATTACCCGAAACTTTTGTCACGTAATCAGTATAGTTATTCACTATGTATTCGATCGTTTTTGGTTTAAATAGTCCCGCATTGTAAACACAGATGATTTGTATTGCATTCAAGTATTCAGTAATATTCCATTCCATATCAAATTTTACATCCCGTGTTTTGGCAATGTGCTCAGAATCAAAATCAACAATATAATCATTTGCACTTTCGTTGAAGTTCAGCATATTAAAGAACACAGATATTTGTGGATATTTAATACCTAATTCACTTGCGACTAATTCTAGTGGATAGTTTTGATATTCAAGAGCATCCAAGGTATTTTTCTCAATATTTTGTAATAACTCAATGAAACTTTCATCGTGATTAACTTTATTTCTGAGAATTGTCGTATTTACAAAGCAGCCTATCACGTTATGCAAATCTTCATGATCACGTCCAAGTGTTGGCATTCCAATCAATATGTCATCTTGTTCTGTCAATTCAGACAAAAAAGATATGAGGGTGGTGATTAAAACGATGAAAAGACTTGTTTGAGATTGTATAGCTAATTCTTTTAACTTATCCTTTATGTTATTAACAAGAACAGTTTTATAGGTATTCCCCGTTTTATCAGTAGTATCATTTGCCGAATAATCGATGGGTAACCTTAAAATTGGTATTTCCCCTTCAAGTTGATCCGCCCAGAATGATTTTGCGTCTGCCGAAAATTTATTACTCTCAATCAGCCTATTCTGCCACTCAGCAAAATCCTTATATTGAATCCTTAGTGGACTAAGCTCGAACTCCTTTTGATGAATGCAGGCTTCATACAGCATTAAAAATTCCTTCTTCAATACATCCATCGACCAACCATCAGAAATAATATGATGTAGGCAAAAAACCAAATCATATTCTTTATCAGTGATTTTTATCAGTTTTACAGCAACTAAATTTCCTTCCCTCAAGTCAAATATTTTCGCTTCAAGATCTCCAAAGATTTTAGTTCTTTCTTTTTTTCTTTCTTCTATTGTTAGAGAGACTAAATCTACAATGTCTATTATAAGCTTCGCATTCTTCTCTATAATCTGTACTACTATTCCCTCTCGCACCTCAAACCGTGTTCTAAAAGCATCATGCCTTTCAACCAATTTATCAAATATTTTTTGGATTTCAATGCCATCAATTTTCTCATAGAGAGTTACGCAACCTGACATATTAAACATCAGGCTATTAGGTTCCAATTGATTGATAACCCACATTCTTTTTTGAGTATACGATGCCTCGAAATACTCCTTTGTTTCTGTAACTTGAATCATCTCGTACATGTTCTTATCCAAGCTGATTATACACTTACTTAACCCTGCTATCGTAGGAGCTTTGAAGATTTCTTTAAGTGATATCTTTGCGTTAAGCTCCTTATAAATTCTTGATATCACAATGGTGGCTTTTAGCGAATGACCACCCAATTCAAAGAAGTTATCATAAATTCCTACTCTTTCTCTGTTTAGTACTTCTCCCCAAATCTTCACTAAGATTTCTTCTGTTTCATCTCTTGGTGCTGCATACTCCGTTTTTACTTCACCTGTTGGCTTCGGTAGTGCCTTTCTATCCACCTTGCCGTTTGGTGTTTGTGGTAGCTCTTCCAGCTGTATAAAATACGATGGAATCATATAATCAGGAAGGGTTGTTGATAAACTTTGTCGCAACTCACTCACTGACACTTTTGCTTCCGATACTACATAGGCACATAAAGATTTTTCTCCAGAATCATCAATCCAAGACATAACTACAGCTTCTTTCACACCATTCAGCTCCACAATCCGACTTTCGACCCCACTCATTTCAACTCGAAAGCCACGGATCTTCACCTGAAAATCTTTACGACCGAGAATCTCAATGTTCCCATCCAACAATAATTTTCCTAAATCACCTGTCCAGTATGTTCTGCCCACTTCCGGAATGTCTCTAAAAACTTCCTTGCTCTTTTCCTCATCTTTCCAATATCCTAGTGCAACATGGTCACTTATAACCACAATCTCCCCTATATTTAACGGTAAAACTTCCTCCCTATTTTCATCCACTATTACGATTTCAGTCCCTTGCAACGGTTCACCTAAAATCACCTCTTCCATTTTAGATTCTTCAGTATATATTTGAATACTATTTATAGAGGATTCTGATTGACCGTACATAATAGCAAATTTTGCACCAGGAAATCCCTTCTGATATGCTTTAATATCATGCAATAAAACACTTTCCCCTCCGACTATTATAAAACGCAGCAATGGAAAATCATCACTAATATTAATAGAATTTATAAAGTGCCGGTATAATGTCGGTACAGAATGCCAGATAGAGATCTGCTCAGCTTTAAGCCATTCCACAAACCCATTCATTGTTATGCCAGATTTAACATCCAATGGATATAAAGAAGCACCATTTAATAATGCGACACAAATATCTCCAATTCCACCATCATGACTAAATGATGATAGTAATGTAACCCTATCATCAGGTGTTATATTTATAGTGTTTTTATAACATTCCGCAAAATAAAGCACATTTCTATGTGATTGCATGACTCCTTTTGGTCTTCCTGTTGTGCCAGATGTGTATAGTATATACGCAATTTCGTTGCCATCACACTTTGGATTTATATTCTCTAAACCATCTATTGTTTTGATTTTACTTATGTTTACTACCTTTGCTTTTGATTCTGTCTCTTCAACTAATTTATTAGCAAGTTCTTCATTTTCATCATTAGTTATAATGAAGCTTGCTTCAGAATTATCTAGCATGTACGCTAATAATCCAAACGGATAAGTGGGATTCATTGGTACATACACCTTTGCCGCTTTTAGCACTCCGAATTTTCCGATAATCATATCACTACCATGTTCAAATAGAAGGGCAGCTCTCTCTCTGAATGTTTTAACTTCCCCATCACATCTATCTAAAATTTCTCGAGCCACAGCATTCGCACATTTGTTTAATTCCTGATAGGTGAACTTATCATTCATAGTTTTAATAGCTAAATAATTTGGATATTTTTTTATCTGCTCTTCAAATTTGTCTATTATCACTCAATTATCCTCCTTTGATTAATCAATTGAATTATTGATTAGTCTATTCTAAAACTTCCGTCTTTTACTATCAACGAAATAATCTTTTAATAATTTACTAGGATTTTTAGCAACTTTCGCAACATAATCAGCATATCTGTCCATGATATACTCTATTGTCTTCGATTTAAACAAGCCAACATTGTAAACACAGGCGATTTGTACTCCGTTCATATATTCAGTAACATACCACTCAAAATCAAACTTCACATCCTGTGTTTTGATAATATGATTAGAATTTAAATCAACAATATAATCATTTGCGCTTTCGTTAAAATTAAGCATGTTAAAAAATGCAGATATTTTTGGGTATATAATATTCAAATCTTCTACAACCAATTCCAAAGGATAATCTTGATATTCAAGCGCATTTAAAGTATTTCTATCTATATTTTTTAATAATTCAACAAATTTTTCTTCATTATAAACTTTGTTCCTGAGAATTGTAGTATTGACAAAACATCCGATCACATGATGTAAATCCTCATGTCCTCGTCCAAATGTTGGTATCCCGATTAATATATCGTTTTGTTTTGTTAATTCAGATAAAAAAGTTATAAAAGTTGTAATTAAAACTATAAAAAGACTTGTGTGGGTTTGTATAGCTAGTTCTTTCAACTCATCCTTTATATTTTCTGATAAAGCAATTTTATAGGTACTTCCTGTTTTATCTTCAGGGTCACTTGTTCGATAATCAATAGGTAAGTTTAAAATCGGAATCTCTCCGCTGAGTTGATCCTTCCAAAACGCCTTGGCATTTTCTGAAAATCTGTCACTCTCAACCAACCTATTCTGCCATTCGGCAAAGTCCTTATACTGGATTCTCAACGGATTTAACTCACATTTCTTTTTTTGTTTATAAGCTTCATACAGCATTAAAAATTCCTTTCTCAATATATCCATCGACCAGCCATCAGAAATAATATGGTGCATACAAAAAACCAAATCACTCTCTTTATCGTTAATTTTTATAAGCTTTACATCAATTAATCGCCCATATTTTAAGTTAAATATTTTTGCACACAACTTATCAAAAATTCTTATTCTTTCATTCTCTCTTTCTTCCAATGTTAGAAAACTTAAATCCACAACATCAATTATAAGATCTACTTTTTCTGCTATAATTTGAACTATTCCTTCGCCATGTTCTTCAAATCGTGTTCTGAAAGCCTCATGTCTTTTAAGCAATTTAACAAAAATATCTTGAATTATAGTTCTATCAACATCCTCATAAAGAGTTACACGTCCTGGAATATTAAACATTGGACTATCAGGGTTCAATTGATTAATAATCCACATTCTTTTTTGAGTATACGATACTTCGTAATGTTCCTTTTCCTCTGCTGGTTTGATCTCTCTGTACTCGCTCTTACCCAAAGTAATTATATAATTACTCAACTCCACTATTGTCGGCGCTTTGAAAAATTCTTTCAGTGATAAATCCACATTTAATTCCTTATGGATCTTCGAAGTCACCACGACAGCCTTTAACGAGTGTCCACCTATTTCAAAGAAGTTATCATGAATTCCAATATCATCCTTTTCAAGAACTTCACACCATATCGCAGCCAAACCTACTTCCGTTCTGTTTCGTGGCGCGACATACTCTAGTTGATTAGATGAGTTATCTGGTTCAGGCAGTGCTTTTCGATCTACTTTTCCATTTGGTGTTAATGGCAACCTACTCAGCTGTACAAAGTATGATGGAATCATATAATCTGGCAGTGTTTCTGATAGGTTTCTCCGAAGCTCACCTGAGGTAATTTCGCCTTCTATCACCATATAAGCACATAAGTACTTATCTTCTATCCCATCTCCCTTTGCCAACACTACAGCTTCTTTTACAATCTCAAGTTTTAGAAGTTGGCTCTCTATCTCTCCTACCTCTATCCTAAATCCACGGATTTTCACTTGATGATCTACTCTTCCCAAAAATTCAATATTACCTTCTGGCAACCACCTTACTAAGTCACCTGTTCGGTACACTTGTTCACCCTTTATGAACGGATTTGCTATAAATTTTTCTGCAGTTAATTCTGGTTGATTCAAATAGCCACGAGCTAAACCTTCACCACCTATATAAAGCTCTCCGACCACTCCTATCGGCAATAAGTTATGATCATCGTTCAGTATGTATAGATGATAATTTGGCATCGGCTTGCCGATAGGAATCACATTATAACTTTCATCTCGATTTATCGAATAGAGAGTCGTATAGGTGGTTTCCGCAGGACCGTATGCATTCACTAACTTTGTATCTTTAAAAGCAGTAAAAAATTTCTTGATACAAATCACCCCCACAGCTTCTCCAGCAGTATATAAGTACTTTAATTTCCCTAAATTATCTATTTTGTTTATCTTTAAAATATCAATAAAGATATTTAACATCGAAGGTACAAAATTGATGTGTGTTATGTCATACCGAGTTATTGCTTTCCACATCCCCACTGGATTTTTTTCATCTCCTTCTGGAAGAATCACTAGTTTACCACCATTTACAAACCATCCAAATAGTTCCGATGTAGATGCATCAAATATGTAGGGTGTCTTTAATAAATAGGCATCTTCATTGAATAATGGACATTTGCTTTCCATACCAAATATCATATTAACGACAGCTTGATGCTCTATCAAGACACCTTTTGGCTTACCAGTCGAGCCTGATGTATAGATAGCATACGCCAAATCATTAGGACTATTAACTTTCTCTAGATTCATTCCTTTAAACTCATAAATCCCTGAATCATCAAGAATAATCTTCTCTTGATCTAACGCAGATCCCTTTGCTATCCATGACTGGGTTAGGAGTATCTCTGATTTGCTATCCTTAAGAATGAGTTTTATTCGGTCTATCGGATGTTTAGGATTAATTGGTAAATAAGCCCCACCAGCCTTTAATATTCCTATTATTCCAATTATCATTTCAAACGAGCGTTCCGTCATGATCCCAACGATACTATCTGATACTACTCCTTTTTGTCTCAATAATCTTGCTAATTGATTAGATTTTACATTCATTTCATGGTAAGTCATCCTCTTTTCATTGAATATCAATGCAATATTGTTAGGTGTTTTCTTTACTTGCTCTTCAAATAATTGATGAATCGTCTTATTTCTTGGATAATCTGTGTATGTGTCATTAAATTCGTATAACAATTGGTGTTGTTCCCTTGACGACAGGATGTCTATATCACCTATTTTAATTGCTCTATCCATTGTTATCGTCATTATCACATTTTTTAAATGTCCGACCATCCGTTTTATCATTTCATGTTTAAATAAGTTTGTGCTATACTCTACGCTAAAGAATATTTCATCTCCTACCTCTGTTGCCATGAATGTTAGATCAAATTTTGCAGGTGTGATACTACTACTATTATAAGGTGTGAATTTCAAATCTTCTATCTCTAAATCAGTCGTTTCCATATTCTGTAAAACAAACATCACATCAAACAGTGGATTGCGACTTAAATCACGACGTATATTCAACTTCTCCACCAACTCCTCAAACTGATAATCTTGATTTTCATATGCGTTCAAGGCGGTTTCTTTCACTTCAGTTAAAAATTCTGTATAGCTCTTTGTGCTCTTTGGATAATTTCGCATCACCAATGTGTTGACAAACATACCAATGATACCTTCTAGATCAACGTGTGGTCGGCCAGCTATCGGGCTTCCTATAAGTATATCCTCCTGATGCGTGTATTTTGACAGTAAAATATTAATTGCAGATAACAAAATCATGTATAATGTTGCCCCAGTTTCTTTCGATAGAATGTGCAACTTTCCTGTTAACTCACAGTCCAATTGAAAATTCACCCTAGAACCAACAAACGAATGTAATGCTGATCTTGGATAATCGAGTGGTAAATTCAATACTGGAATCTCATCTGCAAACTGCTCCATCCAGTAATTCTCTTCTTCTTGCATCTTTTCCGACTTAAGAAATTCATTTTGCCAAACTGAGAAATCTCTATACTGAATACGCAGTGATTTTAAATACTGACCTTCATAGATCGCTGTAAACTCTCGAGCTAATATTGCCATTGACGTTCCATCAGAAATAATATGATGCATATCAAACAATAGGTAATGCCTATTTTCAGAGATTTTTATTAGAGAAACACGAAATAGCGGTGCTAGGTTCAAATCAAATGGTCGAAGGAAGTCTTGTATGATATCATCTATATTCTCTTCAAGGATTTCAGAATACGCTATTTCAAAATCAATTTCTTTTGAAACTCTTTGGACTAGTTCATTATTGATCATATCAAAGGACGTTCTCAGCGTTTCATGACGCATGATTAATTTTGCAAAAGCCAATTCTAAGCGGTTTTTATCTAACCCACCTTCTATTATCAAGACACTTGGCATATTGTAACCCGTACTTCCATGATCAAATTGTTGTAAAAGCCACATCCGTTTCTGAGCTGATGATGTTTCGTAGTACTCCTTTTCTTCCACTTGTTCAATTGCAGAATACACACTCTCTGTTGCTTTTAATAAATATTCACTAATACCTGATATAGTTGGTGTTCTAAATAGTTCTTTCAGTGGTAATTCGGCAGCTAGCTCTTTGTGTATCTTCGAAATGAGTACTGATGCTTTTAGTGAGTGTCCACCAAATTCAAAGAAATTATCATTAATCCCCATAATATCTTGATTAAGGACTTCACCCCATATTTCCGCCAAAGCTAACTCTGTTTTGTTTCGAGGCGCTTCATATTCCAATTGATTGGATGACTTATCTGGTTCAGGCAGTGCTTTTCGATCTACTTTTCCATTTGGTGTTAGTGGCATCTCACTAAGCTGTACAAAGTATGATGGAATCATATAATCAGGAAGAACTGTTGACAAATATTGTCTTAGTTCACTCTTTGAAATTTCGACTTCCGATACTATGTATGCACATAAGTACTTGTCTTCTGCCTCATCTTTACTTACTAATACTATTGCATCGCCTACACTTGTATGCTTCAAAAGTTGATTCTCTATCTCACCTAGCTCTATACGAAACCCTCTTATCTTTACTTGCTCATCCATTCTACCTCGATATTCTATATTACCATCCGGTAACCATCTCGCCAAATCTCCTGAACGATATAGCTTACCTTCCCCATATGGATTATCAATAAACTTCTCTGCTGTCAGTTCTGGTTGATTTAAATATCCTTTAGCTAAACCACCTCCTGTTATACATAACTCGCCAAATATTCCTATTCCACATAACTCATCGACGTTCAATATGTATATCTTTGTATTGCTGATTGGGCTACCAATTGGAATTCTCTTAACATCATTTGATACTTTATAAAATGTTGTAAATGTTGTTGTTTCCGTTGGACCGTATACATGAAGTAATTTCGATATCTTTTCATGCTCTTTAAATAGCTTTACATGTTCAAGAGAATAATTCTCCCCTCCAAACAATAAAAACCTCAATCCTGAAAATACCTTAGGATCATCCTGTAATAGTTGATTAAAAAGTGCTGTTGTAATAAACATTGTATTTACCTTTTCTGTTGCAATACATTGCTTTATTTTTGTACTGCTTGTAATAGTATCATTGTTCGACAGCACTAATTTCCCACCATTCAAAAGAGCACCCCATATTTCAAATGTTGATGCATCGAACGCGATCGTTCCCGTTTGCATGATAACGCTTGATTGGTCGAGTTCTACATAGTTTATATTTTTAACAAGTTGGATAACTCCCTTATGCAAGGCAAGAATTCCTTTCGGTATTCCTGTAGAACCAGAAGTGTACATCACATACGCTAAATCGGTTGGAACATTGATTATCTCTAAGTTTTCAGCTTTCCCTCCATAAATGTAGCTCTCATCAAGGCTGATCTTCTTACCATCAAATGTAACCCTGTTACATAATTGTGATTGCATTAGCAAAACATCTGCACGACTGTCATTAAGCATATACTTGATACGCTCTTCTGGATAATCGAAATCAATAGGTAAATAAGCCCCACCAGCTTTTAAGATTCCAAGTATTCCAAGTACCATCTCAAACGAACGCTCAACCATGATGCCGACTATGCTGTCTGACGTCACACCTTTCTCCCTCAATAATCTAGCCAATTGAT
>Ga0123355_10002985_pt1 | contig 24060 bp, 22 predicted proteins | sample TergutEmb28metaG_3_FD_89872 | JGI IMG/M metagenome (GOLD analysis project Ga0123355, IMG submission 89872) | Embiratermes neotenicus P1 segment gut microbial communities from Petit-Saut dam, French Guiana - Emb289 P1 | ecosystem: Host-associated > Arthropoda: Insects > Digestive system > Gut ... | reverse complement strand
GAATCTCAGGCGCGATAAAGCATATAATTACCTCTGCATTACACTAGTCATTTAGTGTAATGAATTTTGATCGAAATTGAGGAGGTAAATGAAAATGAAAAGATCGAAACGCTTGCTTGCACTACTCTTAGCGCTCCTTTTGGCGGTGGGAATGTTCGCCGCCTGCCAAGAAGCACCCGCAACACCGGACCCGGGACCAGTAGAAGAAACACCTGTACCGACAGAACCAACAGAACCCGATGATGAGCCTGGAGATGTGGAAGACGATGAGTCTTTCCCGGGTGTCATTGCAATCGTAACAAACACCATTGACCAAAATGAAGAGGAATTTCGCAGTGCAGAAGCTCTTGTAGAACGTTTCGGAGCCGACAAAGTGATTCACAGAACTTGGCCTGTTTACTTTGCGACAGAGCCGGAAATGATGATCACCACGCTGACAGAAATCGCATCTGATTTTGATGTTGGTGCAATTATCATCAACCAAGCGGTTGTCAACACGAATGCAGCTATCGACGCAGTACGTGAAATCCGCGGCGATGAGATCTTTATCGCAGTTGTAGCAGCAGCGGAAGACCCGGCTGATACCTATGCCAGAGTTGACTTGTCTCTTGACATTAACAATCCCGCCATAGGCGCATTGTTTGTTGACCAAGCAGTTGCAATGGGTGCAGACACCATCGCCCACTACTCATTCCCGAGACACATGGCAATTCCACAGCTTGCCACTCGCCGTGACAACATGGCAGCAGCAGCGGAAGCGGCGGGCCTTCGCTTCGTGGATCTTCCGTCTCCCGACCCAATGGAAGAGGGCGGCATGGCGGCCAGCCAGTTGTTTATCTCACAAGACGTTGGCAGACAAGTGGAAGAACTCGGAGAGAATACAGCATTCTTCTCTACAAACTGCGGACAGCAGATCCCGCTCTTGCAGCAAGTTCTCGCATATGGTGCGATGTATGTCCAGCCCTGTGACCCGTCGCCTTTCCACGCGTTTCCGGCAGCTTTGGGTCTTGCGGCGAATGACGGAGACGCAATGGATCAGTTTTCCATCGCGGAAATTATTGCATTGACCAGAGAAGCGATTGCGGAAGCCGATATGTCAGGCAGACTTGCGAACTGGGCACTACCCGCCAGCATGGCGAATACGACTGTAGGCTTCATGTATGCGATTGAATGGCTCAATGATCGCGTTACCCGAGATATTGGTCAAATTGATGAGGCTGTTCTTCTTGAGCTTTTCGGCGATTACGCGGAGGAAATGCTGGGCGAGCGTATGTATCCGGATTTGTCTCAATTGCAGATTGGTGATGACGTATTTTCAACCATGTACGTAATCTTAATGCCCTATATCGTATACTAAGAACGTACCATACTTCATTCATGCCACTAAATATCCTGCACCACAATTGACGTAAACGCAGACGGTTGATTGCCGCGAAATGGATAAAGCATACCGCTTCGCGGCAATTATGCTACTACACTGAAGCAGTGTACAAGACCGTGGAAGATGAAATGATTGCCGAAACAGAGCAAAGGTTCCGAAATGAATGCGGATCTGCACCGGAATGTGCGTCTTTATATTTGTGCGAATTGAAAGCAATGTGCGCGGCAGGCGGACAAATGGACGTGTTTTATGGTTATCTTCTACAAAAAAAGCGAAAAGACAAGAAAAGGCTTGAACTTCAGCCCTTATGGGCGTATAATCTTCTGTATATTTCGTTAGTCATTTATCGTACTGTGGTAAATGAAGACGAAGAAGAAGGAGGAAAATGAAAAAATGAAAAGATCAAGCAGAATAGTCGCACTACTCTTGGTGCTCCTCATGGTGGTCGGGATGTTCGCAGCCTGCCGCGATGAAGCGCCAACACCGGATCCAGAGCCAGAAGAAACACCTACAGCGACAGAACCAACAGAGCCCGAAGATGAGCCTGAAGAAGTGGAAGACGAAGAAGCTTTCCCAGGTATCATTGCAGTCGTAACAAACACCATTGACCAAAACGAAGAAGAATTCCGCAGCGGCGCAGCCCTTGTGGAGCGTTTTGGTGCCGACAAAGTGATTCACAGAACTTGGCCTGTTTACTTTGCGACAGAGCCTGAAATGATGATCACTCTACTTACAGAAATCGCATCTGACCCTGATGTTGGCGCAATTGTAATCAACCAAGCGGTTGTCAACACAAATGCAGCCATCGACGCAGTACGCGAAATCCGCGGCGACGATATCTTCATCGTAGTTGCATCTGCTGCAGAAGATCCAGCCGACGTATATGCCAGAGTTGACCTGTCTCTTGACGTAAACAACCCTGACATTGGCGCATTGTTTGTTGAGCAAGCAGTTGAAATGGGTGCGGAAACAATCGCTCACTACTCATTCCCAAGACACATGGCAATCCCAATGCTTGCAGCACGCCGTGACAACATGGCAGCAGCAGCGGAAGCAGCCGGTCTTAACTTTGTAGACCTTCCGTCTCCAGACCCAATGGAAGAGGGCGGCATGGCGGCTAGCCAGTTGTTCATCTCACAAGACGTTGGCAGACAAGTAGAAGAACTCGGTGAAAACACTGTATTCTTCTCCACAAACTGCGGACAACAAATCCCGCTCTTGCAACAAGTTCTTGCATATGGCGCGATGTACGTTCAGCCTTGCTGTCCGTCACCATTCCACGCATTCCCGCAAGCTCTTGGTCTTGCAGCGGAAGGTGAGCAAGCGGTTGGACTATACTCCATCGCAGAAATCATTTCACTAACCAGAGACGCTGTTGTTGACGCTGATATGTCCGGCAGACTTTCTAACTGGGCGCTACCTGGCAGCATGGCTTACACTACTGTAGGTTTCATGTATGCTGTTGAGTGGCTCAATGGTCGCGTTACCCAAGAAATTGGTCAAGTTGATGAAGCTGTTCTTCTCAGCCTTCTTGGCGACTATGCAGAAGAAATGCTAGGCGAGCGTATGTATCCGATCTTATCACAACTACACATTGGTGATGATGTATTTTCAACCATGTACGTAATCTTGATGCCGTATATCGTATACTAAAACAAGTTACTACGCTGCTGAATTTCCTACGTCGTAATTGACGCAAACGCAGACGGTTGATTGCCGCGAAACGGGTAAAGTATGCCGTTTCGCGGCAATTATGTTGCTACAATGAAGTAGTGCTACAGACATAAATAACGGAGGCGAATATGAGCCAGACCTTATTGGAAATTAAAAATGTATCAAAGATTTATTCGGGCAACCAAGTGCTCAAAGATGTCAGCTTTGATATCAGACCTGGTGAGATACATGCGCTGCTGGGGGAGAACGGTGCGGGGAAATCCACACTTATGAACATCTTATTCGGGATGCCTGTCATACATACGACAGGTGGTTTTGAGGGTTCTCTTGCAATCAACGGCGAAACAGTTGAAATCAAATCTCCTTTTGATGCAATGGCACAGGGAATCGGCATGGTGCATCAGGAATTTATGCTGATCCCCGGGTTTACCATTGCCGAAAACATCAAGCTCAACAGAGAGATCGAAAAAGACAATGCCTTAAACGCTGTCACTTCGCGCCTATTTGGCAAGCGAATGAAGACATTGGATTTCAAGGCAATGAACAAAGATGCCAGAGCAGCGCTTGACAGGCTTGATATGGGCATTGAAGAGTTTACTTTGGTCAAGGGACTGCCCATCGGATATATGCAATTTGTTGAAATTGCGCGTGAAATAGATAAGACCGGGCTGAAGCTTCTGGTTCTCGACGAGCCTACTGCCGTTTTGACCGAATCCGAAGCGGAGAGCTTGTTACAGGCGATGCGCACCATTGCGGCGCAGGGAATCGCCATTGTATTCATCAGCCATCGTTTGAATGAAATTACCGCTGTTGCAGACCGCGTTACCATTCTGCGGGATGGAGAGCTTGTCATAACCAAGGATGTAAAAGACACCAATACTCTGGAAATTGCAGAATATATGGTTGGCAGAAAGGTCAGCATCGAACGCTCCTCCGAAGAGGCACGCGAAGTCAGCGATGAAGTGATCCTTTCTGTCAAAGATTTGCACGTCGCTATGCCGAACGAGCGAGTCAAAGGCGTCAGCTTTGATGTGCGCAAAGGCGAGATATTCGGCATAGGCGGACTTGCGGGTCAGGGCAAGCTGGGTATCGCAAACGGTATTATGGGCATATACGAATCAAAGGGCGATATCACGCTGGATGGAAAGAAAATGCCCCTGAATAAGACGAGAAAAATGCTCAATGCCGGAGTCGCCTTTGTCAGTGAAGACAGAAAAGGGGTGGGTTTGTTAATTGAAGAACCCATTGACGAAAACATCATGTTCACGGCAATGACCATTCACTCTGAATTTCTCAATACTCTTCGACTATCAGACAAACAGGCAATCCGCGAACATGCACTGAAAATGATCAAGGAGCTTGATATCCGCTGTACGTCTGAAAAACAGCATACCGGCAGACTCAGCGGCGGCAATCAGCAAAAAGTATGTGTTGCCAGAGCACTGACACAAAAGCCAACGGTTCTGTTCGTTTCAGAGCCGACCAGAGGGATCGACATCGGTGCCAAAAAGCTGATTCTCGACCTTTTGTTAGAACTCAGCCGCGAACAAGGCATGACAGTCATTATGACCTCTTCCGAGCTTGCTGAACTGAGCAGTGTTTGTGACAGAATTGCTATTATTTGTGAGGGCGAAGTGATGGGAATCCTGCCGCCCGATGCCCCGCCGACACAGTTTGGATTACTGATGTCCGGGATTAAAGACATAGATGGAGAGGAGGTATCGCGGTCATGAGTGAACTTACGAAAGAAAAATTCAACCTACTGGGTGCGTTTAAGAAGATTCCCTTCTCCACCAGAGCTGTGGGCGGACTCTATGTGGTTGTTTTGATTCTCGGTGTAATCTTCGGATTTACCCTCTCTACCCTGCTCACTGCAAGCTTGCACTTTTTTGGCGTGTGGGCGCTATTTGCCTTGGCGAACGTTCCCTCCATTCAATCCGGCACAGGACCGAGCTTTGCCTTGCCAATCGGAATCGTCAACGGTCTGCTTGCAATGGTGCTTGTGCTGGCCATGGGCTTTACAGGCTGGACTTTTGTACTTGTCGCCTCAATCGTAGCAATCGTGTTCGGCAGCTTGTCCGGATATCTTTATGGTAGGCTGATGAATGCGGTGAAAGGCTCCGAAATGGCAATCGCGCCGTACACAGGATTCGCAATTACTGCCGTATTCGGCTTGGTTTGGCTTGCGATTCCCATTCGGCATCCAAACATGATCCTCTTCTTGGGAGATGGCTTGCGCCATCAGATCCCACTGGACTACTTTAATGCAAACTTCATATTGGCAGAATTTTTGGAGTTCCAAATTTTCGGTCTTGAGGTTCGCACTGGGGAGCTATTGGTGGTGTTTGCCGCCTGTATTCTCATGTGGCTGTTCTTCCGCACAAAGACAGGAATTGGCATATCCGCTGTCGGCAGAAACCCGATGTTTGCCAAAGCAACGGGCATCAATGTAGACAGAAGCAGGATCATTGCTAATATGATGTCAACTGCGATTGCTGCATTTGGTGTCATCGTCTACGCACAAGGATTCGGCTTTGTACAGCTTTACGACTTTCCAATGTTTTTGGCATTTCCTGCCGTAGCTTGTATCTTAGTCGGTGGTGCGTCTGGGCAACGAGCGAAAGTCACAAATGTCATCGTGGGGACATTCTTGTTCCAAGGACTCCTGGCAATCTCCCTACCTGTATTCACCAGGGTTCTTGACGGAGCGGATGTGGTGAATCCAATTAGAATGGTCATACAAAACGGAATCATCCTTTACGCACTGTCACGGATGAGTAAGGGAGGGAAATAGTGATGACAAATAATCGAACTTTTGGCGAAAAAATCCGTACATTTTTGCTGGACAACATCGTAATGCTTGTCTTTCTAGCGTTTATCGTGTTTGGATTTGCAGTTTCGGATACCTTTACACCTAGCTCGTTCACAAATGATATCGTGTCACGCTTTTTCCGTAACGGTGTTTTGGTACTGGCACTTATCATCCCTGTTATGGCGGGTTTGGGGTTAAACTTCGGCATTGTGGTTGGGGCACTTGCCGGGATGCTATCTATCATCTTTGTTCGCTATCATTACACGCTATTCCCCGGTCTTGGCGGACTCATGCTTGCATTTTTGATCGCAACCCCTATTGCAGTCCTCTTTGGATTTCTCACCGGGAAGCTCTACAATAAAACAAGAGGGCAGGAAATGGTTGCAAGCCTGATCGTCAGTTTTTTTGCTGAAGGTCTATATATGATCCTTGTTCTATTTGTAGTGGGTGGTCTGATCCCGGTTACATGGGGTCACAGAATGATCAATCCAGTGCCAGAGGGCGTGCGTCCCATCGGTGTCCGCGGTTCCTTTGAGATGGGTCTGCCTGCGGATGAGATGACAGGCAGGGGTGCCGCCAATGAGCTCCCTGGAATGGCACGGGCGCTGAACAATATTTGGCGTGTGGAGTTTGTCTACGCACTTGCAGTGGTTGCACTTGCAGTATTTCTGTTTCTTGTTATTCGTCGCATCTACATGAAGAGAAATCCTGCCTCTGGCATCAAAGAGCCGTTTTGGGCATTCTGCGTGAAGATTGCGCTTTGCGGTGCGGTAGTAGTCTTTGCGTTCTACAGTTCAGCGCAAATCTACTATTGGTATAATGTGTTGCAGAATACGCCCGATGTGACAAGGCTTGATCTCTTGCCTGGTATTTCAAACTTTGCAGTTGAGGTCAGCAGAATTGATCGCGTTCCGGTTGTAACCGGTCTCGTGATTGGTGCAGTTGGGCTATTCATTGTCTATTTCTCCAAAACAAAACTAGGTCAAGACTGCCGCAGTGTTGGTCAGAGTCAGCAAATTGCAAATGTGTCGGGCATCAATGTGGACCGCACCAGAATTGTTGCCACTATGATCTCCACGGTACTTGCGGCATGGGGTATGGTTATCTTCCTACAGGATATGGGTCATGTCAGCACCTATACTGCCCATAGAAATATTGGCTTCTTCTCTGTCGCGGCGATTCTCGTGGGCGGTGCGACCGCAGCGAAAGCCAGTGTCAAAAATGCGATGTTAGGGCTGGTTTTGTTCCATGCCATGTTTATCGTATCTCCCGCTGTCGGATTATTCATCTTCAATGATGGAAACGCAGGGGAATACATGCGTACTTTCATGGTTTACGGTGTCATCGGGGTTTCTCTTGGTCTGTATGTCTGGAAAGCAAACAAAGCAGCAAAAGACAAAGAAAGACTCAAGGTGGAGATTCCAGAACACAATGTTTCTGGCTTCACGGGAGGAGATTGCTCCGGCGATGGCGGAGGCTGCTAGAGTTTTGCAAAAGAGGTTTGACGGAAACGTCAAACCTCTTTTTGGTCAAGAACAAGATGGCTTGATGGCTTTGACCTCCAATTGGGGGCTTTAAAGGAATGTGGGCGAGAGTTACTGTTCTAATCTTGCCAAATACCGATTGTGTATCATCCGCACACTGTCGGCAGTATTTCCGCCTAAGCGCCAAGCGACCTGATGCCAACTGTAGTTGTCTAAATATCGCATGGTAAAAATCAGCCGCACTTGGCTGTCATCAATCTGGCTGATGAATGCGTGTAAATCTGCAAACTCATCCATGGCGCGCTTGCGGCAATGTAGGAGTTTGTCCATTAAGCCTGAGAGTTCCGGCATTAAGTCGCCTACGATGTCTTTTGAGCCGCCGAGCCAGGGCATAGAATCAATACGAGAGGTGCGCCCGGAGAGGGCGCCTTCAATTTTGCGGGCGCGGGTTGATAATTCTTCAATCTCTAATTTGAGCCAACTGAGTTGACTGAGACGTTCTTTGGTCATATTATTCTTTTATCCTCCCCGAATGCGATTGCGCTAGAGAAAAAAGCTGGGATCGACGGCGAGGGCTTTGCAGATTCTAAAGTATTCATCTAAACGCAGCTGCCTTTTTCCGCTTAAAGCAAGACTAATGGCGCTGGGCTTGAGATCGGTCTTTTTGCAAAGATAGGTTTGTGTCCGCCCTGTCTCTTTGAGGTAAAGTTTGATTTTTTCAGAAATGTTCATGGGATACATCCTTTCAAAAGTAAATTTGGTAGTCTCATGATAAAATGGTGCCGCCGAACGGAACGAACCGATCTCCGTTTACGTCTAAAGGAAAGAGAATTACTTCGGCATAGACAAAGTGCCTGATCGGTTTTGTATAATTTGTGCAAAGCTTGCGGCGAATTTTGCAAACTTCCGACCAAAATCAACTTTATGCTTGCAGTTTTTGAGATTGCTCTGTTAAAATGGGCGAACTTGTGATAAAATGCAAGTTGACCCTCTTTGATAGAGGCATATGAGACCTAGAAAATTTACGGAAAAGGTAGGGACTTTACTATGGCGGAACAGAATATGTGTCCCTCATCACGAGAGATTTCTCTTCGGCGCGCCCGAGAGCTTTCTGATTACACAGCAGACTATAGGGCGGCAAAGACACAGATTTCAAAAGGCACAGATCAGGCATGTATTGATCTGTATGAGGTGCAGAAAGCGAAGCTGCTCACGCTATTAGGCGGGACAGAGGCTGATTGGCACGATTGGAAATGGCAAATGCGCAAGCGCATTGACGATGCAAACACCTTAGCTGAAATCTTAGAATTGGACGAAACGCAGCGGAAAAATCTTGATGAAATTGCAGAAACATACCGTTTTGCCGTTACGCCCTATTACTTGGCACTGATTGACCCGAGTGATCCAGAGGACCCCATTCGCGCCCTCTCCATCCCCACAGAACAGGAGATGGCAGATGTGACAGGGGAAGAAGATCCCATGGGGGAAGAGTTTACAAATCCCGCCGGGATCATCACACGGCGGTATCCGGATCGTCTGATTTTGAATGTGACCAATGCTTGTGCCATGTATTGCAGGCACTGTCAGCGGCGGCGGCGGATTGGCGAGTCTGATCTGGATGTGACGAAAGAGGCGCTGGAAGAAAGTTTGCAGTACATCCGCGATAATCCGGAGATTCGTGATGTACTCATTACAGGCGGAGACGCTTTGGCCCTTGGCAATGAACAAATCGGATACATTATTTCCAGTCTGCGTGCCATTCCAAGTGTAGAAGTCATCCGGATCGGCACACGGACATTAGTTACGATGCCCATGCGTTTTGATGATGAATTGTTGGAGATATTCGAGCAAAATCATCCGCTTTATCTCAACACCCACTTTAACCATCCAAGGGAACTTACACCGGAGTCCATTGCGGCCTGTGCAAGGCTTTCTAAGGCAGGGGTTCCGCTGGGCAACCAGATGGTGTTGCTGCGCGGGATCAATAGTGATAAATACGTGGTGCAGAGCTTAAACCATGAGATGTGCAAAGCAAGGGTGCGGCCGTATTACATTTTCCACGCGAAGAACGTTCGAGGTACACGGCACTTCTGCACAAGCATTGACGAAGGACTGGAAATCATGGCACATCTCCGCGGGCGTACCAGCGGGATGGCAATTCCCACCTATATCGTGAACGCACCAGGGGGACTTGGGAAAATCCCGCTTTTGCCGGACACCATCGTGGGTCGCAGCGAAGATACGGTAACGCTCAAGACCTGGGAGGGAAAATTGTTGGAGTATCCGAACAAGGTAAAGGGATAAATTTCGAGCGTTTATTCCATCGGTCCCTACATTGTGCTATATCTGACTTGCGTTTTATGTCGAAAGCACACGACTTAACATGGAGAATTTGTATTTATGAAGATTTTTGGTACAAAGCGGAACGCCGTCCACTACGAGAGAAAGGGCGGAAAAGTGCGCAAAGTGTTCACGGTGCTGTTGATTTTAGCGGTGCTTGTGACAGGCGGTGTCTATGCATTCACCAACTTTTTCATCCAACCCCCGCCACAGACTGAGTTTGTAGAACCTCCGCGTCCGACACCCACAGCTCAGGTGGTAGTGCCGGAAGAGCCAGAGCCGGAAGATCTAGATCTTCCGATGGTGCGTACGCTTATGGTCGTCGGACAAGACGATGTGGGTGAGCGTGGGCTCAGTGATACCATCATGCTGGTGAGGATGGATGTCACGAACAGCGAGGTAAACGTGATCAATATCCCGCGAGATCTCAAGGTGGATGAGCCTTGGGCGGGAGCGAAAGCGAATTCAGTCTATGCGTGGACCGGTTCTATGGATCGTTTGATGGAATCCATGGAAGCACTGATCGGATTCTTGCCGGACAACTATGTGATGCTAGATATGCAGGCATTTGTGGACTTGGTTGATGTGGTCGGCGGTGTGAACTTTGACGTGCCGCGTCGGATGCACTATAGTGACCCATATCAAGATTTGTATATTGATCTGGAGCCGGGTTATCAGCGCTTAGATGGAGACGGTGCGATACAGCTTGTCCGTTGGCGGCAAAACAATGCAGGAACTGCAGGTTATGTCGATGGGGACATTGGGCGTATTGCAATGCAGCAGGAGTTCATGGGCGCCCTTGCGCGGGAGCTGTTGCAAGTCCACAATATTACGCGGATTCCTGAAATTGCGGGGATTTTCACAGAGTATGTGCGAACAGATCTAGAACTTGGGAGCATCATTTGGTATGCACAGCAGTTAATGAATGTGGATAGCGAGAGTATTAGCTTCCACACAGTACCGCACGATTTCTGGGGCGCGTATGTGGTTCTGATATTGGATGAATGGCTTGAAATGCTCAATACTTACTTAAAACCGTTCCCGTATGAGATTTATGAAGAGAACTTGCGGGTTCATGCATTCCAAGACGGCATTGTACAACTTCTGGGCGAAGGGCGTACCTTTACGCCGGGAGATCGGGAGTTTGACTGGGCTGACTGAGATTGAGTAATATTGGAGAGACCTGCTGCCGTTTGGCAGCAGGTCTTTTTGTGTCCCCTGTAGGGCGCGGCGACCCGACGCGCCGTGCCGCCAAATTTACACTGCGTAAACAGGATTGCAACAGCGGCGCGTCGGGTCGCCGCGCCCTACAGGAGTGCGCTTAGTACATGTAGGGGACGATGCCTACATCGTCCCGCGTCCCAGAATCTGCACTGACACAGGAAAGGACGGGACGATGAGGGCATCATTCTACAATGTACAAAACATTGTCGTAGGGGCGGCTAATAGCCGCCCGCGGGCGATTGATAATTGCCCCTACATGCGTATTGTTGTAAGGGACACTAGGGGCATCGTCCCCTGCGAAGAGCAACAAAAACACAAGAAACGACAAAGAAAAACAAGCAAACCCCTTGCATTTGAGGACTCTCTATGATAAAATAGCCCCAGAAGTAAGAAAGAGTTGACGGAGTGGGAACCCCCACTCCGTTCTTTAAGCTCATTTTGCAATTCTTACCGATTGGAGTAAGCAGGATGAACAAAGTAACAGAAGCCGTCACAAAACTGGCAGAACCGGTGGTTTCAGAGACCGGATGCAGTCTGTGGGATGTGGAGTATGTGAAAGAAGCAGGGCAATGGTTCCTGCGTGTCTACATCGACAAGACAGAGGGCATTTCCATTGATGACTGTGAGCGTGTCAGCCGCGCACTTGATCCGCTGTTGGATGAGCTGGACGTGATTCCGGGACAATATACCTTTGAGGTGTCCTCGGCAGGGGCAGAACGGCAACTGAAGCGCCCTCGGGACTTTGCACAGTTTTTGGGCAGCCGAGTAGAAGTAAAGCTTTACCGCGCACTCCAAGGCGGGAAAGAGCATGTGGGGACGCTTCGCTCCTATGAAGACGGAGACCTTAGCCTTGAAGTAAATGGCGAGACTCTTCGATTTGAGAAAAATGATATTGCGATGGTACGACTACGCATCGTGTAGGGCGTTTCTTTAAACCGCCGAAACGCCGCAAAAACGTCTATTTTTCCGTTCTGCTGCGTTCCATTTCCTTGAAATGCGTCAGCATTCCTGCGGAAATGCGCCTTGCAGAACAAAAAACTATCCATTTTTTCGGCATTCCGCCGATTTGAAGAAACGCCCTTAGGAGGACGAGATACAATGAATGCAGAATTTTTCGCGGCGCTTGACGATATCGAGCGTGAAAAGGGAATCAGCAAGGCGTATATGCTGGATCGGATCAATCAGGCGCTTTTGGCTGCGCTGAAGAAAGACCATCCGACAGCGGCGGATAACCTCTTTGTCACAGTAGACGAAGCAGAGCAGAAGATTGAGCTCTACGTCCGCAAAACAGTTGTAGAAGAAGTAGAGGATACTGATATCCAAATGCTTCCGGATGAGGCGCGGAAATATAACAAAAAAGCGGAGATCGGTGACGAGGTCAATGTGCCGATTGAGACGAAGAAGTTTGGACGCATCGCGGCACAGGCGGCGAAGCAGGTCATCATTCAGGGCATCCGCGAAGCGGAGCGGGGCATGGTGTATGACGAGTTTCATTCAAAGGAACATGCCATCCTCACAGGTGTGGTCACACGGGTTGACCCGCGTTCGGGCAGTGTATCTGTCCGCATCGGCTCTGACGGAGAGACCACAGAAGCCATGCTTTCTCCTCACGAACAAGTGCGGGGCGAGGTACTTCGTGAGGGAGACCGTGTAAAGGTATACGTGCTGGAAGTCCGCCGCAGTACGCGTGGTCCGCAAGTACTGTTATCTCGGACACATCCGGGACTTGTGAAACGTCTCTTTGAGCTGGAAGTGCCGGAGATTTCTGATGGCATTGTGGAAATTGTTAGCATCGCCAGAGAAGCCGGAAGCCGGACGAAAATGGCGGTTTCTACCAATGACGACCAAGTGGACCCAGTGGGTGCCTCTGTTGGACCCCGCGGTGGTCGTGTGGCGGCCATTGTGGATGAACTTGGCGGCGAGAAGATTGATATCATTCAATACAGCGATAATTCCGCTGAATTTGTCGGGGCGGCACTTGCACCCGCTGAGGTAATTGAGATTATCCTATTGCCGGGCGAAGAGAAAAGCTGTCGGGCGATTGTACCCCATGATCAGTTAAGCCTTGCAATCGGCAAAGAGGGGCAAAATGCCCGCCTTGCTGCAAGGCTTACAGGATATAAAATCGACATTGGACCGCCGGAGGCATAGGATATGACAAAACGCGTTCCCATGCGGATGTGTACCGGTTGTCGGGAGATGAAACCGAAAGCGGAGCTTGTCCGGATTGTGAAGTCACCAGAGGGTGTGATCGCGCTTGATCTGGTGGGTAAAGCACCGGGGCGAGGGGCTTATGTCTGTAGCTCCGCCGCTTGTCTCAAGCGATCCCGCAAGACGCGGGCATTGGAGCGTGTGTTTTCTAGCCCCGTGTCAGATGAATTAGAGGCAGCGCTATTGGCGCAAATGCCGGAGGAGATCGAATGAGTAAAGGACTGGGGCTAGTCGGTTTGGCCTATAAGGCGGGGAAACTTGTCGCCGGGGACACGGAAGTGTCAGAAGCGGTGTTTGAGAAAAAGGCACGGCTAATCTGCACGGCCAGCGATGCCAGCGAACGGCTCGTAGAGCGGGCGCGGAGTATGCCGGAGCGATGTAATGGCTTTTTTGTGGAGCTTCCATACACACAGGCAGAGCTTGGCAAAGGGATCGGACGTGCCGCTTGCAGCATAGTGGCGTTTTTAGATCCGGGACTTTCTTGGGCCTTTGGCAGTAAGCTGGCAGAGATAGACCGTGAGAGATACAATGCCCTATCAGAAGCCTTAGAAGAACGAAATGAAAGAGCACAGCGGCGGAAAGTGAAGAAGACTGTAAAATCCGTCGGGGGGAAACGACCTGGGGATACCCAATCAGGCAAGAGGAGGACAAAAAGATGATAAAATACCGCGTACACGAGGTGGCAAAAGATTTTGGACTGGGGTCAAAGGATATTTCCGAGATCCTGGAGAAATACGCCACAAAGCCGAAGAACCACATGCAGGTTCTGGAGGAGCGGGAGCTTGACCTGATTTTCGAGTATCTCACGGCGAATAATCAAATTGAGAGCATAGAAGAAGTCTATGCGGACACCTACGTGCCGCCCGCACCGGAGAAAAAGGTGGAGGCAGCGCCCAAGGCGAAGCCGGCAGAGCAAGCAGCGCCGGCAGAAGCGGCTTCTGCTGCGTCTGCACCTGTGGCACCCATAGCTGCACCAGCGGCAACGCCGGCACCGCAAACAAGCAGTGCGCCGAGCAGCACGAAGAAGCCGGAAAAGCGTGTGATTGACACATCCGGTGCAACCATCAACATGGATAAGTATGACGAACGCCTGGATACCTTGGTGCCGAATCGGGCGAAAGATATGAAGCAGGGCAAGGAGAAGTTTGGCAAGCGCAACCAGAGAAAGCAAATGCCAAGCGCCAAGCGCCGCCAAGAAGAGCGGGATAAGATGACACGCCTCCAGATGGAAGCCGCGAAGAAAGCGAAGACGCGGGTACTGATTCCCGACGAGATTTCTGTATCCGAGCTTGCTCTCCGGATGAAGAAAACAGGGGCGCAGGTTGTGGGTTGGCTTGTGAAGAATGGGATTATGGCATCCCTCTCTGACGTGATTGACTACGACACCGCCGCCCTTGCAGCCATGGAACTTGGCTGTGTTGTCGAGCGTGAAGTGCTTGTGACCATTGAAGAGCGACTCATTGACGATACCCAAGATAAAGAAGAAGACTTGGTATCACGCGCACCTGTTGTAGTTGTAATGGGTCACGTTGACCATGGTAAAACCAGCCTCCTAGACCGTATCCGCAATGAGCAAGTTGCCCACGGCGAGGCAGGCGGCATTACCCAGCACATTGGTGCCTATCAGGTTGAGATTAAGAATAAACCCATCACTTTCTTGGACACACCCGGTCATGAGGCCTTTACCTCTATGCGTGCCCGCGGTGCCCGCGTGACGGATATTGCAATTCTGGTCGTAGCGGCGGATGACGGCATTATGCCCCAGACCATTGAATCCATCAGCCATGCAAAGGCGGCGGATATTCCGATTATCGTTGCGATTAACAAGATGGATAAACCGGACGCGAATCCGGAGAAGATCAAGCAACAGCTTACAGAGCATGAACTGGTCAGCGAAGACTGGGGCGGGGAGACGATTATTGTACCCATCTCAGCAAAAACAGGAGATGGGATTGACACGCTCCTTGAAATGGTAGCCCTTACCGCTGAAGTGCAAGAACTCAAAGCAAATCCGAACCGGTCGGCACGTGGTACAGTGATCGAGGCGCGTCTGGACAAGGGACGCGGTCCGATCATGACAGGGCTTGTGCAAAATGGTACTCTCAAGCATGGTGATATCATCATCGCAGGGACTGCCGTTGGACGTGTGCGCCTGATGACCAGTGATCGGGGCGAGAAGCTAAACGCCGCCGGACCATCTGTGCCTGTGGAGATCATGGGTATGGCAGAGGTACCAAGTGCGGGGGACATTTTCAACGCAGTTGCAGATGAACGCATGGCCAGAGAGCTTTCCGAACAAAGAAAAGCAGAGCAGAAGTTGGCGGCAAATCCGGTTGCCAAGGTGAGTCTGGACGATCTCTTTGCACAGATTAAGCAGGGTGAGATCAAAGACTTAAACGTCATCGTGAAAGCGGACGTACAAGGTACTGCGGAAGCGATTAAAATTGCTTTGGAGAAGATTACAAACGAAGAAGTCCGCGTGCGGGTCATCCACTCCGGCGTGGGTGCGATTAATGAGAGTGACATCATGCTTGCCGACACAGCAGGCGCGATTGTGGTTGGATTTAATGTGCGTCCGGAGCCTGCGGCACAGGACAGCGCGATTCGCAATCAGGTTGACATGCGGATGTACCGGGTTATCTACGAGGCGATCAATGAGATCGAAGCCGCCATGAAAGGAATGCTTGCACCCAAATTCCGCGAAGTTGTCTTGGGGCAAGCGGAAGTGCGGGAAACCTATAAGGTGTCTCACGTGGGTACGATCTGCGGTTGTTACGTGCAGAGCGGTAAGATTGTTCGCGGTTGTCAAGTGCGGCTTGTACGAGATGGCATCGTAATCCATGAGGGGAATATGGCATCTCTGCGCAGATTTAAGGATGATGTGAAAGAAGTTGCGACAAACTATGAGTGCGGCATCGCCCTTGAGAATTACAACGATGTAAAAGTTGGCGATATCATCGAGGCATTCACCATGGAGCAGATACAGGTGTAGTGAGTAGGGGCTAAAAGCCTCCTTTTCCAAAGGAGGTGGCAGGCGAAGCCTGACGGAGGATTCAATTACCTCCGAGCTCGCAAAAGGGTAAATCCTCAGTCAGCTTCGCTGACAGCTCCTTTGGAAAAGGAGCCTAGGGGCATTCGCTGATTTGAAAAAAATGGCCTTATGTGACTTGTATATAGGAGACAAATATGGCAACGAACAAATTACAACGAATCAATCAAGATATTTCACATGCCCTGGCGAGATTATTGCGTGAGGTGAAAGACCCACGGGTACAACAGGGGATGATCAGCATTGTCGCAGTGGAGACAACGCCGGACCTCAAATACGCAAAGGTACATTTGAGTGTGCTGGGGCTGGAAGATGAGCGCAGATTCCTCAAAGGACTCGATGCGGCATCGGGCTATTTACGGCGAGAGCTGGGGCGTTCTCTTACCATTCGGAATACGCCGGAGTTGAGCTTTAAACTGGACAAGTCGATGGAGCATGGCGCGCATGTGTCAAAGATTTTGAGAGACTTGGATGTTGGAGAAACAGATGGACAAGACGAAGAGACTGACGAGTAGTGAGACAGCGCAGTGGCTAAGAGAGCGGGATGATTTTCTCATCCTGACCCATCGCCGCCCAGATGGCGACACCTTGGGGAGCGGCGCGGGACTCTGTGCGGCACTGCGAGAGATTGGAAAACAAGCGTATCTGTTAGAGAATCCGGAGACCACAGCTCGCTATGTGGAATATGTGGCAGACTATCTGGCACCGGCAGACTTTGTGCCGCAGACGATCGTGACCGTAGATACGGCGGATGCCGGAATTTTACAGATCAATGCGGGAGCATATGCGCAGCGCATTGATCTTTGTATTGATCACCATGTCTCAAACACAGGCTATGGGGCGCATACCTGCTTGGAAGACCATGCCTCCTGTGGAGAGCTTACATATGACGTGGTCGCGGCGCTGACAGCTTCTGTGAGCGCCTCAGCCGCTTTGCCTCTTTATGTGGCGGTTTCTACGGATACAGGCTGCTTTGCCTATGCCAATGTGACAGCGCATACCTTGGGTGTTGCCAGTGCGCTTGTGGGTACCGGGATTGACCATGGGGCTGTGAATAAGAAACTGTTTCGCACCAAGTCCAAGGCACGGATTGCCTTGGATGGGGCGATTTTTTCGTCTCTGCAATATTTTGCGGAGGAACGCATTGCTGTAGTTGTGCTGACGCAAGCACTTATGACAGCCTGTGGCGTGACGGAGGATGATTTGGACGATGTGGCTGCCATCCCAAGCCAAATTGCGGGTGTACAAATTGGGATTTTAGTGAAAGAGTTGCCTGATGGCACTTGCAAAGCATCTGTTCGCACGGCACCTCAAGTAGACGCGAATGTGATCTGTCAAAGTTTCGGCGGCGGCGGACATGCCATGGCGGCAGGATGCCAGATTGACGCTTCGCCGGAAGAAGCGGTAGGGCTTCTTGTGACAGTCGCGGAGGATGCGCTTCGATGAATGGGATTTTGCTGATTGATAAACCCTCTGACTGGACAAGCCATGATGTGATTGCAAAACTGCGCGGCATTTTGCGCGAACGACGGATCGGACACGCGGGGACACTAGATCCCATGGCGACAGGACTTCTAACTGTCTTCGTCGGACGTGCCACACGAGCGGTCGAATTTGCGGAAGCTGAAGAGAAAACCTATATCACGCGATTCAAGCCGGGACTCGTGACGGACACCCAGGACATCACAGGGCGCGTGTTAGAGCAATCGGGCACTTCGATATCTCGTGGGGATTTAGAGGCGGTTCTGCCGCAATTTACGGGGGAAATACAGCAGATTCCGCCTATGTACTCCGCCATCAAAGTGGATGGACAACGGTTGTACAAGCTTGCCCGCCAAGGGGTAGAGGTGGAGCGCAAAGCACGACCTGTGACGATTCACGAGATCCGTTTGCTGAATGAGGAAGATGGTGAGTTTAACTTGGAGATCACTTGCTCCAAGGGGACTTATATTCGCACGCTTTGTCACGACATCGGGCAGGTTTTGGGCTGTGGTGGTACCATGGCGGCACTCCGCCGAATAGGAGTGGGTGCGTTTTCGCTGGATGATGCGTGTAGTTTGGACGAACTAAACGCAGCGACAGATCGAGGGCAGTTTTTGCGCCCTGTGGATACGCTGTTTGCCCAGTATCCGTCTTTGATCGTGGATGCAAAGCAGGAGCGAAAGATCCGCAACGGACAACAGCTTGCGATCTCAGCAGGAGAGCCGGGGCGATGCCGTGTGTATGGCGAAGGCGGCGAGTTTCTGGCTCTGGGCGAGGTGCAGGTTGCAGGTGGATTGACCCTGAAGATTGTCAAGAGTTTCTATGAACCGGTGAGCGTGTAGGGGCAGCTATTAGCCGCCCGCGGTTTTTGTTTTATGACATAGCAAAGGCGGGCGATTCATAATCGCCCCTACAATGGCTGGGATGCACCCGTAGGGCGCGATGCCCACATCGCGCCGCCCGATTATCATTTCAGTGTAAATCCACTTGTGCGGTGCAAATATTAGTGACGCGGCGCGATGTCTACATCGCGCCCTACAAAGGGGAAATTGCCACACAATGACAAAGAAAAAACGCGTGATCGCATTGGGCTTTTTTGACGGCGTGCACTTGGGGCATGCCGCTCTTTTGATGCGTACCAAGGAGCGGGCGCAGGAACTTGATGTCACACCCTTTGTTCTCAGCTTTGACACCCATCCGGGGCAATTTATCTCAGGAAAGCCTGTGCCGCTGATTAATGCACCGGAGGGGCGTGTTGATCTCATCAAGCGCTTATTTAGGATTTCTGACGTGCTATTTCTCCATTTTGACGCGCACATGCGCCAAATGGCGTGGACAGATTTTGTTGCGGTCTTGCAGGAGGAGTTTGGCGCAGTGCATGTGGTCTGCGGGAGTGACTTCCGCTTTGGCTATAAAGGAGAGGGCACGGCGGAGTTACTGCGTATGTCCTTCCAAGCACGAGGTATGGGCTGTGATGTGATGGAAGAAGTCTGTATCGATGCCGATGCCGTGTCATCCTCGCGGATTCGCAGACTGCTGGGGGCAGGTGAGATAGAGACCGCCAATCAGTTGCTGGGGCATCCACACACCTTGACAGACACAGTGCGGCATGGCTATAAGCTTGGACGCACATTGGGTGCGCCGACGATTAACATGCTGTTTCCACAGGGGGTTTTGGAGCTTCCCCATGGTGTGTATGCTACGCGGGTATATATCGGAGACGAAGCGTATAAAGCGGTCACAAATGTCGGTGTCCGCCCTACGACAGGCGGACGTGAACAGGTGACGGTAGAGAGCTATATCCTAGACTTTGCCGCAGACCTTTATGGCAGACAAGTCCGCGTGGAGTTTTTCCACTATCTGCGCCCGGAAATCAAGTTTGATGATGTGGAAGCATTGAAAATGCAGATACAGAGAGATGTAGAAGCGACGCGGGTATATTTTGCAGATTGTGAAAATGATAGTTGAGCACATTCAAATTTAAAGCGAAAATGCGGATTCATAAATATTGAGCAAACTCAAAAATAAATCAATGAGCGGCAAAATGCCGCCCCTACACAGGGCAGAATGTAGGGGCGGCATTTTGCCGCCCGCACGCATATAGATACCTGCACATTGGTATCATGTTTTGCCCATGGTCGGTCGTGATGCATGTCAAATCTTTCGGATTCAGCCTACCTCAAACGCATAAAACTTTCATCTCGTGCAATACTAATCGGCACCGATGAAAGGAGCCGAGGGGATGAAATCGAAAACTGCGTGTAAGGCCGAGGTGCCGGAGGAATTTGCGAAGCTGTGTCCCACCATTGCGGAAAACCAAAGGATGTTAGATGCGCTCTTTGAAAATGTGGATATCATGCTGCATCGGACATTTGAAAACGCCGAAAATCCGGCGCTCCGATTCTGTGTATATTTCAGTGATGGCGTAAGCGATTCCATGCTGATCGGTGAACATGTAATCAAGCCGCTCATTTTGGCACGGAATCTGCCGGCAGAGCAGGCGCTTTTTGCGGCAGTGCGGGATCATGTGGAACTGACAGGAGACATGAAAGAATCCGGTGATATGCAGGAGATTGTAGAAGCGATTACCTATGGGGATACTCTGCTTCTGGTGGAAGGGTCTGCTACAGGACTGCTCATTAGCAGCAAAAACTTCAATCTGCGCGGCATCTCGGAGCCGGAGGGAGAAAAGGTGCTCATTGGTCCGCGAGAGGGCTTTAATGAGGGGATTATGACCAATCTCTCCATGCTGCGGCGCAGACTGCGGACCCATCACCTCAAGCTCCGTCTGGACAGCTTGGGGCGGCAAACGAAGACAGGGATTTGTGTTGCCTATTTGGACAATATCGTGAACCCTGACATTTTAGACGAGCTGATGGGGCGTTTAGAGCGGATTGACATTGACGGTGTGCTTGACGCGGAGTATGTTACGGAGTTTATTGCAGAACACTCTGCCCTTGGCTTTCGCACCATTGGCGCGACAGAGCGCCCGGATGTGGTTGCCGGACGCTTGCTGGAGGGGCGGATTGCAGTTTTTATTGACGGCTCGCCTGTGGTGCTCACTCTGCCTTATCTGTTTGTAGAAAATTTTCACAGTAGTGAAGATTACTACATGGGAAATCTCTACGCCACATATTCACGGCTGCTGCGGATGATGAGCTTTTTCTTTGCCATTACAGTTCCGGCGGCTTTCATTGTAATTGTGGGCTATCATCACGAACTGCTCCCCACGGGGCTCATGTTCTCCTTTGCCCACGCCAGACAAAATGTGCCGCTTTCCTCTGCACTGGAATGTTTTCTTATGCTTCTCCTCTTTGATATCCTCCGCGAAACCGGTATACGGACACCCGGCTATGTGGGGCAGGCAGTGGGCTTTGTGGGCGGCATCGTCATCGGACAATCAGCAGTTGAGGCGAATTTAGTGGCGGCACCCATGGTGATTGTGGTTGCCTTTGCAGGGATTTGTCTGATCATCGTACCCCGGCTTACCATGGCGAGTCTCACAGCACGATATGGCACCCTGCTTGCGGCGAGCTTGTTTGGGTTGCCGGGTTTTGTATTGGCGTTGTCTGTGATTGCAATTCATGTGTTTAGTCTCAAGAGTTTTTCGGTGCCTATGTGTCTGTCCGCGGGATGGCTGTCCGCACAAGATAGTTTGATGCGCGCATCTTGGCCGAAAATGGCAGAGCGACCGGAGCCTTTGAGCGAAAATCGTAAGCGAGTGGGTCATGATTTGCCGGGTCAACAGGGAGGTGAGTGATTATGCGTCGCATTTTAATCATACTTCTTTGTCTACTCATACTTTCCAGCTGTTTCGATTATCGGGGTCTGGAAGATCAGGCGATCATGATGGGCATTGCGGTAGATTTAGAAGACGAGGTTTACACGCTGACCTTTGAGATTGCGGACATTGCCGGTGCAGAAAATGGGCAGTTTGGCGCAATGATTCTCAGTGCAAGGGGTGAAACCATTGCCCAGGCTCTGCAAGATGCAAAACAGAAGCTCCATAAAGAGATGTATTTGGGTACGCTCAGAGTTGTACTTTTCAGCCGCGAAGCTGTAGAAAGTATGGAATTTGCGCCCTTTGTGACGCATTTGTTGCACGATCTGCAAATCCGCAACAGTTTGCCTCTCGCGGTTGCCGGAGAAGAGACAGCGGGCGAGCTTTTAACATCCCACGAGAGGGAGGAACAGCGGGTGATTGTATCGAATGTACTGGGCGAGCAATTGGGCAAGCAAAGCAGCACAGCTCCCGCACCGACGATTCATGAGATTGATCAGGTCTTGCACACAGATGGCGGCGAGATCACGCTGCCTCTTGTGGTGACTTCGGAAGAGGAAGGGATTTTCTTTGCATTTGCAGGTTCGGCACAGTTGAGAGAGGGTCGCTTGGAGAAAGAGAGGTGAGGACGAGATGCACAAACTACAAGAGGGACTCTCGTTTCGTAGCGCTGTGGCGCTGCTTGCCCTGTTTTATATCGGACATCTTGGCATATACCATGCAGGTCAGGGTCTGGGTGCGGATGGATGGCTTGCCATGCTTGCGGGCTTTGCCCTGTCTGTCCCTATGTTCCTCATCTTTTCCCGATTAACGCGGCTGATGCCGGGGGCGAACCTGTTTGAGATGCTGGAAGAGGGATTTGGGCGTGTGCTGTCTTATGTGGTTGCGGTCTTGTATCTTGCCTACTTTCTCATTCTGGCGAGTACAGTTTTGGGGCAGGTGGAGTTCATGCGGGCTGTGAGTTTGCCGCATACGCCCCTTGCTGTACTCCTACTGCTATTTTTTGCGACAGCCACCTATTTTGCATATTGCGGCGTTCTGCCCATAGGAAAATGGAGTGTGCTCATAATATGCATCGCGGGAGCAATATCTGTTTTATTGAGTCTACTTTCTATATCGAATCTACGTGTTTTCAATCTTTTGCCCATTGGTGCAGTCGGCGGCACGGCGATTTTGCGTGGTGGATATCGGTTTATGCTGACACCAATGGGTGCGGGCGTGGTACTCTTGGCGCTCCTTGGGCGGAGCTCGAAAGGGCTTAATTATTATAAGGTTTTTTTCTTTGGCGGCGCTTTGGCGCTCCTCTTTTTTCTGGGGACATTTCTGCGTGATCTTGCCATTTTGGGTACCCAAGGGATAGAGCGCTTAACCTACCCCGCATATCAGGCGGCGAGTGCGATTCGATTTGGTGCAGGCGGCGGACGCGTGGAAAGTTTGGTGACGGTTTTGGTCTTACTCTCTGTTCTCACAATGCTCGCGGTATGTCTCAGCGCCGCCGCCCATGCCATTCGGCGTGTGACTTTGCGGCAGGAGACGCGGAGAATGGTCATCCCGGCTGCGGTTTTGGCGCTGGGTCTTACACTTTTGTTGGGGACAAGATATGCCCAAGGGTTCCCACTGGAAGCGATCTATCTGCGATACGCACCGATAGTGCAGCTTGGGATTCCATTGGTACTATGGGTAGTGCTTGAACTGAAAATGAGACGGCATGGGTGAGATATGGTAGGGTGTATTGCATACGATTGTAGGGCGCGGCGACCCCGATGCGCCGCTATTACAGCTTCGATATACCACCAACAGTGCGGTACAGATTTGGTAGCACGGCGCGTCGAGGTCACCGCGCCCTACGGCGTGCATCCGAAATGCAGGAATGACCGAATGTCATCGAGAGTGATAAAATGCGCAGTTTTGTAGGGGCGGGGTCATCCCGCCCCTACGAGCTGCCATTGCACACAGGGAGCGCTCTTTGTACCCTGTATTGCATTTTCCACTCTTTTTGTATATAGTGGCAGTAATACAAAAGAGGGGGTACTTGTCATGCGTATTAAAATCACAGCCAATGGACCCTATCATGTAACCGGGGGCGTTCCAATTCGAGAAACAGTTATGGTCTCACAGGGAGATCATAGAGAGCTTGCCCCAGGGCGAGAATTGCCCCAAGGGGCGGCGTACTTTCTTTGCCGTTGCGGACACTCGCAAAATCCACCATTTTGCGATGGGACCCATGTCTCTGTCAAATTTTGCGGAGAAGAAACCGCTTCCAGGGAGAAGTATGAAAAACGTATTGAGGATATTACCAAAGGCAAAACCATGGTGCTCTTAGACGACAATCGCTGTGCCTATGCCCGCTTTTGTCATCGCGGCGGGGAGAGTGTTTGGGACCTAACAGAGCAAGACAGCGACCCGCACAAAAGAGCCCAAGCTCTCAAAGCGGCATCGGGGTGCCCAGCGGGACGTCTTGTGATGGTAGACTATGCAGGAAAGCTCTTAGAGGAAGCGAATACACCGGAGATTGTAATCCTGCAAGACCCGGAAGAGCGGGTGTCAGCCGGTATATTCGTCAAGGGTCCCATTGTGATTGAGGCGGCAGATGGGACAGAGTATGAGGTTCGCAATCGGGTG